>Ga0114969_10000073_pt1 | contig 78349 bp, 70 predicted proteins | sample M_130807_MF_Meta_FD_87316 | JGI IMG/M metagenome (GOLD analysis project Ga0114969, IMG submission 87316) | Freshwater microbial communities from Lake Montjoie, Canada to study carbon cycling - M_130807_MF_MetaG | ecosystem: Environmental > Aquatic > Freshwater > Lake | place: Lake Montjoie... | reverse complement strand
GGTGTTATATAACTACATTTTGGTGCAACGTTTTCAAAGTCAACATCTCCTTTTATAGAAAAGCCACTTTTCTTTGTTGCATCAGCAACTCTTGTAATACCTACATCAATCACTACAGCACCTTCTTTAACCATATTGGCTTTTAAAAAACCAGGTATCCCTAAAGCGGCAACAATAATATCTGCTTGTTGGCAGAGTTCTGTTAAATTTTTACTTCGGCTATGGCAAATCGTTACCGTACAATTTCCTGGGTTGGTATTTTGGCTTAATAAAATACTCATAGGCCTTCCCACTATATTACTTCTACCAATAACTACAGCATGTTTACCAACGGTATCAATTTTATAATGCTCAAGCATTAACATAATGCCATAGGGTGTTGCAGGTATAAATGTGGGTAAGCCTTGAACTAGCTTTCCAATGCTGCTTGGATGAAACCCATCTACATCTTTACTAGGATTTATGGTATTGATTACTTTTTCTTCACTAATATGTTTTGGCAAGGGTAATTGCACTAAAATACCATCCACTTCGTCATCTACATTAAGTTTTTGAATGGTGTCTAAAAGCAATTGCTCCTTTACGTTTTCATCAAACCTTAATAAGGTGCTTTTAAAGCCAATTTCTTCGCATGTTTTCACTTTATTTGCAACGTATGTTTCGCTAGCACCGTTTGTACCAATTAAAATAGCCGCTAAGTGTGGAGTTTTTTTATGCTCTCTTATTAATAGTGCTGCCTTAGCTTTAATCGATTCTTTTACGGAGGCAGCAACAATTTTTCCATCTAAAATTATCATGGCGCAAAAGTAATTAACATAATGCTAATTTTCAATTTGAATACTAAAACCATTTTTACCTATCTTGTTGTTAATAAATTGTAACCGAATTGAGAAAATTATTAATAGGCTTAAGTCTGTTGTTTACCAACCAATTAATAGCACAATCGCTCAGATACTCTATTGCCTTGCCCTATACGAGTTTAAGTGGGTACAGCAATAAACAAAATGATGCTTTTTCATTCACGAGCAATCAAGCCGCCTTAGCTAATACCAAACAAACATCGGTAGGGGTTTTTGGCGAACGACGTTTTTTACTTGCCGAAACAAGCTCTTATGCTGCAGCACTCGCTATTCCAACAAAATTAGGTAATGTGGGGGTTTCAATGAATTATGCCGGGTTTAAAAATTTTAATGAAAATAAAATAGGCTTGGCGTATGCTCGTAGTTTGGGTAAAAAAGTAGATATAGGGGTTCAATTTAATTATTATGGCTATAATGTGCCATCCTACAGTAATGCCTCGGCAATTTTTTTTGAAGCAGGGGCAATTATTCATTTTACAGATGATTTTAATGGAGGTATTCATATATACAATCCCGTTGGTGGGAAATTAAATAATGTAGATAAAGAAAAATTGGCATCAGCCTATAAAATGGGTTTTGGTTATGATGCTTCTGATAATTTTTTTATAAGTGCTGATATTGTTAAGGAAGAGGATAAACCTATAAATGTGGTGGCTGGATTACAATATAATTTTGCTAAACAATTTTTTGCAAGAGCAGGTTTTATGAGCGAAAGTGGAACAGCATTTACGGGGCTGGGAGTTGCTTGGAAAAACTTTCGGTTAGACGTTGCAGGTAGTTATCATCCTCAACTTGGTTTTTCGCCAGGCATTATGTTGTTAACTAATTTTGGGAAAGAAAAAACAAGCCAATAGTACTATTTTATTGTAACCTTTATTTTACTTTTTATAAAAATGGATCTCATTAATACAATATTATATCAGAAAGCGAAAAATAGAAATTGGGTATTAAAAATGTTGTTTTTAATGCTTTTTGTTTTTCAGTTTTCTATTTTCAATTCTATCAAAGCCCAAACCCCTGAACCCACCGAAACGCCAACCAACAATACCGAACAGCAAATTGAGAATAGTACGGAAAACAATGAAGATGCCGAAACTGAAGACGACTCTTATGTACAACAAATGCAGCAGTTAATAAAAAACCCCATAAATATTAATACAGCCGACGAAGCACAATTAAAAGAGTTGATTGTGTTAACTCCCTTACAAATTGCAAACATTATTTCGTATAGAAATTTATTAGGAAACTTTACTTCAATTTACGAGTTGCAAGCTGTACCAACTATGGATACAGAAACCCTACAAAAAATTCGTTTATACATAACCGCTAGTATACAGCAAAGATTAGTAAGTTCCATTGCCGAACGATTAAGTGGGGGAGAACATACCCTACTATTAAGGGCCACACAAATTCTCGAAAAATCAAAAGGGTTTTTATTAGACAGTACACAAGCTACAAATTTTTATCCCGGTAGTAGGCAGCGTATATTCGTTAGGTATAGGTATAATTATAAAAATTTATTACAATATGGTATTGTTGGTGAAAAAGATGCTGGCGAACAATTTTTTAAGGGAAGTCAAAAACAGGGCTTCGATTTTTATTCAGCACATTTATTTGCAAGAAATATAGGTATAGCAAAAGCATTAGCTGTTGGCGATTTTACCGTTAATATGGGGCAAGGGTTAACACAATGGCAAAGTTTAGCGTTTAAAAAAAGTGCAGATGTAGTAAATATAAAAAGACAATCAGCAGTTTTAAGGCCCTACAACTCTGCAGGCGAAATAAATTTTCATAGAGGTGTGGGTATCACCTTAGGCAAAAAAGGGTGGCAAGCAACAGTTTTTGGCTCGTATAAAAATATAGATGCCAATTTTATTGCCGATACCTCACAAAGCCAAGATGATTTTGTTTCTTCACTACAAACATCTGGTTTTCATCGTACTAAAAGCGAAGTTGAGGATAAAGGAGTACAACGCCAGCTAGCCTTTGGCGGTAATTTTTCGTACCAATATAAAAATTTACATGTAGGTATAAATGCTATACAGTATAAATTTATGTTACCCATTCAAAAAGGGAACGAACCCTATAACAAATTTGCTTTGGCAGGAAGTTCATTTGGTAATTATAGTATAGACTACAACTATACCTATAAAAACCTTCATTTTTTTGGTGAAGCAGCCTCTACTCAAAAAATGGATAAAGCTTTTGTGCAAGGTGTATTGTTAAGTGCAGCAAACAATGTTGATATAAGTCTCTTTTATAGAAACATTCAACGAAGTTATCAATCACTTTACACCAATGCGTTTACAGAAGGTACTTTTCCTACAAACGAAAAAGGTTTGTATACAGGCATAAGTATTAAACCTGCTATAGCTTGGCGTATAGATGCTTATGCCGACTTTTACAGCTTCCCTTGGCTTAGGTTTAGGGTAGATGCACCTTCTAGCGGATCTGATTATTTAGTGCAATTAAACTATAAGCCCAACAAACAGCTAGAAATTTATACCAGATTTAGGGCCGAGTCTAAGCGTATAAACGTTAACCCTACTGATTTTACCTTAAATCCTGTAATTCCTCAACCTAGGCAAAGTTGGCGTATACACTCCGTGTATAAAATTAGTCCAGCATTTTCGTTAAGAAATAGGGTAGAAGTGGTATGGTTTGATAAAAAAGGGGATAACAAAGAACAAGGCTTTTTAACCTATGTAGATGTGGCATTTAAACCAGCTTTAAAACCACTTTCGGCAAGCTTACGACTCCAATATTTTGAAACTGATGGGTATAATAGCCGATTATACGCTTATGAAAATGATGTTTTATATAGTTTTTCTATCCCTGTTTTTTACGAAAAAGGGTTTAGATATTACCTAAATGCCAATTACGACCTCAACAAAAAAATGACCGTTTGGTTTAGAGTGGCACAAACCCTTAATCCTGATAGAACTACCATTGGTAGTGGGTTAGATGAAATAAGTGCAAATCGTAGAACCGAATTAAAAGTACAATTTATGTATAAATTTTAACATTTTTTAACACAAAAGCAGCGAAATGGCATCATAAATTGTCATTACTTGAAGGAGTTCAAAATTTTTAATTTAATAAAATAAATTTAACAATTATTTGACGTTAACAAAAATTCCCTATTTTTACATTATCATAAAACTCAATTAACGCACATGAGAAGATTTTTATCACTGTTTACAATGCTTATGCTTTGCAGCTTATTTGCATTTTCACAAAACCGAGTGGTGACCGGTAAGATTACTGACAAAGATGGTAGGGCTGTCCCTTTCGCATCTGTAAAAATTAAAGGCTCTCCTAACGGGGTATCAGCCGATGATAACGGTCAATACTCGTTAAAAGTTAAAGCAGGTGATGTTTTAATTATTTCTAGTTCTGGCTTCACTCCGGTAGATGTTGCTGTTGAAAATCAGACAAGTCTATTTACAACTTTAGAAAGAAGCACCAAAGGTGATATTAAAGAGGTTGTAGTTACTGGTGCTTTAAATAGAAAAATAAATGCAAAATCAGTTGGTACTGCCATTACAACTATTGGCGCCGAAGATTTAACAAAAGTAAAAGCAGTAAATGTTCAACAAGGTTTAACTGGTAGAGTTGCTGGTTTGAATGTTCAAAACGTAAACAGTGGTGTTTTTGCTGATACAAGAATTACCTTAAGAGGTGTTCGTTCTTTAACTGGTAATAATCAACCCTTATTGGTTATTGATGGTATCCCTGTTTCATTAGATTTAATTAGTTCTATTAGTCCTAACGATGTACAAGATGTATCAGTACTTAAAAGTAATGCTGCTGCTATTTTGTATGGTCAAGATGGTGCTAACGGTGCTATTGTAATTACTACTAAAAAAGGTAACCGTTCTAAACCAACTATTAATTTTTCTACTACAGCTCAATTCGATAAAATTGCCTACTTTCCAAAATTACAAAATGAATTTGGACCTGGTGAAACCGAAGATGCTAATGGATTACCTGTATATGATTATTTTACAAACAATAGTTTTGGTCCTCGTTACGATGGCAGCATGGTTCCATTAGGACATCCTTTGGAGAATGGTCAACAGTTTATGGTTCCTTATGTTAACCTTCCAAACGAACGTTTTAATTTCTTTAATACGGGTGTAACCCTTCAAACAGATATCTCTGTTTCTGGTGGGGATGAAAAAAGTCGTTTTTTACTTTCTGCACAAGATGCCGTAATTACGGGTATTATGCCTAAGGATAAAAATCGTCGTACTTCTTTCCGTTTAAATGCAAGCAGAGATTTTAATAAATTATCTGTAGGTTTTAACGTTAACTATATCGTACAAGACTATAGTGTAGTTAACCAAGGTAGAGGTGGTTTTGATGATATTTATACTTCAGTAATCAAAACTGCTGGTAATGTTCCTTTAACATCATTAAAAAATTGGAGAAGTAACCCTTATGCAACAGCAGATGGTTATTACAACTTTTTTGGATACAATCCATATATGTTAATAGATATTGATAGATCAACTGGTAAAACACATAGAGTTATTGCAAGTACAGATTTAAACTATAAATTAAGTCCTGTATTCTCATTAACGTATCGTTTGGGTACTACTTTATCTATTTCTAATTCACGTTCTCAGTTAGGGGCAACTTTTGTAACTCCTTTTACAGCGTCTTTCAAACCATCTCCATGGGGGCAAAGTACTAAAGCTTCTGTAAACGATTTTTCTTCTACTGGTGTAAGAGTTTCATCTGAGCTTTTTTTGAATTTCAAGAAAAATATCAAGAAATTCTCAATTGATGGTTTAGTAGGTAATAGTATTTTAAGCAGACAAACTAACTCTATTGGTAATAGTGGCACTAACTTAGTTATTCCTACTTTGTTTAATGTGAGTAACAGAACTGGAGAGCCAGGTGTTAGTCAAGGATTAAACCAAGTTAGAACAGTTAGTGCTATTGGTCAAGCTACTATTGGTTACGATAACAAAATATTTGTAACCTTAAGTGGAAGAAACGATTGGGATTCAAGATTACCGGTAAAAGCTAATTCTTTCTTTTATCCAGGAGTAAATACTTCGCTTATGATTAGTGAATTAATACCTACATTAAAAGGAAATACCATTTCTTCTTTAAAATTAAAAGGAAGTTATGCTAAATCTGGTAATGTAAATTTAGGAGCTTACCAATTAAACAACTCATTTAGTGTAGGTTCATTCCCTTACGGAAACTTGCCTGGTTATAGTATTGATGATCAATTAAAAGATCCAAATATTAAGCCTGAGTTTATCGTATCTAAAGAAATTGGGTTTGAATTAGCTATGTTTAAAAACAAAGTTCGTTTAGAGGTAAATGCTTACAGTCAAAATAATACTAATCAAATAATAGGTATATCATTACCTGCATCTACAGGTTATACAAGTTCATTAGTAAATGCTGCGGCTTTTGTTAATGAAGGTATTGAGACTGAATTAAGTTTAACTCCATTGTTAGATTTAGGTAAACTTAAAATAGATTTTAAGGGTAACTACACTTTTCAACAAAACAAGGTTACAAAAGTATATGAAGGTTTAGATCAACTTTCAATTGGTAACGGTGGTTTAGTTGTAGTGAAAAAAGGGGAGCCTGCATATTTATTAAATTTACTTGACTATAATAGAGATCCACAAGGAAGAGTTATTGTTGATGCTAATACAGGTACTCCTTCATTAGCTGGCGCAAGAAAAACTTATGGTCAAACACTTCCAAAGCATATTATAGGTCTTACTCCAAGTATATCTTATGGCGATCTTGCTTTAAGTGTTTTATTTGAGTATCGTGGTGGAAATTTTATCTATAATGATATAGGTCAAGATTTAGTGTTTAACGGTATTGCTGCATCTACTGTAGAGTATGATCGTCAACCATTTGTTTGGCCAAATTCTGTAACACAAACAGGTAGTACATTTACACCTAATACAAACATTTATACTAGATCTGGTAATGCAAATCTTTATACAAATTCTATATTTAATTCTGTAGAATCTGCTTATTATACTAGTGCTGATTTTTGGAAGTTAAGAGAGGTTGCACTTTCATACACTTTCCCTCAATCATTATTAGCAAAGCAAAAATTGTTTAAAGCAATATCTGCATCATTTATAGCTAGAAATGTAGCTTTATGGGTACCAAGTTCAAATCAATACACCGATCCTGAATTTGCTAATACTACTGGTAATGCTACTGGTATTAATACAACAGGTCAAACTCCTCCAACAAGAAGTTTGGGTGTAACTTTTAACTTTACTTTTTAATTAACCATAATAAAGATATAAGATGAAAAAAATAAAAATAATATATCTGTTTTTGGCACTAGGTGTTTTAGGCTCATGCGAAAGAACATTTCTAGATGTTAATTCAGATCCGAACTCTCCAACAGATGCCAATATTACATCTGATTTATTACTTCCATCGGCAATGCTGAAGACAGGTACTTTTACAACTGCATCAGGCAGAGGTACTCTTGGAACTTTCGCAAGATGGTGTGGTATTTGGAGTCCTAGTGCTGACTATGCTTCTGGTGAAGAAAGTAAGTACTTACGCCAAGCATCTACAAGTAATGGTACTTGGTTTTCTTTATACGATCAAAACAATGAGTTTAAGTCTATAGAGAATAAGTCTAAAGCTAATGGCGAAACATTTTATCAAGGAATTGCTTTAATTATGCAATCGCTTAATTACCAAATGGCTGTTGACATGTTCAACGATATTCCATATTCACAAGCTCTTAACCCAAGTGTAATAGCTCCCAAATACGATAAGGCGGAAGATGTTTATTTGGATTTGTTAAAGAAGATTGATCAAGGAATTACTTTAATTAAAGCTGCAGATGAAGCTAAAAACTTTAATTTGTCAAATGGTGATATCTTAAAGTCAAGTACATCATTGAATACAGCTGCTAATAGAAAATTAAAGTGGGCAAAATTTGGTAATACATTAAAATTGCGTTTGCTTATTCACATGAGTCAAATGCCAAATATTAATGCGCTTGCTGCAACTGAAATTGCAAAGATTAATGCAGAAGGAAGTGGTTATATTAATGCTGGTGAAACTATGGGTGCAAATCCTGGTTATACTGTATCTAAGCCAAATTCTTTTTGGGCAAGTTTTATTTATGATCAAGCGGGTAATTTTGCACAGACCTTTAACAGAGCTAATAATTTTTCTCTAAATATAATGAAGGGGCTTAACGATGAGCGTTATAAATATTTTTATAAGCCAGTAGCAGGTACTACTGGTACTTTACCTACTCATTGGGTTGGTATTGATTATGCTATTACTAACTCTGACCCTACAAAAAGAGCTAGTGTAACTTCTGATATAGGAGGAGCATCATCAGCTTCTGGTGGTACAACTGGTTTAGGTAAAAGTGCAACAATGAATTCATGGATAATAACAGCTTCAGAAAGTTTATTTTTACAAGCAGAAGCAAAAGCTAGAGGTTGGAACGTTACTGGTACTGCTTCAGCATTGTATCAAAGTGGGGTTGCAGAATCATTTTCTTGGTTAGGCGTACCTAGTGCTGCTTCAGTAGCTGCAACTTATTTAACTTCACCAGATCCAAGAGTTGCTTTTGGTGCTACACTTACGGATAATTTAAGAGCTATTGCATGGCAAAAATATTTTGCTTTTAACGGAAATACATTACTTGAAGTTTGGAATGATTATAGAAGATTAGATATTGTTAATCTTCCATTATCAACAGATCCAGGAAGAGGGACTAATCCAATTCCGGTAAGATTACCTTACCCACAAACAGAATTAGATTTTAACACTGCTAATGTTAATGCTTCTGGAGGGGGATCAATCAGTATTTTTACTTCTAAAATATTCTGGGATAGATAATTTCTCTCATACTTAAAAACTAAATAAAATGAATAAAAAATTTATAAACTTCATGGGTATGTTAGCAATTATTGCTGGTATGACATCATGTTTAAAAGATAAAGGTTTTGAAGATCAAGACTACGGAACAGTTTTATCAGGTTCTCCAACTGCTTCTTTAAGATCAGTTAAAATACTTGAAGGGGGTACCTCTTCTGGTGATATTAAAAAATTAGTTTTTGCCGATGGTTCTGCTGCTCTAGATAGCTTGGAGTTTTCTTTAGCTTATGTAGATTATGCTTCTCAGTTAGCATCTGCAGATTTAACAGTAACTTTTGGTACAGATCCAGCATATGTAGCAACCTATAATGCTACAAGCGTTGTACAATATGCATTAATGCCTGATTCATTATTTACACTTGGTAAGACTAGTGTTGTAATTAAGAAGGGCACTTTTGTATCTGAGTTAGTTAAAGTTTATTTTAAACCTAATAAGTTTGATGGCTCAAAAACGTATATGCTTCCAATTGTAATTAAATCTACTAGTGGTATTTCTGGTGTTCAAGTTCAAAAGAATTTTGGTCGTATTTCATATACTAAAATAGGAAATATCTTGTCTGGTAAATACAGTCACAGGTACAGAAGATGGCAAAGTGGGGATACTACAACTGCACCTTTGCAGAATATCTTATCAGAGAGGATAGTTCCGCCACTTTCACCTAGTGAAATTATGACGCCTGAAGATTATACCACAACTTTTGTTGATGCTAGTGGAGGAATTGTACTAGGGTTTACCAATGGTGCCGTTCCATCTAATTTTACTACCTCATTAACTGCTGCTACTTATGCAGGAATTACTGCTGGTGCATTTATTTTAAATGATGGACCTAAACTAACTGCAGGTGGAGCAGTTGTTGTTGTAGGAACTTCTGCTTCAAATTTTATTGGAACTAGGTTTAGTACCTTTATTCAATATATTAATAGTACTGGAGGAGTAAGAACGTTGGTTAATGATTTTGTTAAAATTCCATAAGTAATTATAAATTATACATAAGGGCTATTTCAACCGAAATAGCCCTTTTTTTATTCCTTAACTCCAAAAAGGGTATGTATATTCTAAGGCTAATTGTAGTAATTAAGAAAAATGTACTTTAATTTTGAGGCTTTTATGAAAAGCATACTTACCAAAGACAAACTTAGTTTACCAGTTACTTTATTATATTTGTAAGCACAAAACTTAATTTTTATTTGAATATGAATAATACAGAACAACCCAACGAACTAAATATTGAAATTAGTGAAGAAGTTGCTGAAGGGCAATACGCTAACCTAGCTATTATTACACATAGCCATGCAGAGTTTGTTGTAGATTTTGTAAATGTAATGCCAGGTACTCCAAAGAGTAAAGTAAAAAGCAGAATTATACTTACCCCGTTTCACGCCAAACGTTTTATGAAGGCAATGGTAGATAACATTAAAAAATTTGAAACTGCTAATGGTAACATACAAGATATGGAACAGGTAGAAATACCGTTTAATTTTGGTGGCCCTACCGCTCAAGCATAAGTATTAAGCTAGGATTTTTGTAAAACTTGTTGGAATTGTTTCCACTTTTTTTGCAGTATAATTGTAGCAAACCATCTCTGTTTTTGCAACGGCTAATTCAATCTCAATTTCATCTCTAACCGTTTTTAATTGATAATATAATTCAAAACCTGCTTTAGATATATCTCCTACAAAAAGGTTAACAGTAATACGATCTCCATAAAAACTTTCGCTTTTAAAGTTTATGCAAAGCGTACTCATTATTAAACCTATATTAGTTGCAATTTGTAATTCGGTATAGCTAAAATGCTTTAACCACTTAACTCTAGCCTCATGTATAAGGCTTACAAAAGCATCATTGCCTACATGCTTTCCATAATTAATATCTGTAATTCGTACATCAATGTTGGTTGTAAAAAGAAGTGTAGTTGGTAATATTAATCGTTGTCTTGCCATACCGTAAAGATAATTAGCCTAAAATAAAAAACACCTCAATAGGAGAGGTGATTTATAATATGCTAATAAAATAATTTGTTAACTCTATTTATTAGTTTTTAGCATTAGTTTTTGGTTAAGAAACTTATTAATTTGTCTAAGGCTTTTTTTCTGTGGCTAAAGGCACTTTTTTCAGTCAAACTCATTTCAGCAAAAGTTATATTCGCTCCACTAGGTACAAAGACGGAATCATAGCCAAAACCGTTTCTTCCTATAGGAAATTTTGTAATAGTGCCAGTACAAATACCCTCAAAAAAATACTCTTTACCCTTTAATACTAAGGCAATTACAGTTTTAAATTGTGCATTTCTATTTGTACATCCTTCCATATTGTGCAATAGTTTTTCAATATTCTCTTTAAAATCTCCTCCATCACCAGCATATCTTGCACTTTTTACGCCAGGCTCTCCATTCAAGCACTCCACTTGCAATCCAGTATCTTCCCCAAAGCAATCTTTTTGTGTTAACCTAAAAATAGTCGTAGATTTTTCTGAAGCATTTGCTTCAAAAGTATCATGTGGCTCGGGTATATCAATAGTTATCCCAGCCTCTTTAAGAGTTACAATATCAAATTGGTTATTTAAGGCAAATTTTATTTCTGCTACTTTATGTTGGTTATTTGTTGCAAAAATTAGTGTTTTTTTTGTCATACGCTGTACAATGTTAGCCTAATGAAAATACAATTTTTAAGCTATTCCAAAGCTTAGTTTTTTCTTCTTTATTACTCATTAATTCCTTTAAATGAGGGGTGTATAGGTATTGTTGGTTATTGTATTTTTGTAGTTGATAAAAAGGAAAGGCTAAAGGCAAATCAATTGTACCAGGGGCAACACCAAATAATAAAACAGTGGTTGCTTTAATTTCTTCCTTAAGTACTGTGTAAGTTGGCTTGTTTTTAGTATAATTTACCAAAGCAATATCTGCCATGGAAAGTTTGCAAGCTGCTAAAATGCCTAATAAAAAACTAAGTTCATCTTCTTTTAAGTAAACGGCATCTTCCTCATTTACTACTATACAAATTTGTTTATTGTTATTACCTAAATAAGCAAGCGAAGTATTTGGTTGGTTTTGTATTACTTGTTCAGTTGTTTTTAAATCAATTAGTACATTTTTAAACAAATCTGCAACAACTAATGGCGGAAGTTGAATATTATCTAAACTCATAAAAAGGGTTTTTTAGCCTATTCTTTTTTCGTTTCTTTGTGTAAAATTAATCAATATGATTGCTGCAGCCGATATTAATATTTCAAAAATTGAAAAAAGTAAATTAAATGATATTAATTTAGAAAATATTCCGTTTGGTAAATACTTTACCGATCATATGTTAGAGGTAGATTATGAAGATGGAGAATGGAAAACGCCAGAAATAAAACCTTATCAACCCCTTTTGTTATCCCCTTCCACAGCAGCTTTGCACTATGGTCAAGCCATTTTTGAAGGAATAAAGGCCTACAAAAATGCCGATGGCGAAGCCTATATTTTTAGACCACACGATAATTTTAAGCGGTTTAATATTTCGGCAGAGCGTATGCAAATGCCGCAAGTGCCCGAAGACATTTTTATGGAGGGTATGCGCATGCTAATTGAATTAGATAAAAATTGGATTCCTCAAATGGAAGATCATTCTTTATACATTAGGCCATTTATGTTTAGTAGCGATGAAATGATAGGCGTAAAACCTAGTGATAAGTATAAATTTATGATTTTGCTTAGCCCAACTGGCCCTTACTACAGTACGCCAATGCGTATTTATGTAGAGGAAAAATATGTACGAGCTGTACCCGGAGGTGTAGGTTATGCAAAAGCCGCTGGTAATTATGGAGGTGCTATGTATGCTACCGCACAAGCTAAATTAAAAGGCTACGATCAAGTATTATGGACAGATGCTTATGAACATAAATATGTGCAAGAGTGTGGCACAATGAATGTATTTTTTATAATTGGCAATACAGCTATTACACCTAATTTAGATGAAGGAACTATACTAGCAGGTGTTACCCGAAATAGCACCATGGTATTGTTACAAGAAATGGGCTTTAAGGTAGAAGAAAGAGCCTTAAGTATTGATGATATAATTGATGCGCATAAAGCTGGCATATTATACGAAGTATTTGGCACGGGTACCGCTGCAACTATTTCCTTTATAAAAGAATTGCGTTATAAAGATTATATAATGGAATTTAATACAGATGAATGGAAAACAGCCCCAGCAATAAAAACAAAATTAAATGCAATACGCTATGGGCAACTGCCCGATAGGTATGAATGGATGTATAAAATATAATTATTTGCCTAGCTAATGACCTAAAACCACCTGCAAATGGTGGTTTTTTATTAAATATTAATAAAAATTGAAGATTTTCTATATTTAGTTTTCTTTTTTAACACAGATTGCCTACCTTTGCCGTCCGAAAAATAAAGGGTTAAACATGCCTACAATACAACAATTAGTTAGAAAAGGAAGAACAATTATTACTGCAAAGAGTAAATCAAGAGCTTTAGATAGTTGCCCACAACGTCGTGGAGTATGTACAAGAGTATATACAACAACACCTAAAAAGCCAAACTCTGCATTGCGTAAAGTAGCAAAAGTGCGTTTAACAAATAAAATTGAGGTTATTGCCTATATACCAGGTGAGGGTCACAATTTACAAGAGCACAGTATTGTACTTATACGTGGTGGAAGGGTAAAAGATTTACCAGGAGTACGTTATCATATTGTACGTGGTAGTTTAGATACTGCTGGTGTAAAAGATAGAAAACAAAGCCGTAGTAAGTATGGTACTAAAAGAGCTAAAGCAAAAGCATAAGCTGAGCTAGGTTTTTAAAAACAACAAACAAGTAATCGTAATTTAAACAAAGGCTGAGTAAAGTTTTAATTCTTGAAGAAAATTAGCCTAAAAATAAAAATTAAAAGAAATGCGTAAAACACAACCCAAAAAGATACCCTTAGCACCAGATCCTAAATTTAATGATAAATTAGTTACTCGTTTTGTAAATAATTTAATGTGGGAAGGTAAAAAAAGTGGTGCCTATGATATTTTTTATACAGCTTTAGATAAGGTTGCAAAGCAAACGAACGAAGATGGATATGAAGTATGGAAAAAAGCGTTAACTAATATTACACCGGGTGTAGAAGTACGTAGCCGTCGTATTGGTGGTGCTACTTTTCAAATACCAAGTGAGGTACGTGCCGATAGAAAAATATCGTTAAGTATTAAATGGATGGTACGTTATAGCCGTGAAAGAAACGGACGTAGTATGAGTGATAAATTAGCTAATGAAATAGTAGCAGCAAGTAAGGGTGAAGGTGCATCATACAAAAAGAAAGAAGATACACACCGTATGGCAGAAGCAAACAAAGCATTTGCACATTTTAAAATCTAACACTACACTTAGTTATATTATTAAAGCCCTCGAATTTTTCGAGGGCTTTTTGTTTGGTTATTATTTTTTTAAAATTAGTTAAGCAACTTTTACCAACTTCTTTTGTTTGCATTTCTTTTAGGACCATTTTGATTAGTTCCTCCTCTTTTAAAATTTGGTCGTTGTTGTTGCTTTGGTTCAGGTGGCGATGGTTTAGCATCGGCAGCTAATGGAAATGGGTTATTGCCCTCCACAGGTATTACTTTACCAATTACTTTTTGAATATCTCTTAATTCTAGTTTTTCATCTATATCACAAAACGAAAGTGCAATACCTGTATTACCAGCTCTGCCGGTACGGCCTATACGATGTACGTAGGTTTCTGGCACTTCGGGTAATTCAAAATTTATTACATGGCTTAGTTCATCAATATCAATTCCTCTTGCTGCAATATCAGTTGCCACTAATACACGTATGCTGCCATTTTTAAAACTGCTTAATGCATTTTGTCGGGCATTTTGCGATTTATTGCCGTGTATAGCTGCGGCAGTAATACCATAGGTATGCAATACTTTCACTACTTTATCGGCACCATGTTTTGTACGGGTAAATACTAAGGCTGTTTTTATAGTTTCATCTTTTAATAAATGAAGCAATAGTTTGTTTTTATCTGTTTTACCTACGTAATACAACCGTTGTTCAATAGCATCAACGGTAGATGAAACGGGTGTTACCTCTACCTTACTAGGTTTATTTAATAACACATCTGCCAACTTTTGTATTTCGGGTGGCATGGTTGCACTAAAGAAAAGGGTTTGTCTTTTAGCAGGTATTTTAGTAATTACTCTTTTTACATCATGTATAAAACCCATATCTAACATTCTATCTGCCTCATCTAACACAAATATTTGTATCTGCCTTAGGGATATGTAGCCTTGGTTAATTAAATCTAGTAAACGGCCTGGAGTTGCAATTAACACATCTACACCTCTTTTTAGTATACTTACCTGTGGTACTTGGCTTACTCCGCCAAATATTACGGTATGGCTAATTTTGGTGTATTTTCCGTAGGCTTCAAAGCTTTCGTTAATTTGAATAGCCAGCTCCCTTGTTGGTGTAAGTATTAATACTTTTATTCCTGTGCTATGTATTTTTTCGGTGTATAGTAATTGTAAAATAGGGATGGCAAAAGCGGCTGTTTTTCCCGTGCCTGTTTGTGCACAACCTAGTAAATCTTTTTTCTGCAATAAAATAGGTATAGCTTGTTGTTGAATAGGGGTTGGGGTTGTATAGCCTTGTTCGGCTACTGCTAATAGTATAGGATCTATTAATCCTAATTGGTTAAATTCCATTATAATTTATTTATAAAAATGTGGGCTGAAAAGGACGTTGTATTTTCTAAAACAGCGTAGTAATATTATTGGTACCACCGGCTTACAACTTGCCGTAATGTTTTATGTGGAGAGTTCAAAGGTAGGGTATTTAAAATTGGTGGGCTTAAAGAGGTTATAGGTAGATTAAATAAGTCTTTATAAACTCTTTGTTATATATTTAGAAATCCTTACCTTTGCGCCGCTAAAAGCTTCAGCAATTATATATAAAATTGATGTTGAACTATTTAGCATAATATGAGATCGTAAAAATTACATATTACCCCTTAAGGCTAAACGCTTTATCTACAGGGGACATTGTGGCACTAAAGTAATATAGGCTACACTAAAAGTTCAATAAATAAAATAACAACGTTTGTACTAAAATAGTGACTAAATAAGTTACACTAGGCTTTTACAAATTCTTAATTCTTAATTTTTTAATTTTTAATATAAAACAATGGCAGATTTACGTTATCAACGCAACTTTGGTATTGCCGCACATATTGATGCTGGTAAAACCACCACAACCGAACGTATTTTGTACTACACTGGTGTAAACCACAAAATAGGTGAAGTACATGACGGCGGTGCAACTATGGACTGGATGGCACAGGAGCAGGAAAGAGGTATTACTATTACTTCGGCTGCTACTACTTGCTTTTGGAATTTTCCGATGGTGCAAGGCAAAAAAACACCTGATACAAAACAATACAAATTTAACATTATTGATACTCCAGGCCACGTAGACTTTACTGTAGAGGTAGAGCGTAGCCTTCGTGTATTGGATGGTTTATTAGCGTTGTTTTGTGCAGTAAGTGGTGTAGAACCACAAAGCGAAACTGTTTGGAGGCAAGCTAATAAATACAAAGTACCTCGTATTGGGTTTGTAAATAAAATGGACCGTAGCGGTGCCGATTTCTTAAACGTTGTAAAACAAGTTAGAGAAATGTTGGGCGCTAAAGCTGTGCCTTTGCAATTACCAATTGGTGCCGAAGATAACTTTACTGGTGTGGTAGATTTAATTACCATGAAAGGAATTGTTTGGAATACCGAAGATATGGGTATGACGTTTAAAGAAGTGCCTATCCCTGCAGATATGCAAGAAGAAGTTGATCAATACCGTCAGGAATTGATTGAGGCTGTAGCTGAATATGATGAAAAATTGTTAGAGAAATTTTTTGATGATCCTAATACAATTTCAGAGGAAGAAGTACATGAGGCTATTCGTAAAGCAACAATCGACATGAGTATTATTCCAATGATGTGTGGTTCATCTTTTAAAAATAAAGGGGTACAAACTGCGTTGGATGCTGTGGTAAGATACTTACCTGGCCCAATGGATATTGAAGCAATAAAAGGGACTAATCCAGATACTGGTGAAGAAATATTCCGTCACTGCGATCCTAAAGAACCATTTAGTGCATTAGCATTTAAAATTATGACTGATCCTTTTGTTGGTCGTTTAGCTTTCTTTAGAGCCTATAGCGGACGTTTAGATGCTGGTAGTTATGTATTAAATACTCGTACGGGTAAAAAAGAACGTATTAGTAGAATTATGCAAATGCATGCTAATAAGCAAAACCCAGTTGATTTTATTGAAGCTGGTGATATTGGTGCAGCAGTAGGGTTTAAAGAAATAAAAACTGGTGATACGTTGTGTAATGAAGATAATCCAATTGTATTGGAAAGTATGACCTTTCCAGAACCAGTAATATCAATTGCTATTGAGCCTAAAACACAAGCTGATGTTGATAAAATGGGTATGGCAATTGCTAAATTGGTAGAGGAAGATCCTACTTTACGTGTACGTACAGACGAAGAAACTGGCCAAACTATTTTAAGTGGTATGGGCGAGTTACACTTAGAGATAATTATTGACCGCATGATGAGAGAATTCAAGGTTGATATCAACCAAGGAGCTCCAATGGTAGCATATAAAGAAGCCTTTAAATCTAGTTTGTTACACAGAGAAACCTATAAGAAACAAAGTGGTGGTAGAGGTAAATTTGGTGATATTGCTTTTGAGTTTGGCCCAGCAGATGATGAGTGGAAAAAAGAAAATCCATTGGGTGGTTTACAATTTGTAAACGAAATTTTTGGTGGTAGTATTCCAAAAGAATTTATTGCTCCAATTATTAAAGGGTTTACCTTAAGCATGACGAATGGTGTATTAGCTGGTTACCCAGTGGTAGATATGAAAGTAAGATTGATAGACGGTAGCTACCATGATGTGGATAGTGATGCTATATCATTTGAATTGTGTGCTAAGCAAGGTTACAGAGAGGCAGGAAGAAAAGCCAAACCAGTTTTGCTTGAACCAATTATGAAGGTAGAAGTACTTACACCAGACCAATACATGGGTGATGTTACCGGTGACTTAAACCGCCGTAGGGGTATGTTAGAAGGTATGGATAGTAAACATGGTGTACAAGTTATTAAAGCAAAAGTTCCATTAAGTGAAATGTTTGGTTATGTAACTCAGTTACGTTCATTATCTTCTGGAAGAGCTACAAGTACTATGGAATTTAGCCATTATGCACCTGCACCAAATGGTGTTGCAGAAGAAGTAATAGCAAAATCTAAAGGGAAAGTAAAAATAGAAGATTAATCTCCTTCACTTGTAAAGTACAACTTTACCGAGCGTAGAACATTTTATAAGCAAAGCCTCACTCTTTATTGGGTGAGGCTTTTTTTGTATGTTGTTAATTTTTTACTGTACTCATACATTTGCTACTAAACTTATTACTACTTCATCAGTCACACTTAAAATTAATTATACCATGAAAAAAATATTTTCATTAAGTGTACTTGCACTTGTTTTATCGTTTGCAACACAAGCACAATTTGTTGTAAGGATTAGACCAGCGGCACCTTTAGTTAGAGTCCGTCCTGCTTGCCCATCACCAAGGCATGTATGGGTTGGGGGTAATTATAATTGGCGTGGAGGCCAGTACGCCTATACAGATGGTTATTGGGCTTTACCACCAGCTAATAGTAGAGCATGGGTTGAAGGCTATTGGAAAAACAAAAGAAGAGGTTGGGTATGGGTACCAGGCCATTGGAGACGTTTTTAATGAATAACCTTTTAATTTATAGCCTGTAATAAGCCATTACAGGTTTTTTAATTATATTTATAGTGGTAAAAATTAATTATTAGAAAAAACTAATCCATTCAAGTAATTTTTGAGTTACTTTTTTATAAAACTGAAACACAGTAAAAATGCAACATATCCTTACTGAAAATTTATTATTTATAGATATAGAAACTGTATCTGAAAAAGCAACTTACCAAAACTTAACTAAAAATTGGCAAGAGTTGTGGACAGAAAAAACACAACGTATTTTACCTTCAGAAAATACAGCAGCTGAGTTTTATGAACAACGGGCTGGTGTAATGGCAGAATTTGCTAAAGTAATTTGTATAAGTATTGGTTATTTTAAATACGAGGGGGAAGTTATGCAATTGCGAATAAAATCGTTTTATGCTGATGAAGAAAAAAAGGTATTGCAAGATTTTATAGCTACGCTTAATCAAATGGAAATTCAGAATAATAAATGGTGCTTTGCTGGGCATAATATAAAAGAATTTGATATTCCTTTTTTATGTAGAAGGTTATTAATAAACGGTATGCCTATTCCTGAATACATTGATTTTCAAAATATGAAACCTTGGGAAACAAACAGTATTGATACGTTTCAATATTGGCGTTTTGGCGATTATAAAAATTACACCTCTTTAAAATTATTAGCTGCTGCATTGGGCATTGCCTCTCCAAAAGATGATATTGATGGAAGCCAAGTTGGTGAAGTATATTGGAAAGAAAATGATTTACAACGAATTGTTACTTACTGCCAAAAAGATATTATAACCACAGCTAACATTTTACTACGGTTTAAAAATATGCCTTTAATTGAACACAATAATGTTGTTTTTGTTAAGTAGTGATGTTAAATAAAGAACGATTATTCACAATATTTTACAACCCATTTTGGTGTTTTAAAAGTAAAGTTTATAAAAACAATAAAGCAAAAAATTTTTTAGTTTACTTTTTTTAGTAGCATAACATACCCACATAATTGTTTCTTTTTTTTATTGACTTGTACAGGCTTCATCATATGGTATTCGCTAAAACGTGGAATATAGGAGTAGCTAATTACATTTCCATCTACATCTCCCCAATGTTTTCGTTGATAAACTACTTGTTTTTCCTTCCAATCAAACATTCTTACTTCGTATAATTTTGAAGACCTATCGCCAATAAAAATAAATTGATACCAACTGCCTTGGGTTAATGGAATAAGCACTGGCATTTCATACTCACTTTGCATGCTCATGGAAGCTTCTTTAACTATTATAAAACCTTGCTTAGCTAGTTCTTTCTTAATACTATCGGCTTGTTGTAAAATAGAGGCTTGTGTACAGGCTGATTGCCGTATTACATCTTGTGCTATTGTAGGGGTGCTACAAAATAGTATAACTATTAAAATGGAAATTAGGTTTTTCAATACTTGGATTCATTAATTGGATACTCAAGAATACTTCTTTTCCTTGAATAATACAATAGTGCTTATCCCTAGTAAAAACGCTAATTCTGTGCCAAAATTATATTTTAGGGATATTAATTTTAATTTATTTTACAATCGATTGATTTTTATGGGTATAATAACTGTTTGCTTGTTGTGTACAGGTAAGTACCAACTCGTTAATACATACATGTGTAGGTAATTTTGTACAATAAAAAACTGTTTCTGCAACATCTGCAGCAATCAAAGGGGTATAATTGTTATATACAGCATCGGCTTTTTCTTTTTCTCCCTTAAAACGGACTAACGAAAACTCGGTTTCTACTGCACCTGGGTGTATGGCAGTTACTTTTATATTATGTTTCAATAAATCAATACGCATGGCTTTACTAATAGCATCAACAGCGTGTTTGCTTGCACAATACCCATTTCCATTTTCATAAACTTCTTTAGCAGCTGTAGAGCCTATGTTTATTATATGCCCAACTTTTCGTTCAATCATAAACGGTAATACTGCCTTGGTAACATACATTAATCCTTTTACGTTAGTGTCAAGCATCGTTTCCCATTCAGCAATATCAGCATCTTCAAAACTATCTCTGCCAAGGGCTAAACCTGCATTGTTAATTAATACATCAATATTTTTCCATCCGATTGGTAAATTAGTAAGGGTAGCAAAAACGTCCTCTTTTTTTTGTACATCAAAGCAAAGCGCTAAAACCTTGCATTGATATTGGGTTTCTAACATTTTTTTTAAAATTAGTAACCGTTCTTCTCTTCTTCCGGTAATAATTAAAATGCAATTTTCTTGCGCAAATTTTATGGCACACGCTTCGCCAATTCCCGATGTAGCACCTGTTATTAAAACTGTTTTAGTCATACTATTAATAATTATATAAAAATACCTTACAAAAATGTAAGGCATTTATAAAATTAAAACTATTCTTTAAATTATCTCGAAATAATAAAATTTGTTTTTAAAACTTCGGTATCAGTATTAATTTTTATAAAATAATTTTCAACAAAAAGCCCGTCAATACTAAAATTGACGGGCTTTTAATATCGTTACTTTACTAAATATTATTTTGCTAAAGCATTAACTCGTAAAGCTAATTTTCTTTTTAAGTTAGCTGCTTTATTTTTGTGGATAGTACCACGTTTTGCTAACTTATCAATCATAGATGATACTTTAGGTAATTGCTCGGTAGCAACAGTTTTATCAGAAGCCTTAAAGTCACGTATTGCATTACGGGTTGTTTTTCCGTAATAACGGTTACGTTCGTTACGCTTAGCACTTTGTCTTACATCTTTTTTTGTTGCTGAATGATTTGCCATTAACTCTAATTTTTGGGCTGCAAAGATAGGGAAATAATTAATAATTAGTAATTAAGAGGTAGGAATTTTTAAAAACTCAGCGATTATACCTATTTTTCAGTGTAAATTAGGTTTATGAACAAATATATTTTGCTTGGATTACATGTTATTTCGTTGGTTTTGTTGGGTTTTGGTTGGGTTTTAGATATTTTACATATAAATATTACAGCACACTACATTATTACCGTAGAGCTGTTTGATGAACGCAGAAGTGTACTATCTACCCTAAAAAACCTTTGGCAAACCAATAATTATTGGCCTTTTTTACTCATTTTTTTGTTTGGAATTATAGTTCCTATAGTAAAATCTATCTTACTATTTTATTTACTAGTAGTAAAAAAGGCAAATTCTAAAATTTACCAGCTAGTAAATTCAATAAGCAAATGGGCGATGGCCGATGTTTTTATAATAAGTATTTTTGTTACTTTTTTAGGTGCAAAAGCTATGGAAAATACCACCGCTAATTTTGAGCCAGGCTTTTATTACTTCGCAGGGTATGTGGTACTTAGTGGTATTGTAGTAACGTTGCTTAAAAAAGTTATAAAAAATGAACATACAATTGAGTTACCAATTTTATAAAACCATCTTTTTAACCGATATTTGCCCTCTTAAAAATTGGGTTAGTTACTTCCTATTGTTCAGTATAATTTTAGTGCAAAAAATTAAATTTACTTTAGTACAAGGATATATGCAACCCCAATTAAACTAAATTTCTAACCTAAATACCTGCTCAAAAAAAATAGTTTACTTCATCTATGAAAGATTTTCAATATATAACCAACGCACACCCTAGCTACATCGAAGGTTTATATCAAGACTTTGTAAAAGACCCCAATAGCGTTGAGCCAGAAATGAAAAAATTTTTTGAAGGTTTTGATTTTGCGTTAAGCAGTGGGCATTTGGCAGTGGGGGGTTTGAACTCAACCACTCACCACTCGCTACTCACTACTGACACTGTAGATTGGATGAGTGAATTAAGAGTGTATCGAATGATTTTGGGCTATAGAAATAAAGGGCATTTATTAGCCGATACCAACCCAATTAGAAAACGAAAAGATAGAGGAGCAAATTTAGGATTGAATTTTTTTGGATTTACCGAAGCAGATTTGGATAAAACATTTGCCGCAGGCAATTTATTAGGGCTGGGCGCAACAACATTAAAAAATATAATTGCTCATTTAGAAAAATGTTATGCTAGCCATTTAGGTGTAGAGTTTAAATATATTAGCGATCAAATAAAAATTGATTGGCTAACCAATGCAATTGAAAAAACAATGCAACAGCCAGTGGCATTGGAAAAGAAAAAACGCATTCTTCAAAAATTGAATGAAGGCGTAATGTTTGAAAAATTTTTACACACCAAATATATTGGGCAAAAAAGATTTAGTTTAGAAGGAGGAGAAACCACTATCGCTGCTTTGGATGCTATCATTAACACATCTCAACAAAATGGAGTGGAAGAAGTGGTTATAGGTATGGCACACCGTGGTAGGTTGAATGTGTTGGCAAATATTATGGGTAAAACCTACGAACAAATTTTTAGTGAGTTTGAAGGCACAAGCACACCCGATACAACAATGGGTAGTGGTGATGTTAAATATCATTTAGGTTTTAGTAGTGTGGTTGATACCCCAAATGGCGGGAAAATAAATTTAAAACTTTGTCCTAATCCATCTCACCTCGAAGCGGTAGACCCTGTTGTTATTGGTTTTTCTCGTAGTAAGGCAGATGTATTATATGAAAGTGATTATGATAAAATATTACCTATAATTATACATGGCGATGCCTCTGTAGCTGGACAAGGTATTGTGTATGAGGTTTTACAAATGAGTGGATTGAAGGGGTATTATACAGGAGGTACTATCCATTTTGTAATTAATAATCAAATTGGTTTTACCACCGATTTTGATGATGCTAGAACATCGGATTACTGCACCAGTATTGCCGCTATGGTACAAGCGCCCGTTTTTCACATAAATGGTGATGATGCAGAAGCTGTAGTAAAAGCCAGCGAAATTGCAACTCTTTATCGCCAAGAGTTTAACAGCGATATTTTTATTGATATGGTATGCTATCGAAAACATGGCCACAACGAAGGCGATGAGCCAAAGTTTACTCAACCACAATTATATGCACTAATTGATAAGCATTTAAACCCTAGAGAAGTTTACACCCAATACTTAATAGAGAATGGTGAAGCCGATGCAAAAAATTTGGCAAAGGAAATGGAACAGAAATTTTTGGCCGACTTACAAGAACGATTAGACGAAGTAAAACAAAATCCATTACCTTATAAATATCAACAACCAGAATTAGTTTGGAAAAGTTTTGTTAAAGCAACTGCCGCTGATTTTGATTCATCCCCTTCAACAGGAATAAGTGAGGAGCATTTTCAATTATTATTTGATGGATTGATGAAATGGCCTGCTGATTTTAAACCGCTGCGAAAAGTGGATAAATTAATACAGGATAAAATAAAATTATTTGCCGACGAAGGTAAAGTAGATTGGGCTACTGGTGAGTTAATGGCTTATGGAAGTTTATTGGTGGAGGGTAAAGATGTACGTATGAGTGGGCAAGATGTAAAGAGAGGAACATTTAGCCATCGCCATGCCGTTATTTATGACGAAATAACCAACAAAGGATGGAACAGATTAAATCATTTTACTGCCACCCAATCGCCGTTTAGAATTTTTAATAGCTTGTTAAGTGAATATGCAGTACTTGGTTTTGAATATGGGTATAGTATGGCAAATCCAAATGCACTTGTACTTTGGGAAGCCCAGTTTGGCGATTTTTGCAATGGAGCACAAACTATGATTGATCAATTTATTGCTGCTGCCGAAACTAAATGGCAACGTATGAATGGTGTTACTATGTTATTGCCACATGGTTATGAGGGGCAAGGGCCAGAGCATAGCAGCGCAAGAATGGAACGTTTTTTACAAATGTGTGCTGAGTTAAATATGGTTATTACCAATGTTACTACATCTGCTAATTTCTTTCATGTATTACGCCGTCAATTAGCTTGGAATTTTAGAAAACCATTAATAAATTTTTCGCCAAAAGCAAATTTACGCCACCTAGGAAGTTATAGCCATAAAAGTGAATTTACCAGCGGAGGGTTTAAAGAAATAATTGATGATGTGTTTGTACAAAATTCTGCCGAAGTAAAAAAAGTATTATTTTGTTCGGGTAAAATCTACTTTGACTTAGCCGAACGCCAAACAAAAGATAATCGTACAGATGTTGCTGTTATACGGTTAGAGCAAATTTATCCATTGCCACAAAAACAATTAGATGAGTTATATAAAAAATATAGCAAAGCTATTTGGTATTGGGTACAAGAAGAGCCCTTAAATATGGGTGCTGCAACTTTTTTACGAATGAATGTTAAGAATATTAATTTTTATGTTATTAGCCGTCAAGTAAGTGCTTCAACGGCAACAGGCTATTCAAAAATTCATATACAAGAGCAAGGGCAAATAGTGGATACTGCATTTAGTTTGTAAATTCTTAGTAAACTCAAAGGCACAAATAAACTGAAAAGAAAACAATAAACTTAGTGTTTTTAGCATGCAGTGTACTTTTATTTTTATATTTTCTTTTTAAAAATGAATATGGGTTTAATTCTACACCAACTCCTTTAATTTTTTCACCACTGTATCTATCTCGTATTTTGTATTGTGTTTGCTAAAGCTAAAGCGAACTGTAATTTGATTAGGGTTATTGTTAATAGCACGTATAACATGGCTTCCAGCATCTGCACCACTAGTGCAGGCACTACCTCCACTTGCACAAATGTTATGTATGTCAAGGTTAAATAATATCATCTCGCTTTTTTCTGTTTTAGGAAAACTTGCACTTAATACCGTATATGAACTGATACCCAATACATCGCCATTAAAACTTACGCCTTCAATATATTTTTTTAATTCATCCATCATATAATACTTAAGTGAACCAATATAAGCACTATCTGTTTCGTAATTTTCTGTAGCTATTTCTAATGCCTTTGCAAAACCTACAATGCCATAAATGTTTTCGGTACCGGCTCTCATATTACGCTCTTGGCCTCCGCCGTGTATAAAGGGTTTTATTTTAATATTTTCATTTATATATAGCATGCCTACACCTTTTGGACCATGAAATTTATGTGCGGCACCAGTAATAAAATCTATAGGGGTGTTGCGTAGGTCAAAAGGGAAATGCCCAACGGTTTGTACCGTATCGCTATGGAAAATAGCATTGTATACTTTACAAAGATTACCTACGGTATGTATATCTAAAATGGTTCCAATTTCGTTGTTGGCATGCATTAAGGTTACTAAAGTTTTTTCTTGTGTACTAGCTAATAGTTTTTCTAAATCGTCAATATCTATATGGCCATTGGCTTGTAACTTTACATAACTAACTTTTACCACATCTAAGGCATATAAGTGATCCACAGTATGGCTTACTGCATGGTGCTCAATAGAGGAAGTGATGATGTGTTTACATCCTAAATCTCTTATTGAGGAAGTAATGGCAGTGTTACTACTTTCGGTACCACCGCTTGTAAAAAATATTTCGGCAGGGTGAGCATTTAAAATTTTTGCAACACTTTTACGTGCTTGTTCAATAGCCATTTTGGTTTCTCTACCATAGGAATAAATGGAGGAGGGGTTGCCAAATTTTTCTGTTAAATAAGGCATCATGGTTTCTAACACCTGTGGTGAAAGAGTTGTTGTTGCTGCATTGTCTAAGTAAATACGATTCATACCCTGCCCCCTATAGGGGAACTTAAATTTATTGTTTATAAATAATTGCAAAAATTATACTAATAAATATTTTGCACTTTACATTTTCTCTTTAATTTTTTATGCCCAGTTTCCACTTTATTGGGCGGAGGGGGTTCCTAATTCTTGTATATCTTGCATTATTCTTTTGGCAATATTATCTGCTGTTGTTTCAAAATTGCTTTCTGCATAAATTCTAATAATAGGCTCTGTATTACTTGTACGCAAATGTACCCAATCCTTATCAAATTCTATTTTTAAACCATCCTCGGTATTTATAGGTTGATTTTTATATTTATCCTTTATTTTTTCAAAAATATCTCCAACATTTATTCCTTCGGTTAAGGTAATTTTATTTTTGCTAATAAAATAATTGGGAAAGGTATTGCGTAATTGCTTTATTGTTTTTTTGCTTGTTGCTAAATGTGTAAGAAATAAAGCAATACCTATTAGTGCATCTCTACCATAATGTAAATCGGGTACAATAATGCCCCCATTTCCCTCACCACCAATTACTGCGCTTTTTTCTTTCATTCTATTTACCACATTCACTTCGCCTACAGCACTGGGAAAATATTCGCCGCCATATTTTAATGTTACATCCTTTAAAGCCCTGGTAGAAGACATATTGCTTACTGTATTTCCTTTTTGCTTACTTAACATATAATCTGCTACAGCTACTAGTGTATATTCCTCTCCAAACATTGAGCCATCTTCACAAACAAAGCAAAGCCTGTCTACATCAGGGTCTACGGCTATACCTAAACTAGCGTTTTGTTTTACTACTTCGTTGCTTAGTTGTGTTAAATGTTCTGGTAAGGGCTCAGGATTATGTGCAAATTTTCCATTTACTTCTTCGTTTATTACCATAATATCTTGTACGCCTAAAGCTTTTAATAGTGCAGGTACTGCAATGGCACCTGTGCTATTTATTGCATCTACTACAATTTTAAATTTTGCTTTTTTAATGGCAACAATATCTACAAATTTGTAGTTAACACAATCATTAATATGCTTTTTAAGCAACTCATCATTTTTAATAATTGTACCCAACTCATCAATTTGTACAAAATTAAATTCTTCTTTTTCTGCCAATGCTAAAACTAATTTTCCTTCATTGCCACTAATAAATTCGCCTTTGCTATTTAATAATTTTAATGCATTCCATTCTTTTGGATTGTGGCTTGCCGTTAAAATAATGCCCCCAGCCGCATCTTCAAATTTTACGGCCATTTCTACCGTAGGGGTTGTACTTAGTCCTAAATCAATTACATTAAAGCCTAGGCTTATTAAAGTACTAGTAACTAAATTACTTACCATTTCGCCACTTATTCTTCCATCTCTGCCAAGTACAATTTTATTGTTTTTAGATTGTGAAGCTAACCAACTGCCATATGCTGCTGTAAATTTTACTACATCTAATGGAGTAAGGTTTTCGTTTGTTTTTCCACCAATTGTACCTCTAATGCCAGATATACTTTTTATTAATGCCATTTGTTTTATTTAAGGGAATGTAAAGATATTGTATAATGAGCTAATTTGTTAAAGTGCTCATTTTCTAATTAATAAACAGATACCGTTTAAAAATGGGTAAAATTAGTAATGAGCTTATCTTTAGCCAATGATGGGCTTATATTTGCATTATGGATAAACAATGGTTTAAAGATTGGTTTAATACGCCTTATTATCATCAATTATATTTTAAAAGAGATGAAAATGAGGCGGCAGCTTTTATTGATAAATTAATTGATTATCTAAAACCAAATGTCCATTCTTTTATGTTAGACGTAGCCTGTGGTAAAGGCAGGCATTCGGTACAACTTGCTAGTAAAGGGTTTAATGTAACAGGAATTGATTTAAGTAGTGATAGTATTGACGAGGCATTGCAATATGAAACGGATAAATTGCATTTTTTTACCCATGATATGCGATTACCGTTTAGTATAAATTATTTTGATTATGTCTTTAATTTTTTTACCAGCTTTGGTTACTTTAATACCCAACGAGAAAATGATAATGCTATACAAACTATTGCACAGTCGTTAAAAAAAAGCGGCTATTTTGTACTAGATTATTTGAATGTACACTATGCCGAAGATAATTTGATACACAAAAGTGAAAAGCAAATTGATGATGTAAATTTTTTAATTACAAAATGGTACGACGACGATTTTTTTTATAAGAAAATAATTGTAGAAGATGAAAATTTGCATGAGCCTTTAATTTACACCGAAAAAGTGGCTAAGTTTAGTTTGGGAGATTTTACGGAAATGTTTGCGTACCAAGGATTACAAATACAAGAAGTTTTTGGGAGCTACTCGTTTGATTCATATGATATTAAAAAATCGCCTCGATTGATTATGATTGCAAAAAAAAATTAGGTAGGTACGGGTTGATAATTGAACGGTGTTAGTGCCCAAATTATATTCGATGCCTATTTTATCTTGTTACTTATTATTCACCAACATCCATCTAGCCGTTTCGTAAAAGGAAGTTGTAAGGGTTGATAAATATTTTTTTACAGAATCTTGCTGTAGAGGGGTTAAGTTAAGAGGCTTGTTCGTAGCTGTTACTAATTCTTCTTTTTTTATACGAATATTTTTTCTGTAGAAGTAATCATCAGTTACCATACCTATCCAGCCTGGAGCATGATAAATAATAAAGGCTGCATTTTCTTTTTTAGTTGAATCCAGTAAATCTCTGCCTAAAGTTGTATTTATATAAGGTTGTTGAATCATTCCAGCAATAGTAGGTAAAATATCTATTTGAGATACGGTTTCATTTCGTTGCTGAGCCGTTAATAAATTTGGCGAATAAAATAGTAGAGGAATGTGTTCATCTGCCAAACGTTGGTCCATCCAAGCTTTTGGATAAACAGCTGATGCATTACCTTCTAGACCATGATCTCCAACAAAAACAAAAATAGTGTTATTAAAGTAAGTATTTTTTTTAGCAGCCTCAATAAACTTTTTAAAACAAAAATCAGAGTAAGCAAATGAATTATATTCCTTTAACGATTCAAAACCATTTTTCTTTAATACCTCATCACTAATATTTTTTTGCACAAAATCGTTATCTTCTGTGGGTATTTTGAAAGGTCTATGATTATCTGCTGTTTGTATAATGGCAAAAAAAGGATTTTGTTGTTTGGCTAGCACAGTATTGGCCTCTAAAAATAAATTTTTATCACTAATACCCCATACGTTTTCTTTTACAGATTTGTATTTTCCTTCTTCGTAAATAGTTACTCCTTTGATGTTATTAATTAAGCCAGTAAAATTATTAAATTGACTTCTGCCTCCAATAAAATAAAACTTTTCATACTCCTCAAAATTGTTAATAATTGTTCGTTGTTTTACGGTTACTGTATCTCTTGTAGCAAATTTAGAGAGCAATACATCTGGTATACCTGTAACTGTAGCAAATACACCCCTTGCAGTGCCAAATGTGGGAGAAAAACATCTGTTAAAAAAAATACCTTGTTTACATAAATCATTAAAGTAGGGGGTACTATTTAAAATATTACCGCTCATACTACTTTTATACATACTAAAGCTTTCGCAAATTACTAAAACAATATTCGGCTGTCTTTCCAATACTTTAGTTCCAGGGTAAACAATTCTTGAATAGGGATTCGTTTCATTATTTTTTTCTATGGCTAAGAAGTTCGCTATTGTAGAAAAATTTTCTTTGGCTTTTGTATCATAATCTGGTTTTCGAAAACGAAGGGTGCTGAAAAAATTTTGTAACGGATTTAAAGCTAAATTACTTTTAAACTCGTTGTTCAAATTAAAGGCCCTAAAAAAGTTTAGTGGCTTAAATGTAAAAAAGCCATACATAAACCAGCCTAAAATAAGGACTGCTAAAAAGTGCCATTTTTTTTTGTAACTAAACTTATGAATACTCAAATTTTTACCCTCAATATTCACATGTGTTTTTCTAAACATCCATATCATCATTAGTACGGCTCCAAATAGTCCAATCAAAATCCAAATAACTGGATAGCTCTGCCAAATCATTTGTAAGCTTTCCTTTGGATCTTCGGCAAAAATTAATGCATCAGCATTTAGCCTGGCATTAATGTAGGCAAACTGGCCAAAATCGGCACCATAAAAAAACAATACCAGCAAAGTAATTATGCCTAAATAAATAGTCCAAATCTTTTTATTTTTATCACTGTAAAAAGGAGAAAGGTTTAAAAAAAGAGAAAAAAATACAATAGGGGAGAGGATAAAAGCTATCCAACGTAAGTCGTACTTTAAGCCTAGCCAAAAAGAAGGCAATAACTCTATAACGGTAAGGTTTTTTGGTTTAAAAAAAACGACGGTTGCTATTCTAAATGCTGTAAAAATAAACAGGTATATAAAGAATAACTTTACTATCCATTGAATAGTTTTAGGAACTCTCCATTTAATTAGCATTAGCAAGTTAATTTTAACAAAACACGAATATAGCGTATTGTGTATGATTTTTTCATAAGTCAAAATTTGCTTAATTTATTTTTATTTTAAATTTCATACAAAAATTTCAAGTTGTTACTTTCTACTTGCTGGTAAATAAACTATATAATAAATGAATATATTTGCAACTACTATACTAATACTATGCACAAATATGTTCTTTCTAATAAAACTTTTTTGTTTTTAGTAGCATTAATTATTCTTTTAAATTTTACAGGACTATTTAATGAAATTCTTGAGCCAGATGGCACCTTGTATGCCTTGCTAGCAAAACAAATGGTGATAACTGGTGATTGGGTTAATTTGTACAGTTTTGGGCAAGATTGGTTGGATAAACCCCATTTGCCTTTTTGGTTAGCTGCTATTAGTTTTAAATTATTTGGGATAAATTCATTCGCTTATAAATTACCTTCCTTTATTTGTTTTATTGTTGCTTTGATCTATTGCTATAAACTTACTAAAACTATTTATTCAATAGAAGTAGCAAAATTATCAACACTTATTTTTGGTACATCCTTGCATATTATTATTTCAAATTTTGATGGAAAGGCAGAAGTGTATTTAACTGCTTTTATCCTTGCAAGTATTTACCATATGTACAAAGCACATAATCAACAATGGCTTTTGCAAATTTTAGCTGCTTCTTTTTTTATGGCTTGTGCATTTATGACTAAAGGTGTTTTTTCAATTATAACTATAACAGCTGGGTTTTTATTTTACTGGCTTAAAACAAAACAATGGCAACAGTTTTTTAATATTAAATGGTATTTATTTTTATTACTTGCCTTAGTTTTTACATTGCCCGAATTATATGTATTGTATACTCAATTTGATCTTCATCCTTCAAAAATTGTTTTTGGAAAAACGAATGTGTCAGGCTTAAGCTTCTTTTTTTGGGATAGCCAATTTGGCCGATTTTTTAACAACGGCCCAATTAAAGGAAAAGGAGATATTGCTTTTTTTATACACACTTATTTATGGGTATTTTTACCTTGGGCCTTACTTTCTTTAGTTGGTATTTATCAATTATTTATTAATACAAAAAAAAATACGATTAATCCTAAAAGATGGATTATAGGGGCAAGTTGTTTACTAACTTTTTTGATGTTTTCTTTTTCAAAATTTCAATTGCCGCATTATCTTATTATTTTGTTTCCGCATTTTTCCATATTTACAGCTGCTTATCTTATAGAAAATGCCTCTGAGAAAGCCTTAAAAAATATTAATATCCTACAATCAATTTTGTTTTTTATTTTGGTTGTAGCCATACTAACCTTAACAATAATATACGCATCTATAAATTTAATAGCAATCATTGCACTATTGGTGTTAGCTATGTTGTGTATAGTATTTATTAAAACACCTTTCTATTTATCCGCTATTTTTAAAAAAAATATAGTGTTTGCTATCTTGTTAGCAGTATTTCTGAATTTATTTTTTTATCCTTCTTTACTAACTTATCAATCGGGTACTACTGCGGCAAAGTGGTTGAATAGTCTGCAAATAAAAAAGCCAGTAGTTGTTTACAACACCACTCCACATTGTTTTGATTTTTATTATAACGGAACGGTAGATTATTCAATAATAAATTTAGAAAATAATTCTATTTTGGCTAATAATGATACGTTATTAGTTTATACCCCAATAGAAAATTTAAATAAACTAAATAAAGATGTTATTAATATTACGGGTTTAAATTCATTTTCAAATTTTCATATAAGCCAGCTAAATGGTACATTTATTAATGAAAAAACTAGAAAAAATTGTTTAGATACTTTTGTAGTTGTGTATATTACTAAGAAAAGAGTCAATTAAAATAAATTGAACTATAATGCATAAAATTATTGAGTTAGATAAAGTACTATTTAAAATGGTTAACACAGGGTTAGCCAATACTTTTTTTGATTGGTTGCTTCCTTGGTTAAGAAACTCAACAGTTTGGATGCCTCTATATTTTTTTTTGCTTTTATTTTTTATAATAAATTATAAGCAAAAAGCAGTGTGGTACTTTATGTATATGATTGGTACTGTTGTATTTACTGATTTTTTCAGCAGTAAAATTATTAAAAATCTTTTTATGAGGGAAAGGCCATGTGTTAATGAAGATTTGGTAGGGTCAATAAGAATATTAGTTGGGAGTATACCCCACAATTTTAGTTTTACTTCATCACATGCTGCCAACCATTTTGGGATAGCTATGTTTTTGTATGTTACGTTTAAAAAACAGTTGGCAAATTGGTCATTTATCCCTTTTTTATGGGCATTTAGCATATCATTTGCACAAGTATATGTGGGAGTGCATTATCCCCTTGATATTATTGGAGGAGCTTTGGTTGGTATTTTTATCGGATATTTGTGTGGCAAGCAGTATAACAAAATACACAGTTTGATTTAATAGGAACATGGAAATTTTAATTTTACTAATACTTATTTTTGTAAATGCACTTTTTGTAATGAGCGAAATTGCTTTGGTTAGCGTACGAAAAGGCCGCCTAGAAGCTATGAGTAATAAAGGCGATGAAAAAGCCAAAGCTGCTTTAGATTTAGCAGAAAATCCAGAAAAATTTTTATCTACTGCACAAATTGGAATAACCCTTATTTCAATTTTAACGGGTGTGTATTCAGGCGAAAAATTTAGTAAAGATTTAAAGCCCATAGTGGAACAAATTGAGGTATTAATACCTTATGCAGAAACTGTTTCTACTGTAATAATTGTGATACTAGTAACTTTTTTATCTATTGTTTTTGGAGAACTTATTCCTAAACGCATTGGAATGCTACGAGCAGAAAAAATTGCAAAAGCTGTAGCCTTCCCCATGAATATTTTATCTAAAATAGCCTACCCCATAGTTTGGTTATTAAACGGTATTACAAACCTTATTTTTAAACTTTTTAATATTAAAGTATCATCGGATAGTGCAGTTACCGAAGAAGAAATTAAGGCCATGATTAGCGAAGGAAGTGAGCATGGTACAATTGAAGAAGAAGAAAAAGATATTATTGAACGTGTTTTTCATTTAGGCGATAGAAGTATAACAAGTTTAATGACACACCGTACAGATATACAATGGTTAGATGTTTCGTCTACGGTAGAAGATGTAAAAAATAAATTTGATGATATTATTTTTAGCAGCTATCCTGTTTGCGAAGAAATAGTAGATAATATAAAAGGTATTATCAATGTTAAAGATTTAGTAAAAGCCAATGCAACTACTTTATTAAAAGATTTAGCTAAGCCTGCTATGTTTGTACCAGAAAACAATACGGCCTATCAATTATTAGAAAAATTTAAAGCCACAAAAATACATAGTTGTTTTATTGTAAATGAATATGGTACACTAGAGGGTATGATAACCCTTAACGATATTTTAGAGGCTATCGTTGGCGATGTACCGCAAAGCGGACAAGAAGAATATGAAATTATAACTAGGCAAGATGGAACCTATTTGGTAGATGCACAAATACAGTTTTATAACTTTTTATCGCATTTTGAAAAAACAGAATGGATGAATGAAGATGAATACGACTTTGATACCCTTGCTGGATTTGTGTTGCATGAGTTGGAGCATATTCCAAAAACTGGCGAAACATTTGATTGGCGTGGCTTTCAATTTGAAATAATAGATATGGATGGACAACGAATTGATAAATTATTGGTAAAAATATCTGAAGAAATAAAAGATAATATGGAGGAGTAAAAATTTGTAGATAATTATCCTAAAAATTAAATACAACCTTATCTGTTGGGTTAGTTAACTTAGTACTTTGTCTTTTACCTCCAACGGTAACATGTATTACACTTACTTGATCTTTTTTATAATCATACATAATGTTATCGGTTATTGCAATTTTTTTTAAACCTGCAATACTGCTTACCTGAAAATAACAATAAATACCTTCCTCAATTTGCTCGTAACCGATAAAAACTAATGTATTTTTTTTGTCATCAATACTAATGGCTAAATGCTTTAAAACATAATCAGCTACTATAGTATTCATAGCATCTTTATTTGTTGGAGCAATTAAATCGATGGGTGTATTATAAACTTTGCGTAATACTTTTTCAAAATCATCTACAAAAGTCTTACAACTAATTTCTACAATTTTTTCTGTTGCATTATGCTCTATTTCTGTAACACTTACAAAAACTGGGTGCACAAACGATAAGTTTGTTAGTATACATACTATAAAAAACCATTTATATAAAATAGTTGCCATTCAGCTATACAAATTTTTACTTTTATGAAGTAATTACCATATTTGAGTACAAAAATAGCACCAAAAAACTAACATTCGGGTATATGCAAGATTTTCTATTTTATTTTAAACAAGGTTGGCAACACATACTAAGTTTTAATGCAATAGACCACCTTCTTTTTATATTGGCATTATCAGCAATTTATTTGATGAAAGACTGGAAACAAGTTTTAGTACTAATTACCGCTTTTACAATTGGGCACTCGGCTACTTTAGTTTTAAGCGTTTATAATGTATTAAAAGTAAACGTAAGCTGGGTAGAGTTTTTAATTCCCTGCACTATTATTATAACGGCACTATTTAATCTTTTACAAAAAAACTACCAAGCAAATAGGCTAAAATTAAATTATCTTTTTGCATTATTTTTTGGATTAGTACATGGGCTAGGTTATGCAAATACGATAAAGTTTATGTTAGCAAAAAGCCAAACGATTGGTTTTCCTTTGTTTAGCTTTAACGTAGGTTTAGAGGTTGGTCAGCTAATAGTTGTAACAATAATATTACTTGTTAGCTTCTTTTTAGTAAATAAAATTGGGCTCCAACAAAAATGGTGGATAAGGGTTTTGAGTACTGTATCTTTTTTAGTAGCTTTGACAATAGCAATACAACGAATACCAATAACTAGTATTTAGATAAATAAACCAACACAACAACATGAGAAAAATTCTTTTTTTATTTTTTGCGGTACTAATATTTTGTACAACAAAAGCACAGGATATAAAAAACAATCCTGGTAGCAATCATGGCAATAGATTTGAGCAATTAGGTACCATTATACCTACACCAAACGAGTACAGAACAGCAAGTGGTGCGCCAGGCCCAAAATATTGGCAGCAGCGTTGCGATTATGATATTACTTGCGAACTTGATGAGCCTAACAGAAGGTTAACGGGTAAAGAAACCATTACCTATTTCAATAACTCACCCGATGTATTAAGTTACATATGGTTACAGTTAGATGAAAACGAACACAGTACAACAAATAACAGTGGCTATCAAAGCAGCAATTTTATGCCTAAGACTATTTCCGAAGCAGATATACAGCGCTTTAGTGGTAAAATGGATAAAGATAAAGAGTACGGTTTTAATATTACAAGAGTTGCTGATGTAACAGGTAAATTATTGCCCCACACTATTAACAAAACAATGATGAGGGTTGAGTTGCCAACTGCGTTAAAGCCTGGACAGCAATTTATTTTTAGGGTAGATTGGAATTATAATATTATAGAACGTACTAAGTATGGAGGAAGAGGTGGTTATGAAAATTTTGCAGAAGATGGAAACGATTTATTTACAATGTCGCAATGGTATCCTCGCCTTTGTGTTTATAGCGATAACCAAGGTTGGCAAAATCATCAGTTTGTAGGTACAGGTGAGTTTACATTAACTTTTGGAAATTTTAAAGTAGCTATGACGGTACCTGCTGATCATATTATAATGAGTACAGGGCAAGGTCAAAACTATGCAGCAGTTTTATCGCCAAAAGAATTACAACGTTGGAATGCAGCACAAACTGCAAAAGAAGTTGTTGAAATTGTAACCTTAGATGAAGCAACTGCAAAAGAAAAAACAATAGCTACCGCAAAAAAAACATGGATTTTTAAGGCAGATATGGTAAGAGACTTTGCATGGGGTAGTAGCCGTAAATTTATTTGGGATGCAATGCCAACTATGGTTAGTGGTAAAAAAGTAATGTGTATGAGTGCATATGGTAAAGAGGCCTATGCCCTGTATCGTAAATACAGTACCAAAGCTGTGGCACACACTATAAAAACGTATTCTAAGTTTACTATACCTTACCCGTACCCAACCGCTCAAAGTATAGAAGCTGCTAACGGTATGGAATATCCTATGATATGTTTTAATTTTGGAAGATGCGAAAAAGATGATAATGGCAACTACTCGGCCAATAGTACCTATAGCGAAGGAACAAAAAATGGAATGCTAGGTGTTGTAATACACGAAGTTGGGCATAACTTTTTTCCAATGATTATTAATAGCGATGAACGCCAATGGAGTTGGATGGATGAGGGGTTAAACTCTTTTGTAGAATATTTAACTGAAGAGCTTTGGGATAATAAATTCCCAGTTGGTAAAGGGCCTGCCTACAAAATTGTAGACTATATGAAGTTGCCTAAAGATCAGCTAGAACCTATTATGAGTAATAGCGAAAATATTATTCAGTTTGGTCCTAATGCATACAGTAAACCAGCTACTGGTTTAAATATTTTAAGAGAAACCATAATGGGTAGAGAATTGTTTGATTATTCATTTAGAGAATATGCAAGAAGATGGGCATTTAAGCACCCAACCCCAGCTGATTTATTTAGAACAATGGAAGATGCTAGTGCTGAAGATTTAGATTGGTATTGGAGAGGATGGTTTTATGGTACAGAGGCTTGCGATATTTCGTTAGATACCGTTAAGTGGGCAAACTTAAATACAGATGTAAGTAATAAGCAAGTTGCACCCAGCTCTGCTGGCACTGTAAAAATACCTGTAGCTAAACCACAATTAAATTCATTTGACGATATATCTAAAATACGAAATAGAGCAGATAAGAATATAATATTTGAAACAGATGCTGATGAAACACTAAGAGATTTTTATTGGAGATACGATAGAGGCTTAGCAAAAATTGATAGTACACCTTTTGAAATTACCCGACCAGTAATGGCTATAGATACTTTTACAGAGGCACAACGCTATAATATAGTAGGTAGTAAAAATATGTACGAACTAACGTTTAGTAATAAAGGTGGTTTAGTAATGCCAATTATTATTGAATGGACATTTAAAGATGGTACCAAAGAAGTAGAAAAAATTGGAGTAAATATTTGGCGAAAAAACGAAAATAAAGTTACCAAAGCATTTATGAAAGATAAAGAAGTAGCCTCTATACAAATAGACCCAATGAGAGAAACAGCAGATATTAATACAAACAATAATAGCTGGCCTAAATTTACCGAGCCTAGCAAATTTCAATTATTTAAATCTCGTGGTGGTGGAAACCCTAGGGGAGCAGGCGGCGGTGGAGTAAATCCAATGCAAAAAGAAATAAAGTAATAGTAAACTTTAAAAAAGTCGCTCAACTAGTTGAGCGACTTTTTTATGTTGTAACTTTCCACTAATGAAACAGGTTGTACTAATCATACTTTTTTTGTTTGCACAGTATGTTGTTTTTGGGAGTAGCGTAGATACAGTATCTATTTATAGCAACTCAATGCAAAAAAAACTAAACTGTGTGGTTATAAAACCAAGTAGTTATAAAAAGCAAAAAGCCTTTTCGGTTGTTTATTTATTACATGGTTACGATGGTAATTATAGTAATTGGATAATAAAAGTACCAAGCCTAAAAAAGCAAGCAGATGAGTTAAATATATTAATTGTTTGCCCCGATGGTGGTTTTAGCAGTTGGTATTTTGATAGCCCAATTGATAGCACCAGTAAATACGAAACCCATATAGTAAAGGAAGTTGTAAATTATATAGATAGCCATTACAAAACCATACCCAACAAAGACAACAGAGCCATAAGTGGCTTAAGTATGGGAGGCCATGGAGCATTTTTTTTAGCATTAAGCCACGCAACAGTTTTTGGCGCAATGGGTGCAACAAGCGGAGGCCTAGACTTAAAAGAAAGTAAAAATAAATTTGATATTGCAAAACGAATTGGAGATACCCTCTACTACGCCAAAAATTGGAATGAGTTAACCATACTTAACTTAATTGAAAAGCATACAAAAACGAATCAGGCTATAATTTTTGATTGTGGAGTAAAAGATATTTTTATAAAAGGCAATCGGCTACTTCACCAAAAAATGTTGCAGCTAAATATCCCTCATACCTACATTGAAAGAGATGGAGAGCATAATTGGATGTATTGGCAAAACGCAGTGCAATATCAATTGTTATTTTTTAAAAATTATTTTAAAAAATATGCAGGAAATTAATTATTGTATGTTCTCCCATCTCTAATTACATTTTTCTTCCCTTTATTTTTCTTTTCCCACTCAAGCATTTCAGCCGTTTTGGGTATTTCTTTTTTCTTTTCCTCGCTGGCTGTTTTTGGTATGAGTGCAAAAGCATTTGGGTCTTTTTCCAAAGCGCCTCTATCATACTTTTCGGTTTTTACTAACCTGCTAGTACCTGGTTCGTACCAACGCCATTCCCCATGTTTTACACTGTATTGTTCTGCTTTTACAATTTTAAAATCTACAATTTCGTTATTACCACTTCCGTAAACAGGTATGGTATCGTAAGGAGTCTCTGGATCGTAACCTTTCCAGTTTTCTTCTTTAACTAAATCGCCTAAATACGTATAGTATTGTTGCAACGCATGTTTTCCGCCAAGCTTAAAATTTTCAACTCCTATAATATCACCTTCTAAACTATATAGTCTCCAAACACCTTCTTTTTTATCATTTTTATAAATGCCCTCTTCTTCGTATCCATCGTTACCACGCAGCGGTTCAACTCTTATAACCCATTTGCCTTGCTTTAATTTTTTAGCATCAGTATAATTTAGCGTATCACCATCTGCGGTACGTTTAAAAGATTGTGCAAATCCGCTTGTCAAAAAAAGCAATAATGTTATTGAAGTAAGCAACAGTTTATGTACTTTTAAATAATTCATAATAAAAAATTTTATTTTTATGAGCCAAACGTAATTAATTCTATTAAGCTTCATAGGTATTGTACTTTTTTACAGTAAATTATTTAATAAACATACAATGCAAATTTTATACAAAAACATACTCAAAATTACATGTTTAACGCTTTTTATAAATGTTAATTATTTATATGCACAAATTAAGCCAACTTCGGCAAACGAACGTATGGCGGGATTGCAAAAGCGTAAAGCGTTAAACGAAAAATCGGTACTAAAAAATATTACCTATACTAATATAGGTCCAACGCAAATGAATGGCAGAGTGGTAGACGTAGAAGTAAACCCCAATGATCCTACTGAATTTTATGTTGCCTATGCTAGTGGCGGCTTATTTTATACAACTACCAACGGGCAAAGCCTTATATCAATTTTTGATAATGAAGATGCGTTTAGTATTGGCGATATAGCAGTTGATTGGAGTGCTAAAACAATTTGGGTAGGTACTGGTGAGGTAAATAGTAGCCGCTCAAGCTATAGTGGCACAGGGGTGTATAAAAGTAAGGATAATGGAAAAAATTGGCAGTATTTGGGCTTACCCGAAAGTCATCATATTGGAAAAATTATTTTACACCCTACCAATGCTACTATAGCATGGGTTGCAGTATTAGGGCATTTATATTCTCCTAATAAAGAAAGAGGTGTTTTTAAAACAAGCGATGGTGGAAAAACATGGAAGCATAGTTTGTTTGTAGATGAAAATACTGGAGCTGTTGAAATGGATATAAATCCAAAAAACCCGAATGAAATTTATGCCGCCATGTGGTATAGAGAACGTAGAGCATGGGATTGGAAAGAGAGTGGAAAAACATCTGCAGTCTACAAAAGCAATGATGGTGGCGATACTTGGAAACCTGTAACCCTTTCAGGTAGTGGTTTTGCCACTGGCGATAAAATTGGTAGAATTGGAGTAGCCATTTTTCCAAAAAATCCAAATATTGTTTATGCTGTAGTAGATAATAATAATTTAAAACCCGATACAGCTAAAAAGAAATTAGATACTACTAAATATCAGTTGGAAGATTTTAAAAATACTACAAAAGAAAATTTTGCTTTACTTAATGATAAAAAATTAGATAGCTTTTTAATTAAAAATGGATTTGATGCAAAATATCGATCCGCATCTGTCAAAAATTTAATAGCAACTGATAAATTAAAACCAACAGCAATTTACGATTGGTTGGTGGCAGATGATGGCTTTCAAAATGCAGGAATTATTGGTTGTGAATTATACCGAAGCGATGATGCAGGAGTAACCTGGAAAAAAGCAAATGAAAAAGAAATATCTACCTACAATACCTACGGTTATTATTTTGGTAAACTAACGGTAAGTGCTTTGGATGAAAACCAAGTAATACTGTTAGGCTTTAATTGTTTGTATAGCGATAATGGGGGTAAATCATTTATTGTAAAAGATAAAACCAATACCCACCCCGATTGGCATACCCTTTGGATAAACCCAAATAGAGATGGACATTGGGTTGCAGGGCATGATGGTGGTTGTAATATAACCTACGATTATGGTAAACATTGGTTTAAAGTAATTAATAATGCTGTCGGGCAATTTTATAATATTACAACCGACGATGCAAAGCCCTATAATGTTTATGGAGGCTTACAAGATAATGGTACATGGTTTGGTAACAGTAAATTAAATGTACAGTTTGATGCGGATGAAGAAAAAGAAGACGAAGCAGATGCCTATAACTGGAAAAGTATTGGCGGAGGAGATGGTATGCAAGTGCATGTTGATAGTAGAGATAATAAAACGGTGTATAGTGGATATCAATTTGGTTTTTATAATAGAAGAAGTACAGATGGCGGAAGAGGAGTAAGTATACACCCTATGCATGATTTAAGTGAGCAAAAATTACGTTACAACTGGCAAACACCTATTTGGTTGAGCAAACATGGCCCCGATGTTTTTTATTACGGCAGTAATAAATTTCATCGTAGTTTAAACAAAGGCGAAAAGTTAGAAACATTGAGTGGAGATTTAACAAATGGAAAAAAAGAAGGTAAAATACCTTTTGGAACGTTAACAACAATTGTTGAAAGTTCATTAAAATTTGGGTTAGTTTATGTAGGTTCAGATGATGGGAATATTAATGTGACTAAAGATGGCGGCTATACCTTTACTACTATTAGCAAAACTTTGCCAACTAACGTTCCGCAAGGGTTGTATGTAAGCCGTGTAATGCCATCTCAGTACAAAGAAGGTAGAGTTTATGTTACACTAAATGGTTATCGCCATGATAATTTTATGCCTTATCTTTTAGTTAGCGAAAACTTTGGTGCAACTTGGCAACAGCTTGGTTTAGATTTACCGGCAGAACCTTTAAACGTTGTGAAAGAAGATCCTAAAAACGAAAACATTATTTACATTGGTACTGATAATGGTGTATATGCAAGTTTTGATATGGGTAAAACATTTATGGGTATGTTTGGTAAAAATTTACCCCGTGTACCTGTACATGATATTGCTATACAACAACGAGATAATGAAATAATTATTGGTACACATGGTAGAAGCATCTATGTTGCTAAATTAGATGAAGTGCAAAAAGCATATAGTAACTTTATAAAATAAAAAACCAAAAATGGAATTGATACAACAGTTTGAAGCAGCAAAAGAATTAACAAAATCATTTAACGAAAAGCCCGATAACGAAACGTTATTAAAACTTTATTCCCTATACAAACAAGGAGCAGAAGGGGATGTTAACATTGATGAACCTAGCAATATGTTTGATTTTGTGGGCAAAGCAAAATACAATGCTTGGAATACCTTAAAAGGCACAAGCAGCGATGTTGCTATGCAATCTTATATTGACTTAGTTAACGAGTTAGTAAATAAAAAATAGTTATTTTTTTAAATATTTTTCCAGCCACTGATGTTGCTCCCAAAGCATATGTAAAATACTTTCTTTTGCCGTATAGCCGTGGCTTTCGAAAGGTAGCTGCACAAAACGAACTGTTCCGCCATGCCCTTTTATTGCATTATATAATCTTTCACTTTGTATAGGAAAAGTACCTGGGTTATTATCAGCCTCACCATGTAACATTAGCAAAGGCGTTTTAATGTTGTTTGCATAACTAAATGGGCTCATTTTGTAATACAAATCTGGTGCTTGCCAATACGTACGTTCCTCATTTTGAAAGCCAAAAGGAGTAAGGGTTCTATTGTATGCTCCACTTCTTGCAATACCTGCTTTAAATAAGTTGCAATGAGCTAATAAATTGGTTGTCATAAAAGCACCATAACTATGCCCACCTACTGCAACTCTAGTACGATCACCAATACCCATTTCAGCAATTTTATCTATACCTGCTTCTGCATTTGATACTAGTTGTTCAATAAAATTGTCATTAGGTTGCTTATCTCCTTCGCCAACAATAGGAAATTCAGCATTATCCATTACTGCATAACCTTGTGTTACCCAAAAAACCATTGAGCCAGACCCTACTCGTACAAAACTGTGTTTGCTTCCTCTTATTTGAGCAGCATCGGCACTGCTTTTAAACTCTCTTGGGTAAGCCCACATAATTACTGGTAATTTTCCATCCCTAGTTGGATCATATCCTTTTGGTAAATATAAATCGGCCGCTAAATCAACACCATCTTTTCTTTTATAGGTAATTTTTTGTTTTGTTACCCCACGTAATGCTGGTTGGGGATCTGCAAAGGCTGTAAGTTGTTTAACAGTATCATTCGTATATTGATAATAGTTAGGTGTTTCATTTTGGCTTTGTTTGCTTGTAATAAAACTCATTTTATCAAAATCTGTAATGGAACTTACGGTTTCATAATAAGGCTCTGCACAGCGCCATATTTCTTTACTTTCTTTTGTATTAATATTAAAACTCCTTAAAAAAGGTAAATCGCCATTGGCAGATGCCCCATTTCCTCTCATTAACAACGTATTACCGTTAATTAATTTTGGTGAATTTTTTCCAAACTTATTTTTTGCAAAAATTGGTGAGCCAGGGTCACCATAAGAGTCATCGGTGCTTCTTTCAATTAATGTGGTAAATTCCTTTGTAGCAGCGTTATACTTGCTAATTTTTTGACTGTGTTTTACTCTGCTACTTTCAATTACCCAATAGTCGTTTTCAGTTAAAGGAACAACTCCGCCCAAGCGCATGGTTGTTTTTAATAAAACACTAGTATTCTTTTTATCATATGGATAAGCCAATGTATACACAGCATCTCTAAACTCAGTTTTCTTTTTTATTAAGCCACTATCTTGCGGCTCTATCCACATTACTGTATTGGGTAAGCTATTTATCCAACCATGTCCCCTTGGTGCATTTAAAACATTATCATAACCTGATGGGGCTAATTCGTTACTTGGTAATTTATCTAAAATAGATAGCGTTTTGCCGTTAACATCTGTTATAAAAACGGTGCTATTAAAACCACCTGCAGTTACTAAGTAACTAAATGGTTTATCAATTTTTTCAACTAACATATATTTATTATCTGGCGATAATTCAAAACTGCTATAAATTAGCGGAGCGCCAACTTTTATTTCTGCTCCATTCGTATTTTTTATTAATTGACTTGTTGCATAAAACTCAAACAATTGTTCATCATAAGGGCTTTTTATTAAATCTTGATAGGTTACACTTGCAGCTACTTTACCCAAATTTTGTTGTACAGTAGGCCCTTTTGGTGCTAATAATTTTTTAGGAGCCTCACTGCTAGGCTTAGGAGCAGCTAAATATAAAATACTAGTATTGTCATACCACTCAAAAGCACCACCCATAACCGTATTAACGGGTAGTTTATTTATCTTGGTTGCTTTTTTTTGTTTTACATCAATTAAATATAAGTCAATACTACTATTGGTTGTATTGGTAAAAGCAATTTTTTCATCATTTGGGCTCCACTGAAAATTACCTGCCTTTATACCGTTTGGCAAACCAGTAATCGTACTTTCTGTATTTGTTTTAATATTTTTTAAACGTATGCCTATGGTGTAGGCCGATCGGCTTGGTCCAAAATTATTTGGATTAATACGTAACCCTGCAATACGTAATTCTGGTTGCGCTAATTCTTCTATTGATGGCATGGCACTTCTCTCCATAATTAACATCCATTCGCCCTTTGTATCTATACTTACTCCTGGAGATGGCTTCGCCATTACTAAATCAAAAATTTCTTTTGGAGGTGTTTTATACTCAATAGCATCTTGTGCATAGACAGTTCCCAAAAAAGTAAACGATAATAAGAAGAGTAGTTTTTTCATTGTCTTAATAGTTGAACATTAAAGTTAATGATTTGTACTCTTTTTTTGTTTAAAAATGATAAGCGGCTAGTATTTTTTTGTTATTTCTTCTAAAAGTTTATGAATAACTTTGCATTATGTATATTTTATACTCCGATGGTGAAGGCAATATTTTTGAAGATACCTCTTTATACGTAACAGGTCGAAGTGGTTGGGATGCTGTGCCCGTAGCCGAAGAAGATTGGATAGAGTTGCCGAATGGTGGAAATTTGTACGAATTGCCAGGTCGTAAGGGAATTGGTATTGATGTAAAAACTGGCGAAATGCGTTTGTGTGAAAAAGGGTGGGCAGTAGCTGCATTTATTCCTCCTGCACATACTGGCCTTTATATGGCTGCTTACGAAACTGCACCAGATGCTCCAACACTTCCGTTATTTTGTTACACAGTTGCAGGATGGAAGGACGATAAATTTTATGTACCTGCAGTAAGAATTGAGCAAGATATTAGACAAGAATGTGAAGGATATGATCAGGAAAAAATTGAAGAGGGGACACAACATTTATTAGCCGCTTATCCTAATAATCGATTAGTAAAGCATTTAATGGAAAATTGTTGCATGACCTACACTTGCCCTGCTGCAAGAAATTTTGCATTAGGAAGATGGGAGTGCCCTGTACCTGCCTCGCCGGCATGTAATGCAAATTGTATAGGTTGCATAAGCTTTCAACCACAAGAAGAAACCATTGTTAGCACACAAGATAGATTAACCTTTAAGCCAACTGCCGAGGAAATTGTAGAGTTTACAGTACCACATTTACAAACGGCGCCTTATCCTTTAGTAAGTTTTGGACAAGGATGCGAAGGAGAGCCTTTACTATTGTGGGAAACCATCAGAGATGCTATAGTTGAAATACGTAAGCATACCCAAAAAGGTAGTATTAATATAAATACAAACGGTAGTAAGCCAGATGCTGTAAGAGCCTTATGTGAAGCTGGTTTAAATAGTATGAGGGTAAGTACAAATAGTGCAAGAGAAAGCATTTATACACCGTATTACAGGCCTAATAATTATGTATTTGCCGACTTAATCGAAAGCTTAAAAATTGTACGTAGCTATGGCGGGTGGACAAGTATTAACTACTTTGTTTTTCCGGGAATGACGGATAGTGTAGAAGAATATGAAGCACTACGTACCTTAATTAAGGAAACCGATTTATGTATGATTCAATGGCGAAATTTTAATATTGACCCCGATTGGTATTTAGGTAAAATTGGCGTTACCGAAACAGGCGATTTTTTAGGAATGAAACAAATGCTAGCTTTAATAAAAGAAGAATTTCCTAATTTAAAATTTGGTTATTTTAATCCGAGTATTGAACGAATTAAAGGAAATTTTGAAGTTGATTTTGCACATTAAAACTACCAATAAGGGCACTTGCATTCTTTAAGTTTTTTATAAATAAAAAAGCCTTCTTCTAAACGAGAAGGCTTTTTGTATACTGTTTATTTTTTCTATAATTGCTTAAACTCCTTAAACAAATTTACTTTATTATTTTCTATTAATGTTTGATAGCTTTTCCATTTTCCACTAAAAAAAGTATTTATTTTAACGATAGCTTCTGCAATTTTTCCTTCTGCTTTTTGTACCAATAATTCTTCTTGATTTGTAGGGGCTGTATTTTTACCACTAATAGTATTTAGGGCTTCGCCAAAAGCCGTCATTACTGTTTCTTGTGGTACTTGGCCATATCCTTGTCGTTCTATTTTTTTACCATTTACATATTCTCTTATATCTTTTATTTGCTCTAGTATTTTTTTACTTTGTTTACGCATACTATCTGCCATTAGTAGTTCAATATCTTTTAACTGAGCCTCATGTTTTTTTGCAATTTCTTCAGCATCTGTTAATTGATCTAACCCTTGAGTAAGTTTATCACCTACTTTTCGTAAGCGAAGGGATAGTGCTTTTTGAGCTTTCAATAGTTCACTATTATCAGCTTTACGAGGGTCTGCTTTTATGATAATAAAACTAGAATCCATTTCATTATTAAAATGGATAACAATTTTATATTTACCAGGTGATACATCATCGCCACTTGGTTCTGCATCGTTTGGCTTTGGTTTAGCAGAGGTTGGATATCTAAAACCCTTTTCATCCATACGCCAATATTTTTTATTAAAGCCACTATCCGCTGGCCATTGCAATGTTCGTATTAACTCATTTTGTATGTTGTAAACTTTTACAACAGCTGTATCTTGCTTATTAATTTTTTTAGAAAGCGTATCGGTTAGTTTTTTTGTTGTAGTATCTTTTGCTTTTAGGGTGGCATAAAAATTTATCGCAGCTCCTCGTCTTTTATTTTCTGCATCCCATATTCCCCATGTACTCCATTCGTAACCAGGTGCATTTTTATAGGTTACTTGGTAAGCATCATTGTTTTCAAATGCCATTATTTTTTTAGAAAATATTCCTTTTTGTGCAGCAAGTTTTCTTAAGGGGCGTATATCATCTAATACATATAATGAACGACCAAAAGTTGCAATACATAAATCGGCTTCACGTTCCTGTATAACTAAATCATACGTACTAACACTTGGGTATCCATTTTTAAATTGTTGAAAGCTTACAGCATTGTCCAAGCTAATCCATAACCCTTGCTCGGTGCCTACAAAAATTAAATTAGGTTCAGTAGGATCTTGCAAAACACATAACGCATAGCCTTTGGTGTTTTTATTTTGTAAAATATTTACCCAAGTATTACCATAATCTGTTGTTCTAAAAACCATAGCTGCAAAATTACCTCTACGGTAATCATTAGCTACAACATATGCCTCACCTGCATTGTACCTGCTAGCTTTTATTTGTGGTAGCCAGCATCCTTTTGCTAAACCGGTAATTTTATTAGTGAGATTACTCCACGTTTTTCCACCATCTTTTGTAAGCTGTACTTGCCCATCATCTGTAGCTACCCACAAAATATTTTTATCTAATTTACTAGGCTCTATGGCTAAAATAGTACAATGATTTTCTGCACCAGTAATATCAATGCTCATACCTCCATTCTTTCTTTGGTCAATTTTTGCGCTATCATTTGTTGTTAGGTCAGGGCTAATGGTTGTCCAACTTGCTCCATTATTTGTACTCTTGTGTACAAACTGGCTACCATAATAAATTGTTTTTTTATCAAAAGCATCTTGTGCAATAGCGGCATTCCAATTAAAACGAAGTCTTTCTTTATTTATAGTATTAACTACACTAGGGGGTTGTATATCCCAGCTTTCGCCTGTACTAATATTATACCTGCCTAGGTTTCCGCCTTGGCTCATAGCATATACCCAATTAGCATCTTCAGGGTCGGGTAATACATCAAAACCATCACCACCCCAAAGGCTTTCCCAGTAATAGTTTTTTAAACCAGCACTTGTCCAAGTGTATGCAGGGCCACGCCAGCTACCATTATCTTGCATGCCACCCATTACATTATAAGGCATTTCATTATCTACACTTATATGATAAAACTGCCCTACAGGTATTTTTTCATCAAACTGCCAGTTCTTTCCTTTGTCTCTTGTAATGCCTATGCCTCCATCGTTTCCGTCAATAATAAAGTTTGGATCTTCTGGGTGTATCCAAAAAGCATGATGGTCAGGATGAATACCATTATAGGGAATTACTGTTTTAAATGTTCTTCCACCATCTTCACTCATACTCACAATTTGATTGATTAGCCATAAGCGATTTTCATTTTTAGGGTCACAAATTATATCTTGAAAATAAAAACTTCTGTTGGCTGTGTAAGCTGGGTCTTCATTTACTTTTTCCCATTTGCTACCGCCATCATCACTTTTGTACAAAGCACTTTTTGTACTTTCAATTAGTGCGTATATTCTGCTTGGCATATCGTGGCAAATGGTTAAACCTATACGCCCATAATCACCAGTTGGTAATCCGCCTTCTCCATTTAATTTTTTCCAATTTTTGCCGCCATCAAAAGTTACATACAGTCCACTTCCTTTACCCCCACTATTCAAACTCCAAGGGCTTCTGCTATGCTGCCACATTGCGGCAAATATTTTATTCGGGTTTTTAGGATCCATAATCATATCTGCTACACCACTCGTATCATTTGTGTATAAAACTTTGCTCCAAGTTTCGCCACCATCGGTTGTTTTAAAAACACCTCGTTCGCTATGTACGCCATACGGATTACCAATAGCTCCTACATACACAACACTTGGATTTGTAGGGTCAATAATTACTCTATGTATATTTCTAGTTTTTTCCAAGCCCATGCATTTCCATGTTTTGCCGGCATCAATACTTTTGTAAATTCCTTCTCCAATATTAATAGAGTTACGTGGGTTACCCTCGCCAGTGCCTACCCACACTATGCTTGGATTGCTTTGGCAAATAGCAAGGCTACCAATATTTTGTATCGGTTGTTCATCAAAAATTGGGGTCCAGCTGTTGCCAGCATTTTCCGTTTTCCATACGCCACCGCTTGCAGCACCAAGGTAAATGGTGTTAGGGTCTTTATGCAACGCATCAATCGTTGTAATACGCCCACTCATGCCACTAGGACCAATAGCACGGGGTTTTAGGTTTTTAAACTGTTTAGATAAATCAACAGTTTGTGCAAAGGAGTACGTAGAGTAGGTGAATACAAGTAATGTAAAAAGTAGTTTCATTTTTTATTATTTTAAGGTTTTAGTTTATTTAAATTCACCAAATTCTGCCCTCAACACATCAGCAATTTCTCCTAGTGTACAAAAATTTTCTACGGCAGTTACTACAAGTGGCATCAGGTTATCTGTTCCTTTTGCAGCAACAGCAATACTATCCAAGCATTGCTTAACTTTATTATTATCTCTTCTGCTTTTTAATTCAAGTAATTTATCTATTTGTGTTTTTTGTATACTGTCATCTATTTTAAAAACAGGGGTTGTATTTTTTTCTTGTACATCAAATTTATTTACACCAACAATAATTTTTTCACCACTTTCTATATTGCGTTGATATTCGTATGCACTTTTTGCAATTTCATCTTGCATAAAGCCAACTTCAATAGCAGCAACACTTCCTCCCATTGCATCTATTTGATTAATAAGTTTCCATGCTGCATTTTCAACTTCGGCGGTTAATGCTTCTATAAAATAACTACCAGCTAAAGGATCTACGGTATCTACTACACCACTTTCAAAAGCCACAATTTGTTGGGTACGTAATGCTATTCTTGCCGCTTCTTCTGTTGGCAGGCTAAGTGCCTCATCAAAACCATTAGTATGCAAACTTTGTGTGCCGCCTAATACTGCGGCTAAGGTTTGTATAGTAACACGGCTAATATTATTTTGTGGTTGCTGTGCTGTAAGTGTACTACCACCCGTTTGTGTATGAAAACGAAGCATCATAGCTTTTGGGTCTGTAGCCCCTAATTCTTTCATAATGGTTGCCCACATTTTACGTGCTGCCCTAAACTTAGCAACTTCTTCAAACAAATTATTATGGGCATTAAAAAAGAAGGAAAGGCGTTTGCCAAATACATTTATATCTAATCCTTTATCTAGGGCGGCTTTCACGTATGCTTTACCGTTACTTAATGTAAATGCAATTTCTTGTACTGCTGTACTACCTGCTTCTCTAATATGATACCCACTAATGGAAATGGTATTCCATTTTGGAACTTCTTTAGCACACCATTCAAAAATATCGGTTATAATACGCATACTTTGTTTAGGAGGATAAATGTAGGTACCTCTTGCAGCGTATTCTTTTAAAATATCGTTTTGTATAGTACCGCTTATCTTTTTTAAATCGGCTCCTTGTTTTTTTGCTAACGCCACATAAAAAGCTAATAAAATAAATCCACTTGCATTAATCGTCATTGAGGTGCTAACTTCTTCTAAATTAATGCCAGCAAAAAGTAGTTCAACATCTTCTAAACTATCAATAGCTACGCCTACTTTGCCTACTTCGCCATCAGATAATGAATGGTTACTATCGTACCCAATTTGTGTGGGCAAATCAAATGCTACACTTAAACCACTTACACCTTGGCTTAGTAAATAATGATATCGTTTGTTACTTTCTTCGGCTGTGCTAAAACCTGCATATTGCCTCATTGTCCAAAGTTTTCCTCTATACATATCTGGTTGCACGCCTCTTGTGTAAGGAAATTCACCTGGTTGTTCCCTCTTGAGCAAAGGATTATCAATAACAGCATATACTTCTTTTATTTCAATACCAGAATCTGTAAAAACTTTTTTTTGGTTATCCATTTTTGATAAATGTGAGGTTACAAAATTTTCTTTGCCTCATAACGTAATGCATCTAACACAATTTGGCTTAGCTCTGCATTGTTATTGCTTATATATTCTAAAATTCGTTTGCTTAACTCTATTCCATTTTCGTTAGATGGAAAGGTTGCAGCTAATTGGTTGACGATGTAGGTATTCTGATCTTTTAAATTTGTTATAGCTTTCCACATATCATCGGTAATATAAATTTGCTGACTAACATTGTAATCATACTCAGCTTTTAGAGATTCTAAAAAAATAAGTTGAGCATCTACAACTGTTAAGCCGTTTGTGGGTGTACGGCTAACCAAATTTTTTAATGCAGCTCTTTCGGCAAATACCGTTAAACGTTCGTAGGCTTGTAATTTTAATTTATGGGTATCTGAATTAAAACCCGTGCTACTTCCAATTTTTTTATTCGTTTCTTTTATATAAATATAAAGCCCAATAACAGCCAAGGTTAATATAAAAATAAACGTAAAAAGGGCAAATTGAACGGTACTATTTGTTAAATCCATTGAACTTATTTTAAGGTAAAAATACTGCTTTATTTTTTGAGAGATGAATATTGAATTTTAGTATTTAAAAAAATAGCTATTCGGTAAAATAAATTCCAATTTCGAAAATTAAGGATAGAAATACTTGTTAATTTTGTATAAAATAGATTTAAAATGGAAATTACGTCAACTATACCAGTAACCTTATCCTTAGGTGCAATTGCAGAAATTAAACGCTTAATGCAAGTAGATGGGTTTGATACTACTCAACAATTACGGGTTGGCGTAAAAGGCGGTGGCTGTAGTGGTATGACGTATATCTTAGGGTTTGATACACCGACCGAAAAAGATGAAAAATTTGAAATAGATGGCGTTGCTTGTATTATGGAAAAATCGCATAGCATTTATTTAATGGGTATGGAGGTAGATTGGCAAGGTGGTTTAAATAGCCGAGGCTTTACCTTTACCAACCCTAATGCAAGTAAAACTTGTGGCTGTGGAACAAGTTTTGCAGTGTAGGTATAACCTCCAAAACTATGTTGCTATTTATTCATTGTAGTTATTTTCACTTTCATTTGGTTTAATTTTTTTGTACAGTTTATCTATACACATAAAATACTCTTTTTAAACTATTGTTTTTAATAGGATATTCATCTTTATTACCTAGCTCATAAAATCTATTTTTTTGGGTAAAATAGCCCCAATGATTGTGTACATTTGCAGCCTTAAATAAATACAAAATATGTTCAATTCGTTAAGTGAAAAATTAGAAAGTGCCTTTAAAAACCTTAAAGGCGAAGCCAGAATAAATGAATTAAATATTGCTAATACAGTAAAAGATATTCGTAGAGCATTGGTAGATGCTGATGTAAACTATAAGATTGCCAAAGAATTTACAGATAAAGTAAAAGAAAAAGCTACTGGTGCAAAAGTGTTGTTGGCGGTTAACCCTGGCCAACAAATGGTTAAAATTGTACAAGACGAGTTAACCGAATTAATGGGCGGAAACACTAGCGATTTTAATGCTAATGGCTCACCAGCTATAATCTTAATTGCAGGGCTGCAGGGTAGTGGTAAAACCACGTTTAGTGGTAAGTTGGCTAATTACCTTAAAACAAAAAAAGGCAAATCGCCTTTATTGGTAGCATGCGATATTTACCGCCCAGCGGCAATTGACCAATTAGAAGTTTTGGGTAGCCAAATTGGGGTAGATGTTTATAGCGAAAGAGAAAATAAAGATGCAGTAAGTATTGCACTAAATGCTATTAAAGAAGCTAAAGCTAAAAATAAAAACGTTATTATAATAGATACAGCAGGGCGTTTGGCAGTAGATGAAATAATGATGACGGAGGTTTCAAATGTTAAAAATGCTATTCACCCACAAGAAATTTTATTTGTAGTAGATAGTATGACTGGGCAAGATGCGGTGAATACTGCAGCAACCTTTAACGAACGCTTAGATTTTACTGGAGTTGTACTTACAAAGTTAGATGGAGATACAAGAGGTGGTGCTGCATTAAGCATTAAATACACCGTAAATAAGCCCATAAAATTTGCTAGTAATGGCGAAAAAATGGACACGCTAGATGTGTTTCATCCTGAGCGCATGGCTCAACGTATTTTGGGCATGGGAGATATTGTTAGTTTGGTAGAAAAGGCTCAAGAACAATTTGACGAGGCCGAAGCTGCCAAATTAGAAAAGAAAATTAGAAAAAATCAGTTTGATTTTGAAGATTTTAAAACCCAAATTCAGCAAATAAAAAAAATGGGTAATTTAAAAGATTTGATGGGGATGATACCAGGTGTAGGTAAACAAATAAAAGATGTTGATGTAGATAATGATAGCTTTAAAGGCATTGAAGCATTGATAAATAGTATGACGTTGCACGAAAGAAGAAACCCAGATGTAATAAACCCAAGCAGAAAAGCCCGTATTGCCAAAGGAGCAGGTAAAGATATTAACGAACTAAATGCCTTTTTAAAGCAATTTGAGCAAATGAAAGGGATGATGAAGATGATGAATAAAATGCCAGCAGGGCGTATGCCTGGTATGATGGGAAAACGATAAATCAACATAATTATTTAGAAAGGAAGGCAATAAATGCCTTCCTTTTTTGTTAACCAAATTTATCAAAGGCAGTTAGTGTTTACAAACGTCAATACTTTTTAACGCATTTAATATAAAGTATTAAACATTTATTTTTATTTTTATTTTCAATTAATAAAATATAAACAATAATCTATTTTATGCAGATAGCACTTATCTTTAGTGTGCCGTAATAGGTTTAGATGAGGGTATAATTAAGCTGTTGAATAAAAGCCTAAATGCTGAAATAAAACATTTTTAATTTTCAAATAATTAGGGCAATTTTTTAATATTAATCTTTTTAATAAAAATTCACATGAATAAGCTAATCGTAATCATTCTTTCTATTTTAGTAACTACCACGCTAACTTTTGTTGGTTGCAGTAAAGGTGGTGGAGATACAACCCCTCCCCCAAATCCTTGTGCTAGTAAAACTATTGTAGTTACCGGTACTGCAACTGCTACAACAACACCAACTTCAAGTAACGGAATCATATCTGCATCTGCCACTGGCAGTAGTGGATTTACATTTAGTTTAAATGGGGGTACATTTCAGACAAGCGGTACATTTACTGGCTTAGCTGTTGGCAGCTATACCATAACTGCAAAAGATGGGGATGCTTGTACTGGCTCACAAATTTTTTCGGTAACTGCAACGCCATGTCCTACTATTACCTCAAGCGCTGCAACCACTAATACTGTTAAATGCGAAAGTAATACAGGTACTATTACCGTAACAGCTAGTGGAAGTACAGGGTTTACTTATAACTTAAACGGAGGGACTTTTCAAGCGTCAAATACTTTTGCATCATTAGCTAGTGGTATTTTTTCTTATGGAGTAAGAGATGCTAATGGATGTATCACAACAGGAAATGCTACAGTAAGTCAAGCACCTGCTGGCCCATTATTTTCAGCTGTTAAAGCAGTGCTAGCTGCAAATTGTGCTACTCCGGGTTGTCATAGCGGTGCTACTCCACAAAGCGGATTAAACTACACAGATGATTGTACAATTGTTAATGGTAGATTAAGGATTAAAGCAAGGGCAGTTGATGCAAGCCCATCGGTAATGCCGCCAAGCGGTTTTATACCTGCCCTTGATAGACAAAAAATTGTAGATTGGATAAATGCTGGAGGAAAACATAGCAACTAATTTTTGACCATTGAATAAACGTATTGTTTTAATTACTTTATTGATTATTCTATTTAGTGCAGGTATTTATATTTATAAAGAATATAATCGTAAACCTGCTAGGTTGAATAATTTACCAGCTGTTGTAAATATAAATGCAGATACATTGATAAGCCAATTTGCATTAAACGAGGCTGAGGCAAATAAAAAATATTTAGGCAAAGTAATTAGTGTAAAAGGATTAATAAATAAAATTGATAATCAACAAGACACCTTACTAACCATACTTTTAGGAGATTCCTTGTTATCAAGTAGTGTAAGTTGTTTAATGGATAGTAGCTATATAAAATTAAAAAAAGTATTTACACCAGGGGCACAAATTACCATTAAAGGCATTTGTACCGGCTATTTAATGGATGTTGAGTTAAATAGATGTGTTGTAGAATAAAACATACTTACAAAATGAAAAAACACAGTAGTGTACTTTTATTTCTTTTACTTTTTTCTGTAACATTAGTTGCTCAAAAAAAACTATTTACCAAAACAGGTCTAATAACATTCAACTCCAAAACAAGCATTGAAAAAATACAAGCAGTTAATAAAAAAGTATTAGCTGTTTTGGATGTTGCTACTAATAAAATTGAATTTGCTGTATTAATAAAAGGGTTTGAGTTTGAAAAAGCTCTAATGCAAGAACATTTTAACGAAAACTATTTAGAAAGCGATAAGTTTCCAAAAGCTACTTTTAAAGGTAAATTTGATGACACCAACTTCACAATTTTAGCAGAAGAAAATAAAACCGTTACCGTAAATATAAGTGGCAATTTAACATTGCATGGTGTTACAAAGCCTGTAACTGCAAAAGCACTTATAACTACAAAAAATAAAACAGTTAGTGCGGCTAGTAGCCTTACTATTTTATTAAGCGATTATTCAATAAAAATTCCTGCTGTAAATAAAAATAATGTAAATAATCAAGTTCAAATAAATATAAATTTAGCTAACTTACAAGAAATGAAATAACTAATGAAAAAATTACTATTTGCACTAATCTGTCTTTTATTTATATGCCCAGTAATGGCACAAGATACAAGCCTAGTAAGCGGTTTAGAAGATGAAAACGCCGTAGAAAAAATTACGGGAACATTCAAATCTACCAGAGTAATAAATGCACACAGCACCGAAATGCTGTATAAAGGTAATATGGATTTTAGAATCCTTCATCGCTTTGGGCCAGTTAATTCTGGTGTTAAAGAGTTTTTTGGATTAGATAACGCAAATATGCGTATGAGTTTTGATTTTGGAATTACCAATAATTTAATGATAGGTATTGGTAGAAGTACTAATTTAAAAGATTTAGATTTTTTAATAAAAACTAGACTGCTTCAACAAACAAAAGGAGCAAAACCAATTCCGGTTTCTTTATTAGTAGCAGCAGGTTATATTGTTACAACTCAACAATCGTTTGCAACTGTAAAACCAACCTTTAGCGATAGATCATCTTACTATTTACAAATGATTGTGGGCAGAAAATTTAATTCAAATTTTTCAGTGCAATTAAGTCCATTATTAGTACACAATAATTCTACATTAAACCCAACGGATGATAAAACAATTTTTGGCTTAGGCGGCGGTGCAAGATATAAAGTAAGTAAACGAATTGCCTTAGTTGCCGATTATCATTACGCCGTTGGAAAACTCGATAATGCAATAACCAATCCAGTATCATTAGGGGTAGACATTGAAACAGGTGGCCATGTATTTCAATTGCATTTTACCAACTCAGCCGGTATGAATGAAAAAGCATATTTAACCCAAACTACCGGTAAATTTTTTAATGGGGATATCCGTTTTGGCTTTAATTTATCAAGAATGTTCAATATTGGTAAAAAGAAAAAGAATTGGTAACCAAGCAGTTATTCCCTTTTTTTCGATAAATAAATTACATCGTTAAAGTTCACTCAAATTTTATTATCTTCGTCCTCCTTTTTTAAGGGATAACCCTATTTGTTCACAACCAAAAATTTCTATTTATGGCTGTAAAAATGAGACTACAAAGACATGGCTCAAAAAAACGCCCTTTTTACTTTATCGTAATTGCTGATGGCAGAAGTCCACGTGATGGTAAATTTATTCAAAAATTAGGAACATACAACCCTTTAACGGTTCCTGCGACTATTCAGGTAGATCGTCAAAAAGCGTTAGACTGGTTACAAAAAGGTGCTCAACCCACCGATACTGTACGCCGTATTCTATCGTTTAAAGGTGTATTATACCTAAAACATTTACTACGTGGTGTTAGCCTTGGTTTATTTGATGAAGCAGGTGCTATGGAAAAATTTACGATGTGGATCACTGAGCATGATGCTCATGTTGCAAAACGCCAAGGTGCTCATAAAAAAGCATCAATGGACAAACGCAATGCTCCTGTAGTAAAAAAAGTGGCTGAAATTCCAGCACTAGTTGCAGAAGTTGCACCAGTTGCAGTAGCTGAACCAGTTGCTGAAGATGCTGCCCCTGAAGAAACTAAAACAGAAGAATAATATTCAACCTGTATGTTAAATTCATTAAAAAATCCTGTTACTTCGTAACGGGATTTTTTGTATCTGCATTTCATCTTTTTTTATTAACTTTTATCGAACTCTAAAACAAGCTCAAAAAAAGTAAACGAATTTTAAAAAGTGGGAATTATAAATTTAACCAATAATTCATTTTAAGTACAACCCCTTTGTTCTTATTTCTAAACAATGGATTACTATCATAATTATCTGTATATACTATAAATAAGTCACTCATGGGTCTATATCTATACTGTAAGCGGCTATTAATATTTATATTATTATTTTGGGTATTTAATTGAAAAAAAGTTGTCCAAAATAATTTATTACTAAAATTGTATTCAATTTGAGGAGCTACTAAAAAAATATTTTCTACACCATAAACACTTGGAAATTTAAGGCTATTAAACTCACTATTTAATATAATACTATACTTTGGTTGCTTACGCAAAGCTATATTACCATTTACTTGAAAATAATCAGCATTATAAAATTTTCCAATTGTAGCACCAATTCCAAAGCTTTTATTTTTTCTTACATCGCTATTGTAGCGTAAACCGACAGTTGCATATTGATACTTTTTAGCAGGAATAGGGGGAGCATTATCATCATTTACAAATTTAAAAGCATAACGCAAAAAGCTAGTTTTATTTTGAATATCAAGCCTTAGGCCGCTTGTGCTTTTTTTATTGTAATTAATCGTTAATTCATTATTAAATTCATAAGCTTTTCCATCAGGTGTATACTGAAAAAAATTCTTTACTTCAGCTCTAAATGTATTCCATTTTGAAGCGTTTTTGCCATACCAAGTGTATTCAAAACTTGAATACACAAATTTAGAACCAAGCCTAATAATAGTGTCCCTAATAGCATCGTAGTTTTCTATCACATTTTCAAAGCCCATGTCAGCAGAATAATTTTCCCCAATAAAATTTAAATCTATTACTGCATTTATATTTTGTCCCTCATATTCGCCTCCAATATTGTGGTAATTATTTTTAGTAGAAATGTTTGGTTTTTTACTTGTATGAAGTCCATACCATCCATTCCAATTTCCTGTTTTATCCGTAAACTGCAATTCAACACCTGCATTTCTACTATATTTTTTATCCGATGAAATTTTAGTCGATGCATTGTCTAAATCTTCTCTATTTAAAACATATCCTTTTACAGAGCTTCTATCTAATACTCTTTGATTAACAGAAAATGCTGTAAAATTATCTCCAGAAATTTCTCCCTTTTTACCAGTGGTAATGTTCATTAAGCCTACTCTAGTCTTTTTCGATAAATTTCCGCTAAGCTTTGCACCAAATAAAATTGGGACAGCTTCCCCATTTTTACTCCCAATACGCCTACTGTAAAACGGACGAATAGGAGGAATTCCATACGAGCTAAATAAATCACTATTTTCTAAAAAAAATGTTCTTCTCTCTGGGAAAAAAATACTAAAACGAGTTAGGTTACTAACCTGTCTATCTACATCTACTTGGCTAAAATCTGGGTTCACTGTAAGGTCTAAATTAAGGCTTGGTGTTACGGCTATTTTTGCATCAAACCCTGTATTAGCTTTAGAGTTGGTATTTTTTCCTTTTATTTGAGACCCCGAACCCAATACATAAGGACTTACAGAAATATTTGTACCTGTCTTTGGAGGTGGGGTAGCCCATTTTAACGAACCAGTATAACCAAGGTCTATACCTCTAAATTGTAAGGGAATTTGTGTCCAACTATAAAATTCATTTTTTTTTCTACTGCTACGTAAAAAATTTATTCCCCACAAAAGTTTATTAGCATCAAAGCGTAAAACATTAAAAGGTATGGCAATTTCAACAGTCCAATAACCGTTAAAAATTTTTGTTTCAGAAAACCATTTGTTATCCCAACTATAATCTAAATCATAATTATCACTTGAATAAACATCTTCTGTTTGAGTATTAAAAGGGGTTACTCCAAAAAAGAAACCATTTGTTTTTTGATTAAAAGGATCTAATATTATACCAAAACCATCACCATTCCTTAACCCTTGATCCCTTTTTAATGAATTAACTATATACTTACCAACGGAGTCGTAAATTGTTGCTCCTATGTATAAAAACTCATTGTCATAGCATAATTGCACTTCTGTTTTTTCAGTTGCTTTAGTTTGGTTAGAGGGGAATTTCATCCAAAAATTTTCACCAAAAGAAGTGTTGGTTTTCCAGATGCCTTCGTTTAAATTACCATCTAGCAAAATTTTTTCTATAGTTTTTGTAATGGTAACTTCATAGTCTTGTTGGTTATAGTTAATACTTTCTTGTGCATAAACACTAGCCCCAACCATCCATAAAATAATAAATAAACTGTATCTTTTTTTCATTCTTTGTAAAGATCCTTATTATATTAAATAATGAAATGATTTTTTTATAAACGGTTAAATAACTATAAATCATAATATTATAACTCAAACTCCCAAACCGTTCTATACAATCCATACTTTTCTACATACGTTAAAACGGCAACAAAAAAACTATCATTTCCTAAAGTAGCACTATCGCCAATTACATATAATTTTTCTTTAGCTCTTGTAAGGGCTACATTCATTCTGCGGTAATCTTTTAAAAACCCAATAATACCCTCATCATTACTACGTACTAAGGACAAAATGATGGTATGCTGCTCTTGCCCCTGAAAACTATCAATAGTACTACAACGCATTAACGTAGGTACAATTTCTTTTGCAGCAGCCACCTGCCCTGCATACGGAGAAATAAAGGCAGATTGTGTTGGGTCAATATTTTCTATTTCAATTAATTTTTGTGTAATTTTTAATTCCCCATCATTTTTTAAACTAGTGCCATGTTGTGAAAATATGTAGGATGCGAAGAATAAAAAAATTAACTTGCAATGTATATGAGTGAATATTTTAAAATAGGAAAATTAGCTGCAAGTTTTGGACTTAAAGGGGAATTAGTATTGGAGCATAGTTTAGGCAAAAAAACAGCGTTAAAAGGTTTAGAGGTTATTTTTTTAGAAGATAAAAAAGATAGTTTTATTCCTTATTTTATTTTAGCAGCTAAAGTAAAAAGCAACAACGAGGTTTACTTACAATTGGAAGGAATAGATAATAAGGAAGTAGCTCGTAAGCTTACTCCTAAAGAAGTATGGATAACCGAAAACGATTTTGAAACCTTTGCAGCTAAATCTGCCGCTATTTCCTTGTTAGGGTTTACTATGATAAATGCTGGAGAGGATTTAGGAAAAGTTATTGAAGTTATAGAACAGCCCCATCAAGTATTATGTTGCATTTTGTATAAAGGTAAAGAAGCACTAATACCCATACATGAAGAAAGCGTAGAAAAAATTGATAAAAAAAATAAAAAAATATTTGTTGTTTTACCAGATGGGCTGTTAGAAATTTATGAATAATAATACCACAACCGTGGAAAATAAGAGATGGAATTCTACTATTTTTTGTCAAAAATAATTTGTGTAAAGCTTTGTAATCTGTGGTTAACAATCAACGCATAATAGCTCATTTAGATCTTGATACATTTTTTGTATCCGTGGAGTTATTAAACCATCCTGAGCATAGAGGAAAGCCATGCTATGTGGGTGGTACAGATAAAGGTGTGGTAACTAGTGCAAGCTACGAAGCAAGAAAATTTGGGGTACGAAGTGGGATGCCAAGCTTTAAAGCAAAACAACTTTGTCCGCAAGCAATAGTATTAGGCTGGAGTAGGGGTGAGTATAGTAGGTACAGCCGATGGGTTACACAAATTATAGCAAGTAAGGCTCCACTTGTTGAAAAAGCAAGTATTGATGAATTTTATATAGACCTAACAGGTATGGATAGGTTTTTTAATCCATTACAATGGACGATAGATTTACGAAAACAAATAATGGATGAAACTAAATTACCTATTTCGTTTGGATTAGCTAGTAATAAAATGGTGGCAAAAATTGCAACCGACGAAGCTAAGCCTAATGGTTACTTACAAGTGCCTTTTGGTAAAGAGCAAGAGTTTTTAGCACCAATGCCCGTAAGTAAAATACCTGGTGTAGGTGAGCATACGTTTGAAGTGCTAAAATCCATGCACATAAATACTATTAACGATGTTTTTAAAACGGGGGTTAAAGATTTAGAGGAACGTTTAGGTAAATGGGGAGCCGATTTGTGGTACAAAAGCCAAGGCATACATTATGGAGAGGTAACCCCTTACCACGAAAGTAAAAGTATTAGCAGCGAAAATACATTTGATGAATCTAAAACAGATGTACCTTTTTTAATGACCGAATTAGTACGATTAATTGAAAAAATTTGTTTTGAATTACGTAAAGATGAAAAAGTAGCTGGTTGCGTTGCTGTAAAAATTAAGTACTCAAATTTTGAAACAACCTCTAAACAAACTACAATATCCTATACTTGTGCCGATGATGAAGTGATACCTATTGCCAAAGAGTTATTTAATAAATTATATAAAAAAGGAGAGCCTATACGGTTGTTAGGTGTACGCCTTAGTGAATTAACGAACGAAGCAGTGCAAACCAACTTGTTTAATGATGTTGAATGCAAAGGCGATTTGTACAAAGCTATTGATAAGGTAAAAGATAGATTTGGTATGGGTTTGGTAAAAAGGGCATCATCTAGATGATTTTTTAATGCCAGGCTTTTCAAAATTCAAAGCTTATAAATTCTTACGCATTTGATGTAATAAAGCTCTAATATCTTTTGGTAACTCTGCTATCAAAATAATTTCCTTACCTGTTTCATCTTTAAACTTTAGTTGATAGGAGTGTAAAGCAACTCTATTTAACATGGGGCGTTCTTCCTCATCATGCTTACTTAGTTTAAATTTCTTTTTTAATGAAGATAATAAAATAGGTTTTCCATCTCCATACAAAGGGTCGCAAGCAATTGGGTGGCCAATATTTTGACTATGCACACGTATTTGATGGGTACGGCCTGTATGTAATTGAAATTGTACTAGTGAATAAAGTTTATGTTCTTCCAATACTTCATAATCTGTTACAGATGCCTTACCACGTGGATGTATAATCATTTTACCTCTATCAATTGCATGCTCGGCTATGGGTGCATCTATTGTTCCTTTTTTTTCGGTTGGCACACCTGATACAATAGCTTGATAATATTTTTCAACTTCCCTACCTTCAAATAATAACGATAAATATTTATGAGTGGCTTCGTCTTTTGCAAAAATAATTACACCGCTTGTATCTTTATCTAAACGATGTACGGTAAATATTTTACCATACTTTTCTATCAATAAATCTTTTAAAGATGGTTGAGATTGTTCTCTATCTGGTATAGATAATAAACCTGCAGGTTTATTTATTGCTACAAAAGTGGGAGTTTCTAAAATTATGTCTAATTGCTGCTTTGCCAAAACGTTTATTTATTTTTACTGTTGTTCATATACTTTAATAAACGAATTTCTTTATCGCTAAGGTATCTCCATTTGCTACGCTCTACATTTTTTTTAGTAAGGTTTGCATACATCACTCTATCTAGTCCCTTTACATCATACCCTAGGCTTTCAAATATGCGGCGTACAATACGGTTTCTACCACTATGTATTTCAATGCCAATAATACTCTTGTCTTTACTGTCGGCATAAGCAAGGCTGTCTACTTGTACTTCACCATCCTCTAATTTTATACCTTTTAAAATTTTATCAAAATCGCCTTTAGCTAATACCTTATCTAATTTTACCTCATAAATCTTTTTTATTTCATAACTAGGGTGCGATAGTTTTTGTGTTAAATCCCCATCATTAGTTAGTAATAAAACACCACTAGTGTTTCTATCTAAACGTCCTATAGGGTACACACGTTCGGTAGTAGCTTTTTGTATTAATTCTAAAACAGTTTTTCTGCCTTGTGGGTCGTCGGTTGTGGTAATATAATCTTTTGGTTTATTTAGTAAGATGTAAACTAAATTTTTTGTGACAAATAATTTTTTACCATTAAAAACTATTTCGTCAGTGGGTTGTATTTTATAACCAGGCTCTGTAGCAATAGTACCATTAACCTTTACCTTTTTTTCGTTAATTAATGCAACAGCATCTCTACGGCTACAAACACCACAGTGGGCCAAAAATTTATTTAAAGGCATTATACCACTTGGGTGATTATCGTTTGCTGCGGTTGCTTTAGCTGATTTTGTAACTGTTTTTTCTGCACCACCAGTTTGTTTAAATCGAGGTGTAGTTCTAGTGCCTGTAGCTTTTATTTCTTCGGCAGGTTTACCTTTTGCATTATCTGCAGCTTTGGTAGCCATACCATTTCGCTTAGCTATTCTTGCTTGGTATTCTTCTTCTTTTTTCTTATCAAAAAAGGCATTACGCTCTTTACGGTATTTCTTTTTTTCTTGTCTAAATTCTTCTTTTATTACGCTATTTTTCTTTTTTGCAGTAAATTTTTGAAAGGGAGCTTGGCTCATAATCTTGAAGTGTTTTGCTGTTTTACAACAGTAGTTAGAGATAAAGGTAAGGAAAATAAAAAAGAGCTCCGATTTTACTCGAAACTCTTTCAGTATAGGGTTTATTAGTTAATTACTTTGACATGTGCTTTTTACCCATCTTGTTTTTCTTCATTTCATCTAATTGCTTTATTTGATCCGCTGTAAAAATGTTACTTTTTTGTATTTTTGCTTCTGCTTTTAAAGCCATTAATTGCTCTTTGCGTTGAGTACGGCTCAGGCTTTCATTATCTTTAATTTCTTTAGCGTTTGCTTTTATACGTTCTCTTTGGCTTTTTAGTTGCATTACTTGAGCATCTGATAGATTTATTTTGCTTTTTATTTTTTCTAAAGCCTTTGCAAATTTCTCCTCTTTTTTAGCCATTTTAGTAGCTTTTAATTCGGCCATTTTTGTTTTTTGCTCAGGGGTTAGTAAAGCTTGCATTTTAGCTTTTTGTTCTTTGCGTAAAGCGTCTTTTCTATCTCTTTGTTCTTTTACCGTAATGCTTTCGTTTTTATTAAGCTCCTTCATTTTTTGCTTTAACGCTACTTTATTAGCTTGGGCCTGTTTTTTTTGCTCATCATTTAAGTTTAATTGTTTTGCTAATTGTGCATGATGCTGCTTTTTACCACCCATTTTTTGCTCTCTTTTATGTTGTGCATTGGCTGTAAAAAGTATGGTTGATAATGCTAAGGTTAATACTACTAATTTTTTCATGTTCTATTATTTTTAAGTTCTTTAATAATAGACGAGGAGCTTGCTACGATGTTTAATAAGAGATATTAAAATTTTGTTAATGCCGGAAAATGAAAAAATATCAGCTACTAAATAGGTAAAGATGGATAGTGTTAATGAAGATAAACGGTGTGTTGTCATTGCAGTTCTGTCAAAGGACTAATGTTGGTAATCAAATTTTATTTAAATTTTAGTTAGCAATAAATTACTTTTTATTAGCCAATTGTCCACAGGCAGCGTCAATATCTTTACCACGACTGCGGCGTACTCGTACATTAACTTTATGCTTGGCTAAATAGTCTGTAAATTGTTGAGTGGTATCTTCATCTGGTTTTATAAATGATGCACCATCAATTGGGTTGTACTCAATTACGTTTACTAAATGCGTTGGTATTTTCCTATAAATTTTTACTAAATCTTCCGCATCTTCTAAACTATCATTTACATCTTTTAATAAAATATATTCTAAGGTAATATCGTTTTTTGTTTGTTCGTAAAAGTAATTTAACGCTTCTACTAACGAGTCTATACTATTTGATTCGTTGATAGGCATTATGCTATCTCTTTTTTTATCGGTAGCGGCATGCAGCGACAAAGCCAAATTAAAACGTACTTTATCATCCCCCAATTTTTTTATCATTTTTGCCACACCTGCGGTAGAAACCGTAATGCGTTTTGGGCTCATGGCCAATCCTTTTGGATCGGTAATTTTTTCAATAGCCATAAGCACATTAGTGTAATTCAATAAGGGCTCACCCATACCCATAAAAACTATATTGCTTAATTTTTTATTGTACGTTTTTTCGCTTTGCTCATTTAAAATGGCTACTTGATCATAAATTTCATCAAAATCTAAATTTCGTTTACGCTCCATTTTACCAGTAGCACAAAATGAGCAGGTAAGGCTACAACCTATTTGAGAAGATACACAAGCCGTATTACGATTTTCGGTAGGTATTAAAACACCTTCCATAAAATGTCCATCGTGTGTTTTAAAGCGGCTTTTTAATGTTCCATCACTACTAATTTGTGTAGTATCGTTTACAATAGCAGGAAAGCTAAAACTTTCTGCCAATTTTTGTCGTAAGTCCTTTCCTAAATTGGTCATTTCATCAAAACTTCGGGCATTTTGTTTCCAAATCCATTCGTAAGTTTGTATAGCTCTAAAATTTTTATCGCCAATACTTTTAAAATATTCTTTTAGTTCTGGTAAACTTAATGTTCTTATGTTTTTTAACGCCCTCATTGTGCAAAGGTACAATGGATGCAGTGTTAATAAAAATAATCAACCTATTATAAAATTAAGTATAAACGTATAACAGATTTTTTGTTTCACCTTACTGCAGAGTTTATTTATGCACTAGCAATGGCGGTAATGCAGATGTTTTGGAAGAAATTTCGAGTAATTAGCCCTTTTTTAAGCCAATTTACATAAGTAGTTTTAACTAAAATTGATACTATCTTTACCAAAATTTTGGTAATGAAGGCAGTATATGTAATTGATTGTTTACGTACACCCATAGGAAAATATGGTGGTGCACTAAGCAATATTAGGCCCGATGATTTGTTGGCACATGTATTAAAAGTTTTGGTTAAACGAAACGATAATATTGATGTACATGCAATTGAAGATATAATTGCAGGTGCGGCAAACCAAAGTGGAGAAGATAACCGTAATGTTGCAAGAATGGCTGCTTTGTTAGCTGGCTTGCCTACCAGTGTTGCAGGCACTACGGTTAACCGTTTATGTGCAAGTGGGTTGCAAAGTATTATGGATGCTGCTAGGGCTATTGCTTGCGGAGATGGCGATTTAATGATTGCCTGCGGAGTAGAAAGTATGAGTAGGGCACCCTTTGTGATGCCTAAAGCCAACAGTGCATTTGCTAGAGAACCCCAAATTTTTGATACCACGTTAGGATGGCGTTTTATTAATAAAAAATTATCCGATTTATATTACCCTTACACCATGGGAGAAACTGCAGAAAATGTTGCCAAGCAATGGAACATAAGCCGCAATGCCCAAGATGAATTTGCAATGGGTAGCCAACATAAATATGCAAAGGCTTTAGCTAGTGGAAAGTTTTTAAATGAAATATCTCCCTTACAAGTACAAGTTGGTAAAGATGCTTTTGATTTTGATGTTGATGAACACCCAAGGTTAAGTAGTCTTGAAAAATTAGGACAATTAAAACCAGCTTTTGCCAAAGACGGAACAGTAACTGCGGGTAATAGTAGCGGTATTAACGATGGTGCTGCGGCAATGTTATTGGCCAGTGAAGATGCAGTAGTAAAATATGGCTTAATACCAATGGCTAAAATAAAGAGTATGGCTGTTGCTGGTGTGGATCCTTCTATTATGGGAATTGGCCCTGTACCTGCTACCAAAAAAGCATTAGAAAGAGCCGGACTAACCGTTGCCGATTTAGATTTGATAGAACTAAACGAGGCCTTTGCCAGCCAAAGTATTGCTTGTATACACGACCTTGGTTTAGACCTCGAAAAAGTAAATGTAAACGGAGGCTCCATTGCACTTGGGCACCCATTAGGTTGTAGTGGTGTACGTATAAGCACCACACTTTTACACGAAATGAAAAAACGTAAAGCAAAATATGGGTTGGCTACTATGTGTATTGGAGTAGGGCAAGGTGCTGCGGTTGTGTTTGAGGGGGTGTAGTTTATTTTTTTTCAAAAAACTCAACCAAATTCTCCAACACCACAACATGCTGCTCACCAGTTGCTAAATTTTTTACTTGGCAATAATTTTGTTCAATTTCTTTTTCGCCAATAATAACGGCGTAGGGTATTTTCTTTTTTTCGGCCAGGGCAAATTGTTTGGCAATTTTCATTTCATCTAAAATCATTTCACAAGCAATACCATGGTTGCGTAAGTTTTGCATTATGCCAAATGTAAATTCAATTTCTTTTTCACCCATATAAAAAAATAGGGCAGTTGTGCTAACGCCTAAATCTTCCGGAAAAAGTTTAAGTTCTTCCATTACATCATAAATTCTATCTATACCAAAACTTATTCCAACGCCAGGGATATCATCTACACCAAACAAACTTGTTAAATCATCATATCTTCCACCACCACCAATACTGCCCATGGTAACTTCTGCTGGTGGTTTTACTTCAAAAATTACACCTGTGTAATAATTTAATCCTCTTGCCAATGTAAAATCAAAAACTAAATTAGTTTCGGGTAAAGCATGGGTTTGTACAAAAGCTAATTCATTCATACCATCGGCTGCTAATTTGTTTTTGCCTAGCATGTTATGTAAGGCTAAAATCTTTTCTTGGTTTGTACCAGTAATGGTTAAAAACTTTTCTATTAAATCAATTTGCTTTTGTTGTAAACCTCTTGCTGTTAATTCTTCTTTTACTTTTTCTAACCCAATTTTTTCTAACTTATCTATGGCTGTAGTTATATCAATTAATTTATCTTTTCCGCCACAAGCTTCTGCTAATGCAGCTAATATTTTGCGGTTATTAATGCGTAATTCGTAATTAACAATACCTAATTTAGTAAAGGATAAATGGTAAATATTAGCCAACTCTGCTTCACAAAATAATGAGGTTGTACCTACCACATCAGCATCGCATTGTGTAAATTCTCGGTAACGTCCTTTTTGTGGTCTATCGGCTCTCCACACAGGTTGTAGTTGATAGCGTTTAAACGGAAACTGTTGTTTAAGCTCATGCTGGTTCATGGCTACATAACGGGCAAAGGGAATGGTCAAATCATACTTCATGGCTCTTTCCGTAATGTCTGCGGTGCTTTTGCCTTCTAATAATTTTTCAAAACCTGCTTTTGTTTTGTCAATATTTTTTTCGTTGTTTAAGCCATTGTTCAACACCTTAAAAATTAGTCTATCGCCTTCTTCTCCATACTTTCCCATTAAGGTTTCTAAGTTTTCCATTGCTGGTGTTTCCAACGGCTGAAAACCATAAACTTCAAAAATATTTTTTAGGATAGAAAAAATATAATTCCTTTTTCTAATTGTAGTTGCGTTAAAATCTCTTGTGCCTTGCGGAAGGCTAGGTTTATTACTATTCATTTGCTTCGTTAGTTAGTCTTATATTTTTTAATTATTTCGTCACATGTTTTCTCTATCAAACCAAACACTTCATGGTATCCATCTTCTTCGCCATACCAAGGGTCTGGAACATCATTATATTGATTGATAAAAATCTCATTCAAAAATAAGATAACTTTTTGGGAGTTAAATGTATTGCCACTAATTCGTTTAATATCTTGCAATACATCATTTGCCATAGGGTAAATAATATCATATTCATTTAAATCCTTAGCTATAAATTTTCTACTTTTTTGGTTGCTAATATTTATGCCATTTAGCAACGCTACTTTTTGGCTAAGGTGGTGTGGCGGTTCTCCAGTGTGGTACCCATTTGTACCTGCACTTTCCACAATCCAATTTAATCCTGCTGCTTTTGCTTTAAGTTGTAAAATTCCTTCCGCCAATGGACTTCGGCAAATATTACCCAAACAAACCATTAAAATTTTCATGGTGTAAAGTTAGTAATTGTGGGTTATTGGTTGGTCTCTGATAAGCAACTATAACATCTTTTTCTGCGCCTCTGCGTCTTTGCGGTATAACTTTGTATCAAACTTCGTACATCAAACATCTATTTATGGAATAATTATAACAACAGCATCTTATTAACAAAGACGTCGGTTTTTAATTTCTTAACAATAAAAACCAAGAACAATGAACAACGAAGCCACAACCTGATGTTGATGTATCAAAAACATTTACAGAAAACGAAGTTGAAGTAATGCCAAGTTACCCTGGTGGTATGAATGCCCTAAGAAAATTTTTAGAGCGTAATTTAGAAAATCCTAGAGATATGGAAGAGGGTGAAGTTGCCAATGTAAAAGTAAAATTTGTGGTGGGGTCTAATGGAGAGTTACAAAGCTTTGTAACGGTGCAAGATGGTGGCGATGAATTTAACAGAGAAGTAATGAGAGTTCTTAAAAAAATGCCTAACTGGGTTCCGGGTAAATCTAAAGGGCAAAATGTGTTTGTTTTTTATACCATACCTATAAAATTTATTTCTGCAGATTAATGCGTAATTCTTTAAAAGTTGAAAGATTTAAATAAACTAGCTTCCAATTCCCCTCTCCTCCGATGTTTTCAGAGGAGAGGGGTTAGTTGTGAGGTTAGAACATAAACAAAAAAGTAGTAATTTGCTCCTCATAAAACCCATCACTTAACCAATCGATAAGAATTTAAAATAATACCATGGCACTAGAAGAATTTGAAAATAAAGAATTAACGGACCGAGAAAAAAACTTAGTCCGTATGAAAAGTATTACCAATTATGTAATGGGTGTTTTTTTTATTGGGGTTGGTTTTGCTTTTTTATTTCCCCCGGCTGCAATGATAAAAAAACTTGAGGGGTATGATCCTACCATGATAAAGTTATTTGCATTTATCTGTTTTATTTATGGAGCATTTAGAATATATAGAGGCTACGCAAAAAATTATTTTAGAAGTTGATGAGCAAAAAAAAATATAGCTTTTTGGTTTTGTGTATTAGTTGTTTTGTGTTTTTTTACGCTTGTTCTAATAGTCCAACCATTAATCCAGCACAAGATTCGCCTACTTCAGGTAGTATAAGTATTACAGTAGACGAAAGTTTTAAACCAGTAATTGAGCAGCAAATAAAAATTTACGAGGCTGATTTTCCAGGCACAAAAATTAATGCGTTGTACAAGTCAGAAGCAGATTGTTTTAGAGATTTGTATTACGACTCAGCTACCAGAATGGTAATTGTTACAAGAGGGTTATCTAAAAAAGAAGCAAAATTTTTTCAAGATACAATAGCATATTCACCCCCTAGCGATCCAATAGCTTGGGATGCAATAAGCATTGTTGTAAATAAAAATAGTACAGATACCTTATTTACATTACAAAAATTGCAACAACTATTAATAGGGAAAGGCAATAAAAATCAATCTATAATTTTTGATGGGCTTAATGCAACAAGCACCGTTCGTTTTGTAACCGATAGTATTTTAAAAGGGCAACCCTTTGATACGGCTGTAGTAAAAGCTGCAAAAAACAGTAGAGAAGTTTTAAACCTTGTTTCCCAAAATCAAAATGCAATAGGGCTAGTAGGTATTAGCTGGATTGGTAACCCAGAGGAAAAAGAGCAAATAGAAATGTTAAAAAAAGTTAAAATTGCTTATGTACAATGTGCAATTTGCGATAGTACACCTTATGTAAAACCCACCCAAGCCAGCATCTTAACTAAAAGATACCCTTTGGTTCGAGGGCTATACTATATATTAAAAGAAAATTACTCTGGGTTAGGAAGTGGGTTTGCTTCTTTTTTAAAATACGAAAGAGGGCAATTGGTTTTTAGAAGAGCCTATTTAGGACCCAGAATGGATTTTGAAATAAGAAATGTACTTATTAAAGAAAAATTGTAATTATCTATACTAACTTTTACTCTTTTATAGGGAGTTGGAATAAAGAAGAAAAATTATAGAAAAATTAATGAAGTATTTTAGAATAGGTATTGATAAAATTAATAACATTGTATAGTCTTAAACAGCAAAACAAAATGAACAAGTCTAAAATCGGTGTATTTTTTTTAATGGCAATCGTTTTTGCCAACTTTTCTAACGCTCAAACTTTAGATGAAGGGAGAAAGTTTTTGTACAACGAAAAATTCAATAGTGCAAAGCAAACGTTCGAAAAATTAATAGCTGCAAATGCAAATAATGTAGACGCTGTTTATTGGTTAGGACAAACTATGATTGCTGATAACGATAATAAAGACATTGCTGGTGCAAAAGCATTATATCTAAAAACATTAGCTGCCAACAGCAATAGTGCATTGTTAACTGCTGGTGTTGGCCATATGGAATTGTTAGAAGGTAATACAGCCGATGCTCGTAATCGTTTTGAAACTGCAATTAGTTTAAGCGCAGGTAAAAATGTTGCAGTACTAAATGCTGCTGGCTTTGCAAATGCCGATTTTGATAGTAAACTAGGGGATGCAAATTTTGCTATTGAAAAATTAAAACAAGCTACAGCCATCAAAGGAATGAAAGATCCAGATGTGTGGTGTAATTTGGGAGATGCTTACCGTAAATTACCCGATGGTGCTGCTGCTTTAACTGCATATGAAACTGCGTTAACGCTAGATGCTAAATATGCTAGAGCTAAATATCGTATTGGTCGTATTTATCAAACACAAGGGGCCGCTCAGCAAGACTTATTTTTCAAATTTTATAACGAGGCTATTGCTTTAGATGTCAACTATAGTCCAGTTTACTTTACACTGTTTCAATACTACTACTCTATAAACGTAAACAAAAGTGCCGATTATTTAGAAAAATATTTAACAGCTAAAGGTAGCGATGAGGTAAATGCTTGTTACTTACGCACCGCTTTAAAAGCTTCTCAAGGGTTTTATCAAGAAACAATCAACAAAGGGAAAGAGTGTATTGCCGCAGGTGGTGCAACTCCTAATCCTAAACTGTATGGTATTATAGCTTATCAATACAATAAATTAGGCGACTCTATAAATGCAAAATTATATTTTGAAGAATTTTTTAAAAGAGAAAATACTAATAAAATAGGACCAGCAGATTATGAAACCTATGCAATGGTTTTATTGAAATTTCCTGGTAACGAAATCTTAGCAGGAACATTTATTGATAAAGCTGTTGAATTAGCAGTTACAGAAGATGAAAAGGTAATATTGCTTAAATCACTTGCATTAACTTACGAAAAACGTAAATTGTTTAACGATGCAGCACTTTGGTATAAAAAAGTGGTAGACTTAAGAAAAATAACAACTAAAACAGATTTGTTTAATACTGGTTATAGTTTTTATAGAAGTGGCAATCCTCAAAAAACAATAGAAATATTTAACCAGTATACGCAGAAATTTCCAGATGATATTTTAGGTCACTATTGGATAGGTAAAGCCTCAAGTGTAATAGATACTACAATGACGTTAGCATTGGCTATTCCTTCGTACGAAAAAGTAATTTTATTATGCGAAGCATTAACGGATAAAACAAAAAATAAAACACAAATAATGACAGCTTATAAGTACATGATTGCTTATATGGCAAACATTAAAAAAGATAAAGTGGCGGCTTTAGCCTATTGCGATAAAGCATTATTGCTAGACCCTACAGATGCTGATGTAATAAACAATAAAGAGAGTATTTCAAAAATGAATATGAACCCAACGCCTACTAAGCCAATACCAAAATTAACGGTAAAGCCTGTAACTCCGGTAAAACCGGCAGGTACTAAACCACCAGCAAAGGCTCCGGTAAAATAAAGTAACTCCAAAAGCAAAATAAATTAAAAATGTCCATAAACAAACAACATTACTGGCTTTTTGTTATACCCTATGGTATATTGCTGTTGCTGCCTTAATTTTGCTGCGTAATACCCTTGAATTAATATTATCATGAATCCATTCTTTCTTCAAATAGTCAATACAAATAGTGCATCTAACTATTTACCCATTGCTATTCAATTACTATTTGCAATAGGGTTGGTTACATTTATAATGGTTTTATCTAACTGGCTAGGACCAAAACGTGTAACCGACGATAAACTTCAAAACTTTGAGAGTGGTATAGTTATTAAGGGAAATGCCCGTCAACCAATGGCTATTAAATATTTTTTGGTTGCCATTTTATTTGTTTTGTTTGATGTTGAAGTTATTTTCTTTTACCCTTATGCAGTAAATTTTAGAGAGCTCGGTTGGCAAGGTTTTATGGCAGTATTAATGTTTGTGTCTCTTTTTATTGTAGGGTTTGTTTATATTATAAAAAAAGGTGCTTTAAATTGGGAAGATTAAGAATGATTAGCTAATTATTAAAAATAGCTGACATTTCAGCATTTAATTTAAGTATAAAAATTAGCAAATTAGCTAATTAACAAATTGTCACATTATGAGCAGGCCGGTACAATATAACAACACTATAAAATTTGAGGGTATACCTGAGGGGTATATGGGCGAAGGATTTATGGCAACTAATTTCGAAAAAGTAGTAAGCCTTGCTCGAAAAAATAGTATTTGGCCAATGCCCTTTGCTACAAGCTGCTGCGGTATTGAGTTTATGGCAACTGCTGCCAGTCATTACGATATTGCCCGTTTTGGTGCAGAGCGTATGAGCTTTAGTCCACGCCAATGCGACTTACTAATGGTAATGGGTACTATTTCAAAAAAAATGGGGCCGGTTTTACGTCAAGTGTATTTACAAATGGCAGAACCTCGTTGGGTAATGAGTGTAGGGGCTTGTGCAAGTAGCGGTGGTATTTTTGATACCTACTCAGTTTTACAAGGTATAGATCAAGTAATTCCTGTAGACGTATATGTGCCTGGTTGCCCACCAAGGCCAGAAGCTTATATTGATGGGTTTATGAAGATACAAGAGTTAGTAAATGCAGAAGGGTTGAGGAGAAGACATAGCGATCAATACAAGGAGTTACTAGCTAGTTATGGAATACAATAAACCTTTGCACTCTTAAACTGTGCTGGGATCAAATATTAATCAATTATAAAAAGATATAAAAAGCCCATTTAGGGTTTTGGGTTATGGATAACACATTTGTAAAAGAAAAACTTACTGCAAAATTTGGCGATGCACTAACTAATTGGGAGGAGCCTTACGGGATGCTTACATTTACTGCACCTGCCGAATTAAATTTAAAAGTAATGCAGTTTTTGTATGATGATGAAGAATTGAGATTTCAATTTTTAACTGACTTACAAGCCGTACATTATCCTCTTCAAAAAGGGGAGGAGTTGGCTGTAGTTTATCATTTACATAATTTAAATGCAAATGTTAGAATACGCTTTAAAGTTTTTGTACCCATAGAAAAGCCAGATGTTTATAGTGCAACAGCATTATACCAATCAGCTAATTTTATGGAAAGAGAAACCTACGATTTTTTTGGAGTAAATTTTGTTGGTCATCCAAATTTAATACGCATATTAAATGTTGATGAAATGGATTATTTTCCAATGCGTAAAGAGTTTCCATTAGAGGATCAAACAAGAATTGATAAAGATGATGAAATGTTTGGACGTTAAAACCCCAAACCCCTAAAGGGGCTTTTAGGCTGTAAATTGCAAAGCGTCATAAATTAATAGTAAGAATGAAATTTTTAATATTTTAATAAAATATAATTAAAGTCTCCTTTAGGGGATGTAGGGGCATGACAGACACATCACATATATTATTACCAGAGGGCTCAATTGAAAAGCAAACAACAACGCTTAATTTAGGGCCAACGCATCCTGCAACACATGGTGTATTTCAAAATATTTTGGAGTTGGATGGCGAACGTATTTTAAAAGCTACAAGCACGGTAGGCTATATTCATAGGGCATTTGAAAAATTAGCTGAGCACAGACCCTTATATCAAATTACACCAATTACCGATCGACTAAACTATTGCTCATCTCCCATAAATAATATGGGTTGGCATTTAACTTGCGAAAAATTATTAGGCGTAACTACACCAAAAAGAGTAGATTATTTACGAGTAATAATTATGGAACTATCCAGAATTAGCGACCATTTAATTTGCAATTCAATTGTGGGGGTAGATAGTGGAGCGTTTAGCGGATTTTTATATGTAATGCAATTTAGAGAATTAATTTATGAAATATATGAAGAAGTATGTGGCTCCCGTCTTACTACTAATATTGGGCGTATTGGCGGTTTTGAACGCAATTTCACAAATGCGGCGTTCGAAAAATTAGAAAAATTTCTAGATAAAAAAAGCGGCTATGCCACAACGTTAAAAGAGTTTGAAAACTTATTTACACGTAACCGTATTTTTATGGAACGTACCATTGGTTGTGGGCCAATTACTGGCGAAAGAGCATTAAATTATGGCTTTACAGGGCCTAATTTACGTGCCGCAGGAATAGATTACGATGTTCGGGTTCATACACCATACAGTAGCTATCAAGATTTTGATTTTACTATACCTGTGGGTACAACAGGCGATTGTTATGATAGGTTTTTAGTGCGTAATCAAGAGATGTGGCAAAGCCTTAGCATTATTGAACAAGCGTATCGTAAAGTTCAAGATATGAAAGGTGCAGAGTCAGAAATTTATCATGCAGATGTACCAGCCTATTATCTGCCAGAAAAGAAAGATGTGTATACCAAAATGGAAGCCCTAATTTACCATTTTAAAATAGTAATGGGAGAAACCGAAATACCCGTTGGTGAAGTATATAATAGCGTAGAAGGAGCAAATGGTGAGTTAGGGTTTTATTTAATTAGTGATGGAGGAAGAACGCCTTATCGTTTACATTTCCGCAGACCATGTTTTATTTATTATCAAGCTTACCCCGAGTTAATACAAGGCGGCATGTTAAGTGATGCTGTAATAACTATGAGTAGTTTAAATTTAATTGCCGGGGAGTTAGATGCGTAAAAAATTATGAATTAAGAATGTTCAATTATGAGTGTGTTATTTTCAAAAAATAGTTTAGATAAAGTAGCGGAAATAATTAGTCGTTATCCAGAGGGCAAACAAAAAAGTGCCTTGCTCCCTGTATTACACATGGCACAAGATGAATTTGGGGGTTGGTTAGATCTACCTGTAATGGATTATGTAGCCACACTTTTAAATATAGAACCTATTGAAGTGTATGAAGTAGCTAGCTTTTATAGCATGTACAATTTAAAACCTGTAGGTAAATATATGTTTGAAGTTTGCCACACTGGGCCATGTATGGTAAGCGGTAGCGATAGTATTATTGATTACATAAAACAAAAACTAAACATTGGCGTTGGCGAAACTACCACCGATGGAATGTTTACGTTAAAAACTGTAGAATGCTTAGGAGCATGTGGTTATGCACCCATGATGCAGTTGGGTAAACATTACAGAGAACATCTAACAAAAGCAAAAGTAGATTCGATAATTGAAGAGTGTAGAGCAAAAGCAAATTAATGAAATATATATTTACGATATTATTCTTGTCTTTATCAATTTGTGTAGTTGCACAAACTACCGATGAGCAAAAACTACTTACAACTGTAAAAGAATTTCACCAAGCATTGGTAAATAAGAATACGATTTCTATTAACCAACAAACAGATAAAGCGTTAAGTTACGGACATAGCAATGGTTGGGTAGAAACAGAAACGGATATGATTAAAAATTTGGAAACAAATTATATTTCTTATCAATCGTTTAAAGAAGATAGTATCAAGGTAAGTTCCAATGGTAATATAGCAAATGTTCGCTTTTTAGCAGCTATTGAGGCTTCATTGAAAGATAGTAGAATAACCTATAATTTAAAAGTATTAGAAGTGTGGGTGAAAAAAGGAAAACGCTGGTTGTTGTTTGCAAGGCAGTCGGTTAAAAATTAAAAAATCTAAATTAAAAATTCAAAAAATTTGCCCATTAAAAGCAACCTTTTGAATTTTGATCATAACTTTTGAATTAGAATGAGTAGAAAATTATTATTAGAAAAAGAACACGTAGAAAACATTCGTTTGTATGATGTGTATCGCCGCGAAGGTGGTTATCGCAGTGTAGAAAAGGCATTAAAATCTATGTCGCCAGAAACCATTGTGGAGGAAGTAAAGAAAAGTGGGTTACGAGGTAGAGGTGGTGCTGGTTTTCCTGCTGGTTTAAAATGGAGTTTCATTGCCAAGCCCGAAGGTGTGCCACGCCATTTAGTTGTGAATGCCGATGAAAGCGAACCGGGTACATTTAAGGATAGATACTTAATGGAATTTATTCCACACATTTTAATTGAGGGAATGATTCTGACGTCCTTTGCATTAGGTAGCAACGTTTCGTATATATATATACGTGGGGAATATGCTTGGATTGTTGATATTTTAGAACAAGCCATACAAGAAGCAAAAAATAATGGCTTTTTGGGTAAAAATATTTTGGGTAGTGGATTCGATTGTGAAATTTATTTACACCGTGGTGCCGGTGCTTACATTTGCGGCGAAGAAACCGCATTGATAGAAAGTTTGGAGGGCAAAAGGGGTAATCCAAGAATTAAGCCGCCGTTCCCTGCAATTGAAGGGGTTTGGAAAAGACCAACCGTTGTAAATAATGTAGAAACTATTGCTGCAGTTGTTCCAATAATAAATGATGGTGGAGATGAGTATGCAAAAATTGGTATAGGAAAAAGTACGGGTACAAAATTAATTAGCGCTTGTGGCAACATTAATAAACCAGGTGTGTACGAAATTGATATGACCATTAGCGTTGAAGAATTTATTTATAGTGATGAATGGTGTGGGGGAATAAAAAATGGCAAAAAATTAAAAGCTTGTATACCTGGTGGTTCATCTGTACCCATTTTACCAGCCAATTTATTACTAGCTACCGCCAAAGGAGAAAAACGATTAATGAATTATGAAAGTCTTGCCGATGGTGGATTTTCCACAGGTAGTATGATGGGTAGTGGAGGTTTTATTATTTTAGATGAAGACCAATGTATTGTTCGAAACACCTACAGCCTAGCAAGGTTTTATCGCCACGAAAGTTGTGGACAGTGTAGCCCTTGCCGTGAGGGTACAGGTTGGATGGAAAAAATATTATTAAATATAGAAAACGGGAAAGGTAAAATAAGTGATATAGATTTGCTTTGGGATATACAACGCAAAATTGAAGGGAATACAATTTGCCCACTTGGAGATGCAGCTGCTTGGCCAGTTGCGGCAGCCATTAGGCATTTTAGAGAGGAGTTTGAGTGGCATGTAAATAACCCAATTGAGTGTTTGACTAGAAATTTTGGATTGGGGCATTATGC
>Ga0114969_10000071_pt1 | contig 78775 bp, 75 predicted proteins | sample M_130807_MF_Meta_FD_87316 | JGI IMG/M metagenome (GOLD analysis project Ga0114969, IMG submission 87316) | Freshwater microbial communities from Lake Montjoie, Canada to study carbon cycling - M_130807_MF_MetaG | ecosystem: Environmental > Aquatic > Freshwater > Lake | place: Lake Montjoie... | reverse complement strand
TGGCACCAGCAGCGGAGGCACTGGCATCGGAAAAAGCGCCAGCGGAGGCACTGTTACTGGCACCAGCAGCGGAGGCACTGTTACTGGCACCAGCAGCGGAGGCACTGTTACTGGCACCAGCAGCGGAGGCACTGTTACTGGCACCAGCAGCGGAGGCACTGTCACTGTTACTGGAGGCACAGGTGATACGCAGACCACCTCCTCTGATATTCAACGTTCGGAATTAATTAAAATAATAGAATTGTTACGTGATAAACACGGGCATAATTTATTTGTTGATGTATTAAGTGAAATGTATAAAAAATATAACTTATGATTTAAATAATATAATGCCATCTAATATATAATGGAAACATACCAATATATATTACTCGTTCTGACAGTAGGCATAATTGCCGCATGTATTTATTATGTTTTTTTTCTGACGACCACTCACGTAAAAACAAAGAGAAAAGAAGGTTTTGAATCGCTAATGAATTGTAAGAATCAAGGTTACCCTCACGATTTTTGTATGCGGGTACCGATTCAATCCTATATTGGTCCACCAATTGGCAATTTTACCGAAAAAAAGTTTAATACCTTTAGTTATGTATAATTATATACAATATCCCGTCGTCGAATACAGCATAAATTTACCTAATCTATTGGTTAATAAAAAGAAGGGCATTAGAATCATCTTGGGCAACATTAGAAGAAACGTGGGTATATATAACGGTAACATATTTTTACACATTATTACCGCGTCAATACATAATAACAAGAATAAATGAATACATGTTCGAACAAACAATTGTATTTTTATGCTATAACTGTTTTTATGAATATAGGTGAGCAGTGTTGATTCCCCCCTCGTAAAAAAGTTATTACATTCTAGGACGCCTGCTAATATCTGAACCTTTTTCGGTAGCACGAGTGTGCCTAAGGTCAGCATCTCGCGCAAAGTATGAAACGAAAATTGATATGAAGGTTGTTGTTTTACAAATAAGTTTAGACTACCGTCCGCGTCCGCAAACAGATGCGGTACAACATTATCGACATACCGTCCTTTGTATTTATACGTACCATCCGTCAAAAACGGCACGTGTCCTGCCCGCAATATACATTCAATCAAATGCTCCTGATGTTTAAACCGTTTAGTGACTTTTTGTTTTTGTGTTTTAGTATCATAATACGTAAGGTACAATTTATTTCGAAGGGATAACATAAGCGCGCCGGCATCATCATCGGCATCGGCGCCGGCATCGCCACTGCCGCCGGAGGGAAAGAGATGCGACACGGTTTGGGTTACCAGTTCAGTATACCCGCGTTCCATAAACATATCCATATTAATGCCAATGTGCGGTGCTTGCGTCTGCGTCTGCTGCGTCTGCTGCGTAACTAAATAATTCGTAAATAAGTCCGTTAAATAAGTTATATTATATTTTGAGAGATTACACGCGTATAATAATGCGAGCAGCGACCCCTGACTACATCCCGAAATTTTATTTACTTTAATAAGACCATTTTCTTCTAATTGTTTTATATAAAACACGACGCCGAGACCACCTAGTTCATTTAAATTGCCGCCGCCAAAAATTAAGTTTATAGGTGTGGCGGGCATATTGTCTTTATTTACATTTAACAGCAAAGATTTGGCATACTCGTGAATAAATGGGATATCGTGTATTTTACCCTTATCCATAATTTCATATGTGAAAATTATTATGAAATTATAACGCTATATTCGTTTATTTAATAGAAAGGTTAATCCGCCTTGTATAACCGCAAATAAAAGCATAATGCCAGTTATTTTAATCCAATCGTTATAAGTCGGCGATTCTAATTTAATATTCTCTCCAACACTCGCGCCCCAATGTCGTCCAATATTATAATGAATATAATTTTCCACTGTATTTATGATAATAAAAATCAAGGTAGAAATTAAAAACAAATGAATGTTTTTATTTTTATACATTTTGTGTAACAACAAAAACATATTGCGGATGCTTTTATATATTATATATTTATTTTATTATTTATTTGTCCAAGAACCGTACACCTTTGGTAAAAATGTAGTAAAACAACGCAAAGAAAACACTATTAAAAATATATCCCGAGAGATTGGGATTACCGTCTTTATTAAAAAGGGAGGGCAGAAAATTAAATATTTGTCTACGCACCACCGGCAATTGAAATAGAAAATATAATACGCCAATTAAAACTGGTACCTGAACCTCTTCGTAAATATAATCCGAAAATTCTTGTTTCTGTTGTTTATTTGCTTGAGCGCGTATAATTTCTTCATTGGTTTGATGTTGTTGAATATAATCCTCGTGTCCCGTTTCTTGGGGTATATAGTTTGGTTTAATATTCACATCGTGGGAAAGATGTTCTTGGTTACTTGGAATATCGCGTGACGGTAGAATGGTTAAACCTGCCGCACTTGCTTTTTGTAAACCCGTGACAAATTGATTTAAATTGTTTTGCATGACCGATAATTCTTTTTCACGCGATTGATGTAAGTCTTGGGCGGGATTTTGAACTTTTGTGTTGTTGTGTTGTTGCGGTTGTTGGTCATAAGTGTCTAAACGAATATTATCACCCGATTGTGGTGATAACGGTAAGGAATCTAAACTCGTTGTTCCTATATTCATCCTATTAATATTATTATATTATGAATGGCATTAATTTATTTAATTAATATACGCAATATACTTATATAAATTAAAAATACAATCGTTAAAAATACAATCGTTAAAAATACAATCGTTAAAAATACAATCGTTAAAAGGGTATGGTATGATTGTCATCGGCGCTACATTTTGTATTTTTTTCCTTAAAGGTATAGCATTTATCACCATATCCATATGTATTTTTCGTAATTTCTTCAAAGGGCGGTGCTTTAAAGACGATACAATTCCGGTCATTACATACTTTTCTAAATAAACTTGCCAATCCCATACCTAATATAAAAGAAATAGCATATCGCCCATTATTTGTATGAAGTAACCTAAAAACACTTTTGGTCGGCATATCTACTATATATACTATATATTATATTATATTATATATACCTATTTTTGTACCGGTATCTTCTTAATTAGTTTTTTATCAGCAGGACAAGTCACCTCTGACACATCGAATTTAAAACAATTGTTTGCTTTATCTTTATATTCCAATTGGTCTACGTTATCTGGGGTGGGATAGACGTGAATAATGGTGGGTGGTGGACTAGATAAATACGCAAATAATAAACCTAAACATAAACTCGCGATGAAAACTTTCACCGAAATATATTTTAAAAACATAATTGCTATACATATAGTGTGTATTATTAATATTATAAGATTTGTTAAATTAGACATATATATATATTTTAATTTCGCTCTTGGTCTAATTGTGCCATTCTATAGGTGTTTTGTACGAGTTTATATACAGGTAGTTTATGTAATTCAAGTATATTTTCTACAACACAATGATTATAACTTAATGTACGGTTTTTTTCCGCCAGCGGGTAAATCACCGTATTATACGCATCCATTATCATTCCGAGTTGTTGTGATGTCGGGTCTTTATTATATTCGGTATACATTTCTTTGAGTTGTTCGATTTGGTATATTAAATCCGTCCGTGTATCATTTAATATTGACTCCCGATTTATACCGCCAATGATATCGGCGTATTTTTTATTAACAATTAATTGTGATTCGGCGACCTCGTGTAATTCATTTTTTAGTACGTTGAATTTATCAATTGCTTCATCTTTAGTCGCAATAAAACCAAAGAGATAATCTAATTTGGAAATGATAATACGCATTTTTAGATTATCGATAAGTTTTTCATTTTTATGATCTAATTCGCGTAAGTTATCATAGGTTTGCCGTTTAATTACCGAATTTAAATTACAGGGAGGTTTGGCGAGACAACTTACTTTTAAAGTATTGGATTTTTCTTCGAATAGGGTTCCCCCCGGTCGTCCACAATTCACACATTTGGGTACTAAGCGTTTTAATTCTCGCTGTTTGTCCTTTATATTTCTTCCACTGTTTTTAATTCGACTTTTTCGAGCATTTAATGTATCTTGGTACTTTTCCTTAAGTTTATAATAATCAACAATATCCATACTTACTTATATTACATTATTATTTTTTTCATATAAAAATAATATTATCTCGTCGCAAACACAATACACACTTTATTTACCATTCCGTTAAATTTGTTATCATATTTTGCCTTTGTGTGTTTTTTAAATAAGCGATTTGATGTAATTTAGATATAATATACTCTTGTTTTTTTCTATTTTTTAGTTCGAGTTCATATGGAGTTAATTTACCTTTGTACATGTATAATAAAAACCCGCCAATAAGAATAGTAAATATGGCAGTCATTATTAAATTAAAAACAATATTTGAATAATACTCTTTAAACCTCCTACATTCTTTAAGTGTACTGCTTAAAAAATACCTTACCCCCGGTTCTATTAATCTTGGTGGTTGTATGGTATTCATTAATAAATACAATTATTATTTTCAATAATAAATACAATTATTTTTCTAAAAAAATTATGTATTATAGATATAATACAATAGAATGTCAACAACACCAACAACACCAATCACGGATAAAGGCACCGCAAAAACCCTTTTAACGACTGCGCCAGATCCAATGTTACCAATGACGTATTTTTTTATATTAACTTCAATCTATGCTGTAATAACTTTATATGTTAGCGACCCAATGACGAAAAACATAATAAAATTTTGTTACATTTTAATGGTTATTATGGGTGAATACTTTATCAACTTGACTCTAACGGAAGCAATGTGCGGCGGCGAATATCAATGGAATACGGCATTAATGATTACAATCATACCGTGGGTTATGATATTTTTAGTTCTTCAAGTGTTCTTATATATGTTTCCGGGTTGGTTAAGACCTTTTTCAAATACTTTCGGGTATGGTGTCGTAAAATTGTTGGGTATTAATGACCTTATGGATAGAATACTAACTAAACCTGTTGAAATTACTACTGCTACTACGGACGACGCTAGCACAACAACAACAACATCAAACGATGCAAAAATTGGCATTCAAATTGCGAATGCTTTAGAAAATATACGGCAAGATAAATCATTATTAATCAATGAATTAAACGCAGATAAAGATAAATTTGAGGGAGAGATTAATAATTTAAAGAGTGGAAAAATCATTAAAGAACCACTTATTGATAAAGACAAAGATGATTTATATACGTATATTTTGCAAAAAAATACCGTCGCAGAATATATTTGGAATTTATTAGCAGGATTTTTAGTGACATCCGTGAGTTATAATCATATTGTAAATACGACATGTCGTAAATCCGTTAATGTTATGAAACAACAATACACTGATTATGAAGAAAAAATGAAAAAAATAGATATTGAAAAGGTTTTAAAAGATGGTCAAAAGGTTATCTATAGTAATGGTACGCCATAAATAAATAAATAAATAAATAAATAAATATATGGCACAAATTAAAAGATGGTACTATTTGCGTAATACAACACCATAAAATAGGACATAATCCCGAGAAGAATTGCGAGTAACCAGATAGGGATAATTGTTTTACTTCTATACCCTACCCCAAAACTTCTTAAGGTGCCATCCGGATTATATAAAAATGCTGGTTTAAATAAAACAAAGAGCATAAAACTGATAATATAAACAAGAATGGATACGGATAATTTATTATGTCTGACCCATCTATTACCGCTCATTTATATAATAATATAATTTAAAAATATATTATTATTTTTTATATTATACTTTATACATTTTTTATACTTTATAATATATTATACTTTATACATTTTTTATACTTTTTTTATACTTTTTTTATACTTTTATAATATATAATGCTCTCTATTTTCATTCCATCCGTCTTTATTACGCTTATGTTCTTATTAAGCGGTATTAATAAAATCAAAACTTTCACTGAAACCAGCAAAGGATTTGCGAAAAAGATTGGTTTCTCGTTTGGATTAGCACAGTTTGTTATTTTTCTGGTGATTTTACTCGAAATTATTGCCCCGATTGTTATTGCGGCATACACCTTTACGGGTATTGTCTATATGGTTCCTTTTTTTAAGTTGGCGACAATCGGGTTAATTATATTTACGGTTTTATGTAATGCTATCTACCATAATCCTATGATAAAAGAAAACTATTACGCATTTATGTCGAATGTATCCACGATTGGCGGATTGCTCGCGTTATTCGTATGCGCATAATTCTTATAATAATTCTTATAATAATTCTTATAATAATTTATTAAAACCCTTCATCGCCGTCCATCTCGTAATCTTCATATTCGGCATCTTCGCCTAAATAAGTAATGGTATTCTCTTCGGCAGTTGTCTCTTGCTCGTCGCCTCCCATTCCGCCTTCTTCCTCGCCTGCTGCTGCTGCTCCTGCCGCCGCATTACCTCGATGCGTTCGCGCGGGGTTACCTGTCGCACGTAGTTCTTTTATCGCAGTTTGCTCCATTTCTTCGCGTTCTTCGTCATAGGTTTTCGCATCATAAGTATGTATACGATTCCCTTTACTCCATCTCTCCAATTTATTTCTTTTAAACTCTTTTTCAACTTCTTTCTCGTCCTGTTTAAGGTTTTTAAAGAACCCTGTGATAGCATCTTTTTCTTTTTCACGGGAACGCGTAATAATTTCCATAAGAGATTTATAATTATGATTTAATATGTTTTTATCGTTACATACCATTGTTGTGAGTGTAATGATGATATTTGTAATTTTTTCTGCCAACCCGCTTTTATTACCTTCTAAAATATCACTATTAATTGTTTTATCAGAAAACAATTCGTCTTCATTCTCGACATCCGCATCCGCATCCGCATCGGCATCCGCATTTTGTCCAGCATTGAGCGGCATTTGTAGAATATCTTCATCATTTTGTAATGATATTAAATCAGTAAAGACACTTGAAAAATAAAAACGGAATAATAAAGCAGTTAAATCTAAATCAAACGCAGAATATTTTACGCTGGATGTTTCGCTGCTAGTGCTCCTGCTGCTGCCACTACGACTTGATGACGCGGCGGCACTGCTATGTTTACCTTTCCCTGTTTGCAGTTCCACTGGCGTATAAAACAACGTATTGTGTGCTAATTGTTCCATCGAATCGACCAGCGGCATAAACTTCTCTAATAATAACCCGATTTGGTTATCCCCGTAAAAAGCATTTAACGCGAGATAATGTTTGCGGATGATGTTTCTTACATCATGTTCGTGTCGTTTCGACAATTTCCAATGTTCCGGAATTGTCACACTGCCATAATTTACTTGATTTATAATAATATTTGGCAGCACATTGGTTATATACCGCATCGTCTTTTTCATAAAGTTTATCATTTTATAATTGGTTTCAGCATTTTTGCCAATAAAAACACCATCCCCCGTTTCAATAAATTCAGTCACTTTTCCAAAACATTCTTTAAATTGTTTCATTTTCGCCGGTTGTATTTTTGTACTATTATTTAATACAAATTCCATTACCCTTTGCTCTACATCGTCGTTTAATGCTGCTAATGTATTTTTAAACGCACGTAGTTGTTCCGTATCCTCCATTAATGCTCCAATTTCAAAATCTTTTAATACCTCCAGAAATGAACTACGAAATATGCTTGGTTTTACATTTGCCTCATTCATTTGTGTTATTATTTCGGTTAATTTATTCGCAGTTGTTATATTCGTATCAAGTGGTATAATCGGTTGTTTAGTTGCATTATTCACGACACCCAACAATTGTTGTAAAGAATTTATCGTATAATTTCGGGCGCCATTTTTTAATTTGCGTATGCTTTCGTGTAAGGTATCGGCGTTATTAAAATTATCCGGTTTGGTTGGACAAATTGCTTTTAAATCTTCGTTCATTGGCACAAATGAATTAAACCGGCAGTAAACAATAAAAGCGCGATAAATCGTCTCCTCGGAATAAGTATTATCTAAAATCGGGATAGACCTTTTCATCACCCGCGGATCATATAAAATCGACGGTTTTCCAATTGTTTTTATATCCGTATAAAAATCACCTAACCGCACGACCTTGTTATTATATACCGCAATGTCCGGTACCTTTTTAATAAAGTACTGTAAGGTTTTTTTATCGCTTTCATTACAACACGCATTTTCAATAAACGGTTCGCCTGTACTATTTTTAAGTAGCATTGCCTCGCCTTTCACTGCCTGCTGGATTAATTCGATAATATTCAAAGAATATAAAAAGATCTTGGACTGAAGTTCAGTGATAAGTTCGTGCTGGGACGCATTGCCTTTCTGTATACTTGCCGAGAGATTTGCTTTAAATACTTCGCCGACATCTTGTACGGGTTGGATTTTCAAATCGCCGAGTGGCGGATAAAAATGAACCCATTTGGTAACCGAATGTTCATTGGGTATACGCGTCAAGTTCGGGTTGGCAGTGAGGTACACCTTTAATTCTTTGATTTTATTTTGAACTTCATCTCTCGGCAAAATATATTTAGTAATATTTACTTCCATTTGTTTCGTAATGTATTTCGCATTAAACTTGGCAATCGCGCTCCACGGCAAACTTTTACTGCCTTTGATTTTGTATACCACACACGAGATGTAGTTTAACCCTTTTGTATTATCAGCACCTTCTTCTACCGGAAATCCACTGAAAGACTTTTTACACCCTGGGAAAGTCGTTTTAGTTTTTACGGGCGGGATGCTCGTCTGAATCGCAATAAGTAAATAAGACAAGGTAAAATAAATTAACATCGCATTATATGTATTTTCATACGTGTCTAAAATTATATTTTTCGCGGCCGATAACTTTATTTGTTTCTCATATTTTGCCTTGGGCGGCATCACACTAGGGTCGCTTAAATGCTGTAACACATTACGCACAATAAAATCATGTTGTTCGTCAATTTGTATGCCCATATTAGAGGACATTGTGTCAATGACGGTATAAATCGATTTGGCGTCGGCGGTGACAAACTTGCGTTTAATTACATCCGGTTTGCCTTCGGCGAGCGTGTTAGCGGCCGCGGCAGTTAATGTTTCTTCTATATCGGGGTCAACCACTTCGTGTGTGATGACTTTAAACCCTTGTTCATTATAACTTTCATCTTCATTCAGTTCAATCATTTTTATAGCATAACCGCTATATTTGTCTACCCATTTATCGCCGTCTTCACTCAAAGTACCTTGTTCTTTACAAATACGGTCCAACGCATTCGAAAAGTTTCGCCCATTTAAAAAGGTTTTCGCCAAAGTATAAATAAAAATGGGCAATAATTTCGTATTTGTTTTCATACAGTAATACCAATAAGAAGAATCACCTTGTTCTACATTTGGGTCACGCGTGAAAGTAGTGACAAATTTCGACACATCCTGATACCGTTTTGCCAAATCGGTTTGACTCAGAATTGTATCGCGTAATTTCGCATAAGGCGACACGATAATCTCTTTTGCTTCTACGGTATTTCCTAATGCCGTTTTTATTAAATCATTTTTATATTTTTTCAATTTTTGTAAATTGATTAACCCCTCAATACGCGAATTGGAATTATTCAACTCGGTTTCAATTTGGTTAGTGACAATATCCTTCGTGACATTTAAGGTCGTATTAAACTCTTGTAATATCATCTTCAAATTATATTTTTTTATTTCCGAGGCGCCACTCGTCTCTTCTTTACAATCGCCTTTCACTTCAATACATTTTTCATTTAAATTACAAAACATTTTCGTGTTGTCGGCAATCATTTCCTTATCGTAGATAGATTCATCTAATACCCATTGATTACCTTCGCGGAAATAGTATTGCATTGTCGCACTATTTTCGTCCGTTGTTTCTAGAATCGCATAGTCGCCATCTTCGACTAACCGTTTTCGCAGTATAATTGCTTTTGCGCTGCGTTTGGCATCTTCGCCAAATATGCCGTTGGATTTAATTAATTTCTCGACATAGAATTTTATTCGGTCATTTAATGCCATACTGTCGTCGGTTTTAAATTTGTCACCGACTTCATACGGGGTGATATCATACCGTTTATCAAAATAAATATCCTTGCCGTTATCTTCATATAATTCATCTAATTCAATATAGCGTTTAGCAATTGTTTTTAATGTTTTACACTGTTCTGCTTGATATGACGATGATGCCGACGACAACGCTTTATTTGCGGCGCCGCCATCATATGGTTCCGGTGTACCCGATGGCAATCCTGTCATTTTTCGAAACTGCCTACCGGACCGGATTAATCGTTGCCGTTTTTCTTCTGATTTCGTCAACTCTTCGGGGATATCATTTTTTAAATAATTATCAATATTAATCATATCGCGCGACCCATCCGCAATCATTAATCCGACGGAGGTAATAGATAACGCATTATTATAAAACGCACCACCGTCAATCTCTGTAATTCTTTTAATAAACTCGGAATTCGACATCCGCATAATCGTGTCCGTAAATCCATAAGCAGTTAAAACGCGTTCTTTTAATGCCGGACTATCGTCGAATATTTTAATAAAGGAGGGAATCGATACATCGACTGTATGCCGCATCGAACCATAATCTCTCGATTTATTAATATAATTTTTCTTATACTCGCGTATCTTTTCGTTAATGAAATTATTCATTTCTTCATACTGAGCGTAATTCAGGTTACTCGTATAAATCATAAAAGGTTCTAGGTAACTCAACAAATTATCTAACGACAATTTACCTGTTAAATGCGGTTTCATATAATTAAATAATGCGTGTGTCGTAGGTATCATTGTGTTTAAGTAATTACTATACAAGGTCGCATTGCCCATACCGCCGCCGCCGCCGCCGCCGCCGCCTGCCAGTTCCGATTCGCTTTCCGGCGAAATGGCAAGTTCCGTAGTCGCCGCCTCGGTGTTTAATAAAGCCGCATCGAGTTTAAAATTATGAACTCCTTTTAAAATCCGGTGTTTGCTGTATTCAATCGGTAACCCAAAATCTTTAATGGTAGTATTTGTTACCGTTGTTTTGTGATTTAAGAGTTGCCAATAATTCAAATACTTCATATTTAAGTTTGCTTTTAACAACATATTGGATGCCGGTAAATTAACTTTTGAAAACAAAACCGTTTGTTCAGGTAAAGTCAGAAATGATTTTAAATATAAATTATCACTCGCGGTGATTTGATTACGTTTAATTATTGGATTTTCGCCGCGGACTTTAATGACTTCCATACCCGTCGTGCCGGTATTATACGTCTGTACGGCAAAACGTTTTGTTAAATAACTATCATTCGTTATACTCTCTACCGATGAAACAAAGTCTCCTTGAGTATCAACGACCGACATGATAGTCGTATTTACGTCCAGTTTCGCAATAACATCCTCGGTTTCTTGTGGAGATTTAAAAGGCGTCGAATACGCGTTTAATTCTTTTTGTAAAAACACATATTTATTCTTATCACCTAAGGTATCGCCGCTTTCATAACGTTCAATTACACGTAATATTTCATTGTTTATTTCTTGCGAGGACATTAATTCAATATCATCTACTTCTTTACCCCTTTTGTTGCCGAGTATATCGTCTTCTTTTCGGTCATATATTTTTTTAATATATTTCACGACGGGCATAATCCAGTACAATTGTTGTTCGAGTCGTTCGAGCACGGGGACGACGGGTTTATAATTTGCGCCGTGTTCTTTTGGCATTACGGCATACCCTTTATCATCAAAGACCGAATAGGTTTCGCGGAGTTCTTTAAACCGCTGTATCATTTTATGAATATTCTGTTTGACGAATGTCGTGCGTTGTGCGTTTGGAATAGTTGAAAGCATATCATCTAATAAATCATCGAGTTGTTTATCAATATCAAACCGCCGTTCTTCTTCTGGCACATCCACGAAATGGGTAATCTCTTCTAAATCGTTACCAAACTTGATTTGGTCCGCATTGAATATATACGTCTTGTTTTGTTCATCGATTTGCGACTGATTTACTTCACTAATGTTTTCATCTTCGGGTATTTCGGGTAGTTCTTGCGACTGCTGCGCTTGCGACTGCTGATCTGTTTGCGACTGCTGCTCTGATTGCGACTGCTGCGCTGCTTGCGACTGCTGCTCTGCTTGCGACTGCTGCTCTGCTTGCTCTTGCTCTTGCTGCTCTGCTTGCGCTTGTACATTAACATCCGTTTCTTCGCCGGCGGGCACTGCTAGTGCTGACTGCCCCTCCGGTGCTGTTGCTGTTTCTCTTGCCGTTTCACCCGGTAAGAGATTAACATCCGGCGAACGCCGTATTTGTATCTTGTCAATCGGTAAATCTTCCGGTACCCCTTTATAGGCAAAATCAATAAAAATAACGTCATTGGTGGGAAAAGTGGTTACTTCGATTTTATCCTCATCTAAATTCGTAATTTTACCCGTAACGGTCATCGGGAGGTCTCCTTCAAAATAGATATCAATCCATACATTCGGCAACAAATTATTTTGTCGCGCATAACCTGCTTCCTCTGCTCGACTTTTAATGCTTAGACTTTCAATCGATTCATTATCTAATTTTCCGTCGGTGAGTGTTAATATTTGTTCAATGCCATCACCCGATTCAACTTGTATTTTATTCTCATCTATATAACTAATAAAAAATGTTTTTTGGTCCAGTTCGCTATCAGACGGAGCATTAATTTCAATAATATCTCCTAATTGTAGTGTAATATTACTATTAGACATACTATCTTATATTTAGAGTATAAAAATTTATAGTATATAAAACTATAAATAGTTATTTATATATTTATAAATACATATATTTATAAATACATATATTTATAAATAATTATAACTCTCTCTACATATATGCTTAATTGCGTTGCGTTGCTTAATAGTTGCGTTGCTTAATAGTTGCGTTGCTTATTATTTGCCAATCTTAAACACCTTATTAATTTTTTCGTATACAGCAATCGCATCCTTTGCTGCGTTCACAATATAGGATACGACCGTGACTTTATCCACCGGATTTTTAAATCCAATACGAATAATCGACTCGTCAATATGCGGATGTGGTTTACGGAATCCACAAAAGTGTAGCGTTTTATTGTAATGTAATTCGTACAATACAAATTCTACGACTTTGCCTAATGTATACCCTTCATTCTTTAATAAGATATCATAACTATTCGGTATCGTGGTTTCCGACAGCGAGACAATACTAGTTTCGCTTTGAATCGTCTCTTGTAACCGTTTTAATTTCTCAATCATTAATTGCGACGCTGTATTCATAATTTCCATATTCGTATATTGACCCGTGCTTTCAATTTTAAAATCGAACGAGTCTGGTAGGAAAAACCGTTTCGCGTCTAATAATTGCCAATCCTTTTCCGCAAATGCCATCTCTTCCGCATTATATATTTTCCCGAGTTCTGCCTTCTTTTCTGCCCAGACACTCTTGACCTTTGCCTTATCTTGCGTATTGCCATAAACACACGTATGTACAACATTAAAAGCACTATCTTGTTTTGAAGTGCCTATATCAAACTTACCGGTAAACTCTAATTGTTCGCCTTCAATTGTATCCGAGACTCGTGGCAATAACCGCACGAGTTCAATATAGTCGCCGGTCATTGGATTTGGCGGAAATAATTTTCGGGTTAATTCGGCGTCGATTTTAGATGTTGCTACATTCACGACCTTAAAATCTTCTGTCGTAACATATTCAATTGACGTTGATTTATTTTGTTTGTTTACCACGACCGCATATTCGTCAATCGGAAAATCTCCGACTTTCGACATGATGGGAATACAACTTAGACGTTGTTTCAATATTTCGTTGTTCATTCGCGTCGTATTTACTTCAAAGGTCACACGATTTGCTTCATATGGTGTTGTTCTAAAAACCACGGAAGGAATCTCTTCGGTCACACGGCGTAAACCATTCGCAATACTTACATTTACTCCGCTCAGCGTAAACGTTAAAGTCTCTTGCTCTTCGACAATGCTAGAAACGACCGGATTCATTTTAAATTGGATGTATATTATAACTACTTATATTATTTATAAATCAATTTTAAATATATTTATTTTGAAAATAAATGTTTGATGTGTATTTAGCAATAATATAAATAAGTTTATTTTTCAAGGTTATAATAATTTTTGTATATAATGAGTACTATTTTATATTATAGTAATTACTGTGATAACTGTAAAAAATTATTACAAAATCTCTCAAAATCCAATGCCAAAAACGATATTCATTTTATAAATATTGACAAACGCACCAAAAAACAAAATGGCGCAACATATGTTATTCTTGAAACGGGACAAGAACTTTTATTACCACCGACAATAAATCGGGTACCGGCATTACTGCTGTTAAATGAAAATCATAAAGTATTGTTTGGTAACGATATCGGTAATCATTTAAACACGAAAAATGTTGCTTATACTAATCCAACCGTAAAACAAAATGGCGAACCTTTAGCATTTTCATTAAATAATGGAGGTTTTGGTGTTGCTTCTGATAATTATAGTTTTTTAGACCAAAATCCTGAATCTTTATCGGCCAAAGGCGATGGTGGAATGCGACAACAACATCATTACGCCAGTATAGATTATTCGTCGACGATTGAAACACCGCCGGATAATTGGCAACCCGATAAAATCGGGCAAGTGTCTGTCGAAAAACTACAAGAAACGCGAAACACGGATGTCTATAAAAAATAAAGGACAATTAGGATAATTCAGGACAATTAGGACAATTCAGGACAAGAAATAATAAAAAATTAAATAATATAATATGTAATATTATTTAAACATTAATATTGATGTATTATAATATTACTAATGGATAAAACGCAGGTGATACTCGCATTTAATGAACACTTTATTGATTTTATTAAAGACATTGAGCGAGTGTTTCCCGAAAATGTTGATGTCGCTTCTACCCGCAAATCACTTAACCGGATTTTAACCATCATGCCGAAAAACATTATAATTAAAAACTTTCAAGAATATTTCACGTCGATGTATTCGAAGCAAATTGATGCTGGAGATTTACAATTTTTTATTGAGGCCGACTATAAAACGAATAAAATCTTTACAGATAAAGATGCTACGACTCTTTTTGAAAAGATTGATTGTTTGCGTGAACCTATTAAAAATATGCGGGAAGAAGATAAACAGAAAGTAGTAAAATATTTACAGAACTTGAAAAAATTAACCGATCTTTACGTTGACCTAAAAAATAATAAAAATTAAAGGGACAAAATTAAAAGACAAAAAAATAAAGGACAAAATGGAGTGAAGAGTAAATATATATGTTTTAAGTTTGATTTAAATATAAATTGTTTATATCAAATATACTGAATATGGCAGCATCCGCAACCGTTGATACTATTCCGACCGAATTTAAAAAGGTTATTGTGGATATGACCAAAGATATATTAACCTCGTTCCCTGAACAAGAACCAGTATTAAATATCCATTTACGTCATCTCGTCTATCCTTTGCCCGGGAGCGCGAATGATAAAACCGTAGAAGAGGACTCTTTAATGATAGTATATAAACATTGTAAAGAGGTTTATCCGAACCGTTTTTTCGATATTCTATACCAAAATGAAGATATTTTAAAAAAGGAAAACATTGAGTTTTTGCCGGGTATTAATTTTACTACCTTGTGGAATGAAAACATTACAACTAAAACGCGTGAAACCATTTGGAAGTATTTACAACTCGTGTTATTCACGATTGTCACGAGTATTTCTGACGGAAAAACGTTTGGAGATAGCGCTAAACTATTTGAAGCAATTAATGAAGATGAATTTAAACATAAATTAGAAGAAACCATTTCGCAAATGCATACATTGTTTCAAGAAAATCAAGATGCTGGCGGTGAGGGCGGTGAGGGCGAGGGCGAGGAAGGCGGCGAGGGCGGTGAAGGCGGCGGCGGCGAGGGTAAAGGTGCTGGCGGGAGCGGGAGCGGCATTAACTTGGAGGATTTACCGAATCCTGCCGATATTCACGAACATATTACTGGTATGATGGATGGTAAACTCGGCAGTATTGCGAAAGAAATCGCAGAAGAAACTGCTGCTGAATTAAATATTAATGTCGAAAATGCGGGTTCAATTAATGATGTTTTTAAAAAATTAATTCAAAACCCGACGAAACTAATGGGTTTAGTAAAAAATATTGGTTCGAAATTAGATACGAAAATTAAAGACGGCAATATTAAAGAAAGCGAATTATTGGCGGAGGCCAGCGAACTTATGAAAAAAATGAAAAATATGCCGGGTATGGGTAATATTCAAAGTATGTTAAATAAAATGGGAATGGGTGGCGCAGCAGCAGCAGCGGGTGTTGGCGGTAAAGGCGGTGGTAAAGTGAACGTCAATGCCATGCAAGCAAACTTGGACCGTAATATGAAACACGCAAAAACCAAAGAAAGATTATTACAAAAACTGGCGGTGAATAATGCGGCAAAGTTGGCACAGGCGCAGCAGCAGGCACAGCAGCAGGCACAAGCGCAAGCGCAGAAGCAGGCACAAGCACAACAAGCGCAGCAGCAGGCACAAGCACAACAAGCGCAGCAGCAGGCACAGCAGCAGGCACTGCCAATCGAACAATTAGTATATAATGTCGGCGATAAAGCAGAGCGAAGTGTTAGACCAGCACAAGCCGCCACCGCCACCGCAGCAGCAGCACCAGCAGGAGCACCGGCAGCAGCAACAACCGAACATAAGAAAAAAAAGAAGAATAAAAAGTAAACACAAAAAAATAACCCGCATTTTTAATTCTATGATGTAAAAAAAAAGACCCTAACTAAATGGTCTTTTTTTTATTTTTTATTTTATATTTTTTTATTTTACATTTTTTTTATTTTATATTTTTTTATTTTACATTTTTTTATTTTATATTTTTTTATTTTATATTTTTTTATTTAATAATCTAATAATCATCTACGCTACACGCCTCATAATATTCTTTGCGTCCGGGTATATCGCCCGGGCACATCCGACATTCATCTTCGTAATTGCTAACGTCGTCATCTTTGGTCGGATACATCATTGAGGATGTTCGAAAATTACGTATATCATACTTTTTATTTACACAAATAGATGTACTGCGCATATCGTCGTCCTCTTCGTCGTCGTCCGAAATGATATCTGCGTACGGGTAGACCTTCCCAACTGCGACAGCATTACATCGTGTTATACGCGGAGGCGAACTGCGTTCTGGTGCCGGCGGCGGTGTTTGACACAGTCGTTCGATCGCATTAACTAAAGACACCGACCGTTCACATTCTTCAACACGACGCTTTTCTGGCACGACGTGGACAACATACTTTATAATACGACTGCGGATACGGTCCATCGCATTAACAATAGTATTCTTATCTGGTCCCCAGAACAGAAAGCGACGATACACGCGGTCGTGCCAAATCAAATCAATGCCGGTGTTTTCAGTGGTAAGTTTTAAGAAGAATCCGCCCTTGCCGATAATTAACTTTAATGTTTCGACATCTGCTGGCGCTTCTAATACACCGCACCCTGACGTGCCCCAGTTACGGCAACGAACGCGTTGAAACAAGGTCTTACGAAAGTCCGGTTCCAGTAAATCAAAATCTTCGGTGTGCCAACTAATCTCTTCTAAAATATGAGGCGCGCACTTGATAATATACTCTTTAGACGGAATCTTATACTCACCTGTGGGTTGCGTTATTATTAATGGCGGCGGCAACTGCTGTATTTGCTGCTGCGCTTGCTGGTGCTGCTGCGTCTTTGAAAACTTTTGAGTGGTAGTCGCTTGAGAACTCATCTTGATGGTCGGTTTAGGTTTGTTACTCATTATTTATTTATTAAAATACTTTTCAATTTTTTTCACTCTTCTGCTCTTGCGTAATAAGACTATGCTTATCGGATTTATATACTGTATATACTGTATAAATTGTATACATTATATAATAATCATTTAGAAGATTAAATAGATATAATACACACCATTGTTACTATAATAGTATGTTCAACCGAGTATTAGTCGATAATGAAAAAATACATCCCGTAAAACAACAATCTCTCGAACATAGAATAGATGCCTGCTCATACCAATTTATTATTACAGGTTTGGTTATAGGTATGCTCTATATCGCGCTATATCTCGTACGACATCTATTCTAAATGGTATCTTTGTATGATTGAATTAGTCATATATGAAATTATAATTTATGTATGACTATTTATTTATGACTATATATATAATGAACTCAACAAGTTTGAACCCAGCAAGTTTGAATACACCGTTTTGGTTAAATAATCCATCCATTCTATTTAATAAAAATGAAATAAAAGAGTTATGGCCTGCTGATACTATGACGTTTACCGCCAAATTAAATGCTATTACTCGTACGGTTATTGGTTTGACCGTCTTGGGATATGTAATCACACAAAATGTAAAGGTCGTCTTTTCGGGTATATTAACTTTAGGCGCAATTATTCTATTATTTTTATCCAAGAAAAACACAATAAACAATATTGAAGGGTTTAGTACTAATGCCGAATTATACGAATTGATTAAACCCGACATAACCGAACCGACAGAACGCAATCCCGCAATGAATGTGCTCTTACCCGAACTAAACGAAAATCCGAATAGGAAAAAAGCAGCACCGGCATTTAATCCGATTGTGGATAAAGAGATGAATGATAAAACCAAGACATTTATTGTCAATAATTTTAACAATACTAAAAATATTAGTGAGAGATTATTCAAAGATTTAGGCGATAGTTTTAATTTCGATCAATCGATGCGAGCATGGCATCCCACCCCGAACACGACTATCCCCAGTGACCAAAAAGCATTTCTTGAGTATTGTTATGGCGATATGATCTCTTGCCGCGATGAAACAAATAATGAGTTGGCGTGTACGCGAAATACACCACCACGATGGACAAATTATTAACAGATGAACAATTTATGTATTGTCTCTTCTTCTATTTAATACTTCTTTCATTTTTTTATATTTAATCATATTATATAATATAATGGCATCCGTTCACAACTACAATTTTTATCAAACATCACGGATGGGATACGACCGCACCGATTTGAGTCAACGCACATTACAAAATGCGGACTTTTCAAATTATATGCTGGATATGTTTAGACCATCTTGCCCGATGAATAGTCACGTGGATTTTGCGACAAGTCAACCCAATATTAACTTTACGGGTAGTCGGCAAACAAGTATCGGCGGTACAAATATCGATGAAAGTTCTAAATTGTTATTGACGAACATTTCAAAACCCAAATGCCGTATTAGTTTAGTCGAACGTCCGTATTGTACCGTGCCCTATTTAGGACGCGGTAAATGCGACGCTGTATTAGAATCGCAAATTCAGCAAGGCGATTTTGCGAATAACAAGAAAAGTATTAACCCCAGCAGCGAAATAAGTTATTTACATTATTCGCAGACGCCAATGTTGCCCAGTTTAAGCGCGACGATTAGCAATCCCGCCAACCTTATTGAAAATGTGGCATCGGAAGGATGGATTCGCGGCGGACTGCCTTCCCGCGAGTACGCACGGGATAAGGAAAATAATTAATTATATAAAAACATTATTGTAAATATGATATCAACAATTAATGCCGACATACTGAAAACCATTAATAGTGTTTCGATTGGTGTTCTTGTGTGTTTTTTATAAAAATAGACGAATAGTATAATAAAAAACGGTATTGCTATCATATCACCATAATGAAAAATTTTTTTAAAAAAGGACATATTAGATATATAATAATACACATAATAATATTTATAAAAATATAATGATTTAAAGTGAATCGCATTATATTTTTAATGTACCAAACCGATTTTATATGTACGTATAAGATGATGGATACGGCAGATGAACAAGAACAATTATACCAGATACAGTTTCTACAAGCATTTGATTTACAAAGTTGGAACGAAACCGAAATAAATAATGCGATTATGGAATTATTTTACCGCACAAGGACGAATGACGATTTTAAGAAAATACTTCAGAAAGCACACGATAACACCGAGTTTAAACAAATATTAGATTTATTAGATTTAAACAAAGCGGAGGCGCACGAGGACCATAACGAAGACGGGGTGGATAAGGTAAATGACGTGGATAAGGTGAATGAAGTGGATGATACTGACGAAATTATGTTTACACTATTATTTAAATATGAATATTTTGATTTACTTCATCGTTGTATTTGCGATTTTATCACAAATTGTGAACATGTAATCAACGCAAAATTGAATGTAACCTTTAAGAATAATTTATTAAATGCATTGTCATTATAATTTATATTATTATATAAATATAAATGGCATCAACACGAAACAATAATATGAAAGGCGAATATAAATTACAACAAAACGCATACTCTTTAGGCAGAATGTATAATAGTTATCAATATTCGCAGTCGGGACGAGCATATAACCTCGCAATGCCTTCGGTCGGTATAATACCAAGTCATATGCCGCGGGATACGCTTTCCTATAATCCAGTTGAAATTGAATCGATGCTATTCGGTATAAACTCGACGAATTTAGTTAATCCTCAACTGCCAATTAAACCAAATCTTAAGCAAATCCCGACCGTGCCTTTTTTTGATAGATTAATCGTTCATATGCCCAATCCTTTGGTCATTGAAAATAACCAACGCCCCAGTCTGATGTAATATTAATAAGATATACAAAAATATAAAATGTATTCTATATATAATAACTATGGCATTTACCCGTTTTCACGATGATCCTTGCCGAATTAATAAACAATTACAAGAATCTACGGGTCCCGGTCGTTATATATTAAACGTTCCCGGAAATGGCAGCAAACCGTTATATATGGATGACCCGCATATTCGCATGCAAAAATGGGGCGGCAATTTAATGACTAATCCCGTTAATGTCGAAAGTGATTTAATTGGATTAACCCGCAATATGAATCGCGACGAAATAAAAGGCAATAATTATAAATCACACGCCGTTTCGACGAGTACGGTTGAATATACTTCCTATCATCCTATCACGGACCAGTCGCGGGTAACGCATCCTGCTTGGTGTTTTCGGGATTTAGAACAAGTGAATTGGAGTATTTTACCATTGAATCCGCAAGAAAATACTTGCTTTCCTTTTCAGAATAATTTAAGTACACGCATATTAGAAAGAGATCAATTTGTAGCAAAAATGCCAATAATTAATTAAATATATGTAAATATGTAAATATGTAAATATGTAAATAAATATGTAAATATTAAATATTGTATTTAATATATATATATATAATAATGGCAGCAATCGCAATTCCGTTATTAGCATTAGGCGGCATGTATGTTGTCTCTAAAAATAACAAAAATAATGAACCCAAATCATATGAACCGAATAATAACGCTTACGCGGCAGGTCAAGTTCAAGAAGGATATGAAAATATGAATAAAACTCGAAATGTCTTACCCGGCATAAATCCGCCATTAGCCGATAAAAACTATCCCACGCCAATGAGTGTCTCAAGTACTAATGTAAACTTATACCGTAACCCGAATCAGTACTCTGATAAATATTTCGACCCCAAAATGTATAAAGAGGTCGAAATCAATAACGCAAAAGATTATGGCGTCGGCGGCAGTGTCCAATCATCTTATTCTTTAACCGGCAAACCAATTGACAAAGATAATTTTAAGCACGGGAATATGGTGCCTTTTTTTGGCGGCAAGATTCGTGGGGCAACCGCCGAACATAATATTACCGAAAGTGTATTAGATAATATGCAAGGTTCTGGGTCTCAATATTTTAATAAAAAAGAACAAGCCCCTTTATTTAAACCGCAAGACAGTTACCAATACGCAAATGGTGTACCAAACCAAAGTGATTTTTTACAATCACGGGTTAACCCCAGTATGCGAATGGCGAACGTGAAACCGTGGGAAGAACAACGCGTTGCGCCCGGATTAAATCAAGGTTTCACTTCGACCGGCGGAACTAGCGGTTTCAATTCAGGGATGGAAGCACGCGAATTGTGGTTAGACAAAACCGTCGACCAACTCCGTGTAAGCACCAACCCAAAAACGACTTTTGAACTTGCTGGACACGAAGGACCCGGTACCCATTATATCAAAAACGCGCCAACCGCGCAAACGCAAGGTAAAGTGGAAAAACATTTACCCGATAAATATTACGTCTCCGGTCCAGACCGCTGGTTAACTACGACGGGTTTAGAAAAAGCACAAACGGCGCGTGGAGTTGAAATCTTACACGATGTCAATCGAACCAATACAAGTGCGGAATATTATGGGTCGCGTGCCAATTTAAATGAAGGCACTTATGTGCCGCGCGAGTACCAGAAAACACGCCGTCCAGTTTTACCTGTCGCTGACAGCACGAGTATTTCGGCCAAAGGACAAGGTGGCGCAACGACCGGCGATTATGGAATAAAGAGTTATAGCAATTTAGCGAATAATCGTGCGACGACCCGCCACGAACTCAACGTCGGACCCGTCAATGGTTTTATGAAAGCAATCGTGTCGCCAGTAATGGACTTTTTACGTCCATCGCGGAAAGAAGATGTCGTCTATAATATGCGGTCAAGTGGAAATGCCTCCGCGCCCGTAGAACGCGGACACGTATACAATTCCGCCGACCGCACCAAGACCACGATTCGTGAAATGACCGAGGCGGAACTCGATTGTAATCACTTAAATGTCGAACACCAATCCGCAAATGCGTATTTAGTCAGCGCCCACCAACCCGTTCACGTACAACGCGACACGACGAATATGTCGCATACCGGCACGGCAGGTCCAAATGGATTTTCGTCGGCAAAATCATATGAAGCGGAATATAAACAGCGTAATAATATTAATAAAACTTATGAAAATCGCCCGAATCAAGGCGGTACCCAAATATTTAACCAGCAAGAAAATATCGATATTCACCGCCGCGATGCAGACCGCGATAATAACCGGTGGTGGGTGCCAAGTTCGGGCGGTACTGCCGGTATTACTGCTCCCGCACTGCCGGAAAATTATAGTCGCGTGAAAGTGACGCAAGGGTATGACCCGACCTTTAATAATAGTCGTATTGAACCGGATATCCTCTCCGCCTTTAAAAGTAACCCTTATACACAAAGTTTAACGAGTTGGGCATAAAGTGAAAACAAGCGTAAATAAAGTGAAAACAAGCGTAAAAAAAGTGAAAACAAGTCTATAAAAAAAAATTAATATTATATATACATTTATATATATATATATAATATGAAATCGACTTTATACAAGTCTAGTATAAAAAATATTAATTCTCTCTTCAGCAATAAGTATTTATTATTTACTATCATAGCAATTATCCTTGTCGGGATAATGTATGTATATAAAGAAAACATCATCGAGGGGTTATCTACACCACCACCGCCAACGGTATTATCCGATGCGCAAAAAACATTTATTAAATCCACAATTAATCTTGACTCAAATACCACCACAAATAAAAAAAAAATAGAAATATTACAAAATTTTTTTAATAATCAAACTCCACCAATTAGAAATTCTCCATATAATAAAATTATTAACGCGCCATATTACAATAAAACTATTTACGATTTATTATACCCGCCAACGTCTTATGTTAGGGTTACAACGAATTTTTGGGGGCAGAGGAGTTATAGAACAATCCAACTCGTTGTTACCGACGAACAAAAAACTCGCGCAAATAATTTACTCGCTGAAGAAAATAATGTAGGATATGTTAATTATGATAATCAATGGTATTTTAGAGATGATGAGAGAAAATTGTTTGCTATAAAACAAATTGAAAATGATATCGAAACAATTCAAATATTACCAACAAAAGAACAACCAACAAATGTCGCTGTCTAATTTCCACAGGCAATAAATTATTTATTTATTATTTATTTCAGGCACGGTTGCGTTATAAATAGACAAGACGCGTGCAGATGGGTCCGTAACATCGCCACACCATTTCGGTAACCAGTAATAAGGTATTTGATGTAAACATTCTGGGTAATAAGTGTTAAACATATTAAGGTAAAAGGTTTTTTCGGCGTCTAATCCAGTACTACTACTACTATTAATACTAGTACTGTTACCTAAAATATATTCTTGGATAATACTCGACCAACTACGTCCGTGATTAGAAACGCCATCCGACATTGCTTCTTTTGGACGGTATAATACATCTGCCGGCAAATAATCGCATACTGCTTTACGTAACAAGTATTTTTCCATCCCTTCACACGTTTTTACATAAGAAGGCAGGGTCATATAATAGTTGAGAAAATCGAGGTCTAAAAACGGAACTCTTAATTCTAATCCCCACGCTGCCGTCGATTTATCTGCCCGCAGATTATCAAAATAACATAGGTCTTGTAATAGGCGGAGGGTTTCGGCGTGAAATGCTTCTGGCGACGGCGCGTTATGGAAATAGCGATACGAACCCGAGGCCTCGTCGCTGCCTTCCCCGCTGAACATTACTACTGCTTTACTATTTTTGCTGATGTATTCGGATAACAAATACATCATAGTTGAGGCGCGGATGGTCGTAATATCATACGTTTCAATCATACGAATGACGTGCGGGATAGCATTTAAGGCCTGTTCTTCTGTTATAATATATTCGTGATGGTTTGAACCAATATGGTCGGCGACTTTCCGCGCATAAAAAAGGTCCGGTGAGTCTTTAAATCCAATTGAAAATGTTTCTAAGGTGGTAGTAAGTTCTTTTTGAAGAATTGCTGCAATTGCGGATGAATCGAATCCGCCGGACAAATACGCGCCAAGCGCAGGCGCACCATTTTCGGTATTGCCGATACGTGAACACATAATACGTTTTTTGACGGCATTAAGTAATAATTCTCTCGTTTTTAAAATCATAGCATCGGTAATAGAAGAAGGACAATGGATTAATGGTGACGCAAAGTTATAATATGGCGTGATATTATACGTGTTGTCTATTTTCGACCATTCGGCAATATGCCCCGGTAAAAATTGCCGGATCGTGCTTGGCGGAAATAAATCATATAAGGCCTTGCCTTCGCTGGCGATGCCGATGCTTGCGCTAGTGCTAGTGCTGCTAGTGCTGCTAGTGCCTGTATTTACCGCAATATATAACGCACGCACACCATAAGGGTCGCGCGCAACATACACCATCTCGGGGGTAATAATTGCCAACGCAAATTCGCCATCTAATGCGCGCACCGTATTTTCAAACCCGATTTTTTCGAATAAATGTAATATAATTTCACAATCACTGCCCGTTGTACATTGAATACCATATTTTCGTTGTAAAGCAAGGTGGTTATAAATCTCTCCATTACATATTAAATAAGTCTTTTCATCAAAGGTCATTGGTTGATTCGATGCTTCAGTTAACCCGTTAATTTGTAGGCGGTGAAATCCAATAATTTCGCGAATGTTATCGCCCTCGCCGACTACTTTAATAATAGTTTTATCTGGTCCTCGATGTTGTATTTTATTTATACTCTTGGTAATCGTTTCATAGGAATGTTCTTTTTGTTTAATTATGTAAAAAATACCGCACATATTCTCTCAACTCGCGTAGATTAAATTAATACATTATGTTTAAATCGTTATTACTACTACTACTCTAATAATAATAATAATACTACTAATAATAATAATAATAATTTTAACACAGATAATTATCGTCATCCGTTTTTCTACAATAATTAATGGACTCGTTACATACAGCACCAAAACACCACAAAAAGGACATCGAAAACCTTAACGGCAAACAGACGCAAGACCAACACATATCTTCGTCTTGACTGCCATGACCACATCTGAGCATTATACATATATTACAATATTCAACGCACGTGACAGGACAACAACTAATATCTTTATCTGTTTTAGGTTTATAGCAGAATGTATAACACGCGCCACAACAACGCGCGTCTTTTATTGGTTTACGATAACAACAACATAACGGATTCGGTCTAGGGGCAGCGGCAGCGGCAGCGGCAGCGGCAGGCGTCTTTTCTTTTATTCGAATACTTTTTGCGGTTGTCGGTGTCGGTGAGACGGGCAATACCACCACCTCCTCCTCCACCACGTGTACCGCAACAAAATCAGGGTATGGTTCATCTTCAGAACAACGTTTAGACGTTTCCATATAGGTTAATTCCTTTCGGTTCATTTTTAGTATTCGGATAATTCGGATAACGTGAGTGGGGGTCGTATAACACGGTTTAACATAATAATCACAATGAATTACTTTTCAATTTTTTCGACAAAAGTAGTTATAATAGTTGTATATTTATATTACATTATATTTGTAATATATAGAATGTCCACTACCACCACGCCTGCTCAATTACTCGCCGTGTATAAATCCAATGTCAATACATTAATCAACGCTTGCAACAATCTTATTCGGCAAGTGTCTGCCAGTCGTATCACGTATGCCAACAAACAAAGATATATTACTTTATATAAAAATCAATTCAATGCTCAGTGTAAAGTCTTAAACGCAAAATACCAATCCGATTTAGTGAAATTATTAAATCCGGTCTCGCCAAGTATTGCCCTCACGAAAAGCAGAAAGGCGTTACTGATTGGCATTAATTATATCGGCACAAGTTCGCAATTAAGTGGTTGTATTAATGACACTAACGCAATTAAAAATCTACTCTTAACGCAATCTAATTTTGCGGCGAATGATATTACAGTTATTACGGATGAAACCGTACAAAAACCGACCCGAGCGACAATACTCGAGACTTTTACCACATTATTACAAAGCGGGAAAGACGGCGACCTTTTGTTTTTTTCATATAGCGGACACGGGTCCTATGTCCTCGACCGTAATAATGACGAAACTAACGGCAACGACGAAATGATTGTTACGGCAGATATGAAAGGAATTATTGATGATGAATTAAAAGCATTAATTCAAACCTATCTAAAGAAAAATGTAACCTTATTTGCGTTATTTGATTCGTGTTTTAGCGGGACGGTGTTAGATTTAAAATACCAATATTTAGATAGTCTCGAGAACGATAATTTCACTGAAAACGCGAAAGAAGAAACTACGATTGGAAATGTCATTATGATAAGCGGATGTACGGATAACCAAACGAGTGCGGATGCGTTTATTAATAACCGGTATCAAGGCGCAATGACGTGGGCATTTCTGAATGGATTGAAAGGACATACAAGTGCCACTGCTAGCGCAAACACTTTGAATAATATAACGTGGAGAGATTTATTGTTAAAAATGCGCGATGATTTAAAAACGAGTAATTTTACCCAATTGCCGCAATTATCCAGCGGATGCTTTATGAATATTAATACGCCTATTTGTTTTTAGGCACATATTTTTAGGCACATATTTTTAGGCACCTATATTATTATGTTTTACTTTTTTAAATATTAATATATAATATAAATGGGAAAAACGCAACGTCGTAAAAAAATGCGTACAAGAAAATACAAAGGGGGGGTGTTTCCAAGACTGCCAACCTCTGATGAACGAAGACAGACGGCGAAACTTTTACTTTTACAACGTAAACGTACAAAATCCCGCCGCCTACATCCTCTAGTAATATCTAAAACGCCGAGTCCACCAAAACTTGCAAAGATGCCCGAAAAAATAAAAAAAAAAATTATAAACAGTCCTTTATCGAACCAACAATTTATAATTGAAATACCTAAACCACATTATGTAGTTAGCACAGAAACAAAATTTTATGTTATAAAAAATGATAAAACAAGAGAGATTTTTACAAAAAAAAAAAATAAACTACAAAGCACTGGGCAATATTATAAAAATGAATGGTAAAACATATTATAATGGTTCGCTTGCCAGAAGTGATGATGTATTTATAGTTGTGGATGTGTTAAATAAAAAGACCAATAAAAAATAATATTGCGACTAGTGATATTATTTTTTTATAAAGAAACATAATCGTCGGGGTCATTCATAGAAATTTCTTTCATAGGAGTTGGAGAAGAAAATGATGACGGTCCTTGATATATATAAGGCGGTGGAGAAGAAACTGCGGACGGGTCTTCATATATGTAAAGTGGCGGTTGTTGTTCTACATTATTTATTAAATTGTGTTTATATTTTGTTCGAATGACAATAAGAATACAAATGAATAAAAATAATGAAACTAACATGACATAATTATATATATAATAATTATGAGGTATAGCTATTGTAGTTGTAGTAGTTGTATATTCTAGCGTATCTACACTTATGGGATACGTTTTCATATTTGTTGTCGCGGATGTTGTCGCCGATGTTGTAGTGAAAATACATAATAAAAAATATAATTTTAACATCATTATAAATATATATTTTTATATATTTATATATATTTCAAACATTATTTCGGAGAGTGATTCAATCGGGGTACTAATATATTAATTTTTGCTTATTGCGCAATTATGATTTAAACATTTTACACGTCATTTTATATTATAATTATCGGTTATGAATAATGATTTTCATAAAGAAATAAAAGAGAAATTACATTATTTTATAGCAAACGGAAAAATACCGAATCTTATTTTTCACGGTAAACACGGTAGCGGTAAACGCACATTAGTAAAAGAGTTTATACAGGATATTTATAAAGATAATAAAAATATGATTAAATCGCACGTGATGTATGTCAATTGTGCGCACGGAAAAGGCATTAAGTTTATTCGCGACGAATTAAAGTTTTTCGCACGTATGAATGTAAATGTAGAAGGCAATGGTAATTTTAAAACAATTATTCTATCAAATGCCGATAAACTCACCATCGACGCCCAATCTGCGTTACGACGCTGTATTGAACTGTTTAGTCATACGACCCGTTTTATTATCATTGTAAACGATAAATATAAATTATTAAAACCAATATTATCACGGTTATGCGAAATATTCGTACCGGAACCTATTATAAATAACAAACACACGAACTTGTATAAATACCATTTACAAAATACGTTTAAAACGCTTATCAAAGAAAAGAAAATTGACAAAATACTCGATCCATATTTTCGCACAGCACTTTTGGTGAATAATGCCACGGTTACGAGTGCCGCCACGGTTACGAGTGCCGACACGGATACGAGTGCTGCTGGTGCTGCTTACGCTGGTGCTAGCGCCACCTTAGAACCGAATATAAATTACATCGAGTTAATAGATTTATCCAGCACTTTATATGAGAAAGGATATAGTGGATTAGATATTATGAAATATATTGAACATCATAAAGAAATTGATGAACTACGTAAATATCAAATGTTAATTACTTTTCATAAAATTAAAAAAGAGTTTAGAAATGAAAAACTGTTTATGTTATTTGTTTTGTCTTTTTTATTTTTGCGTTGTAATATTGATTTAGAAAATATAGCATTTATGTAAAGTAAATGGATGACTATTCCGTCGTAAGTTTAAATGAATCACGTAACGAATGGTGTGTTCGTATTATTAATATATTAACACCAGCTGTTATTCAAGGATTAAAATCCATATTTGAAGAAGCGTGGAAGTTATGTAAAGACAATAATGAAGAAGATAAATATTTAATGACCTTTCAAAATTTCCTTACCCGCATTCCAAAATGGAATCAAGCAATTATAGATACAGAACAACAACGAATTATTGAAACGACCGGATGTTCTTATTTAGAAGAATTAATTACCTGTGTACATATTATTCAATTAAAAACCTTAACGTGTATCCGCGTAGGACAAAAACAGAAAAAAATAGATATTGATATTCCGTCGGTTACGACTTTTATTCACAAGATTTATATACATACTGCTCGCAAATTGTATACTAATATTTATTTGTTTGAAAAGAATATTGCGCCACTACAACTACAAAAAAATAATAGAGAGATTGAAATTATTGTAAAAGAATGTATTTTAAATGCCGTGCGGGATAGTATCCCCGTTGAAACAATATTACGGGCATATATGGATGAAACGGAAGAACAAGATGTCGAAGTAAAAGAAGTCGAAGAACCGATTGTTGAACCGGCGAAACCTGCTGCTGCTAGTGCTGCTGCCGCCCCAGTAAATGTAAGCACCCCTACCCCTGCGGATAATACCGCCGCCGCCACGAATAATGTACCGGTTGCTAGTGCCAGTGCTGCCACGGCGAATGCTAGTGCGAATGCAGTTAGTGCGAATGCCACGGCGAATGCCGTTAGTGCCGATGCCGGTGTGACTAACACCATTAAACCCAAATTAACGTTTGCCAATAATGATATTGTAGTAGATATGCCGGCACTTCAACCTATATCATTAGATAATGAGGAGGAGGAAGAAGTGGTAGAGGATGATGATGACGACGAGGAGGATGAAAAATTAGTTATTGGCAGTGATGTAAAACTCAGTGCGATCGATATAAATGATTTATCTAAACCGAAAATTGACATAAATACTCTACCTCCTTTAGAATTTGAAGTTTTAGGGTAAATAAACATTTAGCATATAGGCATTTTAGCATATATATATATATATATATATATACAAATTGCGTTTATTGTTTTCCATTATCTACTAATCATAGTACATAAATAGATGGAAAAATATTTTATACATTCAGGTATTATCGCCTTCATCTACTTGTTACTCAAGTTTACTGAAATGCGAATTGTTACTAAAGAAAACAAACCCATAAAAGAAATGATGAGAGATACAATTATTGTTTATTTAAGTGGTATTCTGGGATTGTATATTATCGATGAATTAATGCCAGTGGCAGCATCCGCTCTAACAAAAGTGAATGTCCCGTCAGTATTTATTGACGCACCGGGGTTTTAAATCGTATAATATATTTTACACCCTTGGACATTTAAAACGCCTATTGAAATATATAAATATTCAAGGAGAAGACACATTATATAGTGTAAGTATTGTTATTTTATGGAGGACAAGCATCATTCGCTGTGTTTATATTTCCTCCTGTAATTTGAATTGCTCCATTGATTATTCCTACTCCACAACCCCCAATAGATGCTGGACTATTAATAGTGCCACTATTATTAAAAATATAATTATTTGTAAGTGTGGCACTATTGTTGTTATAAATTGTGCCATTATTATTAAAAATATAATTATTTGTAAGTGTGGCACTATTGTTGTTATAAATTGTGCCATTATTATTAAAAGTAGAAGTTCCTTCTGAATCAGGTGAATTTGTAATTGTAGCACTTAAAGTATTGTTAATTATGCCATCAATAGCATTATTAACTGTGCCTATATTAATAATTGCACCACTATTGGTGTTTATAATTATTCCACCACTATTATTATTTAATATTGCCAAACTATCAATACGAAATTCATATCCATTATTATTGTTAGTAATTGTACCGTAGTTGGTAATGATGTTATAATCGACTATTCTAATACTTTTATTGTTATAAATTTGACCTCCACTATTATTAATAATTTCGCTCGTCACTAAATCCCCACCGGTTGTAATTGAACCATTATTTATAAGTTCGCCACCATTGTTGTTAATAAATTTTGCGCCAGAAGTATTATTAAGAATACCACTAGTATTATTGTAAAATTTACCGCTGTTATTCAATCTACTTAAAGTATAACTGTTATTAAAAATATGATCGTTGTTAATTGTTCCAGCATTGTTAATTATACCAACATATGATACAGGATAATAAGTATTGTTAATGATTCCTGTGGTAGTGTTATTTAAAATACCTGTGTTATTAATAGTAACTGTGCCATTGTTGGTAATTGTGCCATTGTTGGTAATTGTACCATTGACGGTCATTGTTAGATCTGACGGAATTATCAAAGTAGCACCTAAAGGTATGATTAATATTTGACATAATAAAATAGTTGAATTATTGTTTAACGTCCACGATGGTGTATTAAATGTCGCAATATCAGATATTGTAATAGACGGACATCCATGTGTTGTATTTGTATAATATGTATAAGAATACGCTTTTCTATCATTTGCTAATCCAGATCTTTTTTTCCCAGGCATTATATATAATATTATATAATAATTGGCGTTTTAAATGTCCAAGGGTGTAAAATATATTGTAAAAAAAAATTATGTAAAAAATTGATTTACTTTTGTATGTTAATTATTAATTAACACACAAGTACCGCATAACGCAACAAAATGGACAACAAAATGGAAAACAAAATGGACAACAAAATGGAAGTTGAATTAGTGCGTAATCCTATTGTCGGCAGACATTACGAAACTACTTTCTGGTCGCGCGTAATTGAAAACAAACGGTTTTATTTGACCCGCTATTTTAGTAACGCGAACGAGAAACGGGATTATGTCGGCGAATACATTACTACCCTTCGAACCGGCGGCGCCAATGATAATATCACCTACGCGATTTTCAATAAGAACGGACACAGGTTTAGAATCGAATTAGATGAAGAAGGACGACGCGTATTTTATGAAGTGCCGCCGCCGCCTTCTTCTTCTTCTTCCTCACCGCAATAAAATTTATAATAATAAAAATTTTTAAAAAAAACCACAATTGATAGTTAACACATAACCAATATGAAAAATGTAAAAAAATTGAATTACTTTTTTCATTAAAAAGAAATGATAACCCTTCCAAGAAGCAACAAGCAAAAAGCAAACATAAACGAAAATGAGTTATTTCAACATTGATCAAAATCTCTCGCTGGTAATTCCGCGGGTCTTCCCGCAGTGGGTCGACGAACAAAAAATTGTCGATATATTCCACCAGCAATGTATCGGTTGGATTTATAAGGTAAGTATCGTGCGTGTGCCGGATGAACCGGGCCGTAATTATCCCATCTACAAGGCCTATCTGTATTTCAGCGTGTGGTATGATAACGAAATTGCGTACAATATCCAGCAACGCATTTTCGGTGTCAAGAGACAGGCACGCGTCGTGTATGATGACCCTTGGTATTGGACGATTTGTGAGAACCAACACCAGCGGTTATTTAAATATGAAAAACGACATATCCGCGATACACGTAAAACTGTATCGACGTTGAGTCAACTGGCATTTCAAATTGAAGAAATCAACTGGAAATTAAACCACCACCAGCACCGGTTACAAGACAGCAGCAGCGGCGAGACTGAAGCAACAACCACGGCGATGCCCGAATGGGGGTATGATGCCCCACCGCACAAGGACGAAGAATATAATGCCAACCGCGCATTTGACGCATTACACGAAGAAACCGCGCTCTTTTCCGCCCGCGCAACAGCAATCAATAGCGCCGAGTTCGTATTGAACGAGTGGTATTAAAGTAGTATATAGTAGTTAAAAAAAATAAATAAAGGTCTCACCCATTTTTTATTTTTTTATTATTATATATATACATTATAATAATAAATTGTTGTTATTTTTAACACGGTAAACTCGTATAGCACGGTATATTGTCTAAATCCATACTTATATTTACCTTCTCCATTTTAATCACATTCTTCGAGACAATAAACTTGTTGAAATAATCGTTATTTAACACATCAAGCGGTACATGTTTATGTACCGTTCTCGCAATCATTTTGTATAATTTAAAGTCGGGGTAACGTTCTTCGCCGTTCTTTTTGTATAATATATTACGCCCTTTGTCATCATTACACCAATTCATCATAATTTTAACTATAGGCGTACTCGGTTCTTCCGTAAGATAATCATACAAGGCACAACCTAAACGGCATAAATCAAAACTAAAATTAGGATCTAACCGCGGTTTATTCGTATTAATATACGGTTCGCAGTTATATTGGGTAGCAGCATCGCCTTCTTTTTGGTGATAACTATCACTACACATTAATTTACCGCGAAATTTGAAAATTGCTCTGCCATAGTCAATAATTTTAAAAATACGACCATAGGTTGGCACCTTATAATAAATATGGTTTAGTTTATAGTATAAGAACTTCTGGTCAGTTTTTATATACATCACATTATTTGTATGTAAATCATTATGTGTTAATTCAAACGTCTTTTGAAAAGTAATTAGGGTAAATAAGAGTTGCATTACAATCGAATCCCATATATCGGCAGTGATGTTTTCTTCACTCATAAGTGAATCTAATGTATTCTCGCAGCATTCAAGGGCAATTACATTGACGGGAAACTGTTTAATTTTTGTAATAATTGCGGTTTCATCTTCACTGCCTTCTTCGCTGCCATCCTCTTCGTTGCCATCCTCTTCGCTATTGCCTTCTTCTTCGCTATTGCCTTCTTCTTCGCTATTGCCTTCTTCTTCGCTATTGCCTTCTTCTTCTTCTTCCTCATCGTTCTCAATATCTTCATAATCGGAATCATTGCTTTTATTATCTGCTGTATTATCCTCTACCGCACTATCGTTTTCTGTATTTGAAGAACGCGAAGAACACGAGACGGAATCCGTCAGCGATAATTTATTTGATTTATTAGTCTTATCCATATTATGTTCAAATAATAATTCGGGTTCACATAATATTAAATTATCATTATTATTAACAATTGTATCTATTTCCGATAAATCTTCGATATCTAATAAGGTCAACACATTATTATTATTATCATCTTTATTACTATAACACGTTGCGCTAGTGCTGGTGCTGATGCTTGTGCTGGTGCTAGTGCTAGTGCTAGTGCTGGTGTTAGTAGGTTCTCCAATTACTATTTTTTTTTTATAATTACGCGTATCGCCGTTTACAATTTGTTCATTATATGTAGTTTCATCCATTTCAAACAGGACCTTGTTGTTTTTATGAAAAAAAGTCGAGTTTTGTAAATATTCAATATCATCTGAAATATCATAATGAAAATCGTGTTTAATTGATAAATAAGATCCGTAATAATCGACCCCGTGTATAAACCCGTGTGTATGTAATAATTTGCTGGATAAATAGGCAAAAAAACTGTCTACATATGCCGCGTTATTATAATCGTTTATTTTACAAATCGCAGTATTGATATTACTTTTAGGTTCGCTGCCGGTATAGGTTGGTAATTCTATTACATTTAAACTGCTGGTGTCATATTTTCCAACTAAATATTTTGTAGGGTCAATTAACGGACTGTATTTTAAATACACTTTTTTGGTTTCTTTTTTATTATTCGCACTGTCTCTTATAACCCCTCTAAAAATATTATAGGAATCTTGGGAAGTGACATTATGTAAACAATATTTAGTGTCGAGATTAATACCATTGTAATTTTTTTCAGAGAGAGTGAAAAATCTATCATATATAGGTATATAATTTTGACATTGGGAAAACCCATAGGTTTCCTTTTCTTCTAAAGTGTGGAATAATTTATGATTGTCTTGTTTTTTATAATTAATATCCATATTATCCTTATTATTCATTATTAGTTGTATTATATATAAAAATATACATTTTAACTAATAATTAATAGAATAAATTAATACAATAAATTAATACAATAAATTAATACAATAAATTAATACAATAAATTAATACAATAAATTAATGATTCTATTTGTTGCGGTTAATATTTATTATTATTTTCTTTAAACATTCTAAACATCTATTAATGACCTTGGAATTAAAAAAGTTTGATATGCGTAAAATCAGTTTTAGACCAGATGAAAATAAAGGACCAGTAGTTGTATTAATTGGGCGGCGTGATACCGGTAAGAGTTATTTAGTAAGAGATTTACTTTTTTATCATCAAGATATTCCCATTGGCACTGTCATCTCGGGTACAGAAGCAGGTAACGGGTTTTATAGTGCTCACGTACCGAAACTGTTTATCCACGAAGAATATAATACTTCTATTATAGAAAATATTTTAAAACGACAAAAAACCGTTTTAAAACAAGTTAAAAAAGAAATGGAACAATACAAGCGGTCAAATATTGATCCACGGGCATTTGTCATTTTAGACGATTGTTTATACGATGCGACTTGGACGCGTGATAAAATGATGCGATTACTTTTTATGAACGGGCGGCACTGGAAAATTATGCTGATTATTACAATGCAGTATCCTCTCGGTATTCCCCCAAATCTACGAACCAATATTGATTATGTCTTTATTTTACGCGAACCGTATATTGCCAACCGTAAACGCATTTGGGAAAATTATGCGGGTATGTTTCCGACCTTTGAATCGTTTTGTCAAGTGATGGATCAATGTACCGAAAATTTTGAATGTCTCGTCATTAACAATAATGCCAAGTCGAATAAATTACACGACCAGATTTTCTGGTACAAAGCAGAACATCACGCTGAGTTTAAACTCGGTTCAAAAGAGTTTTGGGAATTATCCAAAGATTTGAATTCGGATGACGAAGATACAGCATATGACCCCAATAGTCAAAAGAAACGCGGGCAAGGACCAAAAATTAGTGTAAAAAAAACAAAATGGTAAAAACGCGCCTACTGACGCACTTATTGTAGTAAAAACAATTTGCGCATATCAAGAAAAACTGCCGTCGGTATTAATTCTAAAATGGCATCTTTTTCTTTTATTTCATTTATCATTAAAGCAGTATATCCCGGTTGTTTTATCCACCGTTTATCCACCGTATTTGTCAAATGACCCGAAATTACAATACATTTTTCTGGCGTGAGTTGTACCATCGGTTCACTAAAATTATTTGTAAAACTACTTTCTTCCGCAAAAGACAATCCCGACGCGTGCGCGTTATTTTTTAAATACTCGCGTTTATATGCCATACAATTATTCGTCGAATGATTTTGCCCGAGACTTCGAAATTGATACAACTGTTTCGAATCATAAAAGTATAAATAACATTTCGAACAACCCGCAATAAGTGCCGACGAGTTTATTAGTTTATACACGGCATGACCGACCCGCGTCGGTGGATAATAATCGTCGTCGTCCATACATACAATAATATCCCCTTTACACGTCGCATTGCCCGCATTGCGTAAATCGCTGAGTTTTTGTCCTTCTTTAAACGGTACATAAATAATCGGAAACCGGAAAGAGGCAGTCTTTTTTAACGCGTCAATATGCTGTTCATTCACAAACGCATCTATTTTAGTTTGCGAACCTTCGACAATAACCCATTCAATGATGTTTGGATAGAGTTGTGCGGTGATTAATTCGCGAAGATTTGTCAAACACTCCATCCGCGCATATTGTGTTACCGTGACAAGCGAAACCGTTGTTATAGGCGTGTTTTCGGTAATAATCTCCATTTGGATGGTATAGTTAATTATAATTACATATAATTAACTATTTAATTAGATTTAATTATATATTTAAAGCATCAGCATTAAGCAATAAGCATCAGCAATAAGCAATAAGCATCAGCAATAAGCAATAAGCATCAGCAATAAGCAATAAGCATCAGCACCACTTTTATTATATTTATTATTATTACTTCTTCAAACCCGCCGGCAAATCCCGCACTGCCGCAATACGACTCAACCCGTGGTCATTATTTGTCACATCTGTTATAATATTTTCGCCTTCAAATAATTCTTTACGCAAATCTGCGACCGAAATGTCCTTATTCATTACATCTTTTACATTCACGAGGTTACCGTCCTTGTCCATCGTCTGTGTCAACACGTTGCCGCTTTCCAATGCTTTTTTCTTATTGTCTTCCATTGCCTTTTCTTTCGTCTCTCGAACCCGCTTATCAAACTCGATTTTTGCGTTGTTTTCATTTTTATTCTTCTCTTTCATAAGTTGATTTAGTTCATCCTCCAAATATTCTACGCGTCCTGTTTTATAAGATTCGGGATGATAGGGCATCCACATACCAACAGGTCCAACATATACATCGTGATGAGGATCCACCTCGCGCAACATCTTACACCGCAGTTCTGCCTCTTCTTGACTCGGATAAGAACCACGCACTTTTAATCCACGCACACTCGTTTGAAAACTATGTTCACGGTTAAAAGAATCCTCAAGTTGCTCTTCATTCGTATCTAAATAATTCTTATACTCATCCTCAATGGTCGACGCAAACAATTTCTCTTTCTCGTCTTTACAGAACTCTTGTAAATCTTTAGAGAGATGTTCTAGGTTCAAGTTATACTTGTAAGAAATAAACCCTAAAAATTGGTTAAATTTTTCGACAGATTTATTCATATCCCATTGTTTTACATATTGTTGGAAATTATACAGTTCGCGTTGCTTAATAACCTTTTCGGGCGAAACAAAAGAAACACATACAAATCGTTGTCCAGCAACAGGTTTATCTTCCTCCAACATATCAACATAATTCTTATTGTCGGATCCATCCGTATTTTTCCGATATTCGATTGATTGCGATTGTTTAGACATATATATAATTCTATAACCAAAATGTTTTAAGTTCTTTTACGAATATTTAACATTTTATATATAAATATTTGGATAAAGATTATTATTATTTTTTCTAATATAATAGTATAAATGTCAATTAACATGAAAGAACTTATTACGCGAGCGATTAAATATTTAGTCGAAGGTTTAATGGTTGCCATTGCGGCATTTGCCATTCCTCAACAATCGTTGAAGTTTGACGAAATTGCCTTAATTGCCTTAACCGCTGCTGCCACGTTTAGTATTTTAGACACCTATGTGCCAAGCATGGGCGTAAGTGCCAGAACCGGTGCTGGGTTCGGTATTGGTGCTAATTTAGTACATTTCCCAGGCGGATTTTAATCTAAATGGTATTCATTTAATATATGTTTATTAACTTTTTGTTATAAGTTAATAAATATCAATATGTAATTATGTTAACATTTAAAAATAATCATTTAATCATAACTTAATGGGGAATACTTTAATGATTCCACGAAATATTAATTTTGAAGATATACAACTTGCTATAAATGAACAAAATAAATATAAACCGTGTATTATAATAAATACGCTAGAACCACATAACCAAGATTGTCTTATTGCGGGTACCATAAACATCCAGGCCGAGGTTGAAATGATTAATACATTATTAACTAAAGATAAGAATACTTGTATTATCATCTATGGTGCGAATTCAACCGATACCACTACCCTAAAAAAATACGAACAACTCATTAAACTCGGGTTTTATAATGTACATATCTATTCCGGTGGAATGTTTGAATGGTTATTATTACAGGACATTTACGGTAACGAATTATTTCCCACCACTAGTAAAAAAGTGGATATTTTAAAATACAAAGGACGACGTTTTATGAATATGAAAATGCTTGAATAAAATTACAACAATACAAAAAAAACACATAATATTTCTCAGCATAATATAATTAAATGGGAAACTGTTTCTCACGGGTGAGTTTAAACTCGCATTATCCAAACATAACTGCCGATATTATTGATAATTTAGAGTTGACGGAATTAAATAAATTAATTATCATCAACCGTTATGTCCGAATGATGCAAAAGTTAGACACCTCGACCTATAATACAACGTTTATGTTTAATTTTTTTAGTATCTTAATTACAATTGGTAGTATCTTGGTGCCGGCGTTATTAAGTATTGAAAATAAATCTTTTTTTGTAACTCAAACCGTCAACGCAACCAACGATATCAATCAAAAAGAAGTCAATATACAAGCCCATTATATTTTTTGGATAACCTTTTCAATCTCAGTCGTAGTCACCGTATCAAACGGTATTATTAAATTATTTGCGATTGATAAAACGTATATTATCCGGCACTTGCGTTATAATGATTTACGTCGACAAGGATGGTTATTTTTTTCTTTAGCAGGACCGTATATAAAATATAATTCACATAATGAAGCCATTCGCCCTTTTTTGTTTAATATTGAAAAGTTAAGATCCAATCAAATCTTAGAAGAGTTTACGCCGGAAACCTCTGCCACGAAAGAACAATTAACTTATGATATTGTGGCAGTACATAACGCCGGCAGCGTAGGCAGCGCGGTAAATGCCAAGGAGTTAATACATTCACACGACACGACAATCAATATACAACCAACCTCAAACGAAGAAAATATAATAATGAAATATCTAGATAAGAATACGGCAAGTGGTGCTGCCAGTGCTGGTATAAGAAATAATCGCGTAGCTAATATAATAAGCACGACAATATAATTTTTATCATTTATAAATGATAAAAATTGAAATGAATTACTTTTATATTTGTTATCATAACTCTTTCAAGAAATCAACATCATGTCGCAAGCAACCGCACAAGCAACCGCAGCACCACAAGCAACCGCAGCATACATACCAAAACGCGACCAATACACAAGCAGCAGCAGCACAAGCAGCAGCAGCACAAGCAGCAGCAGTCTGTATAATTTAAACCGGCGCACCGCAACTGAATTAGTTACGATGTATTATAAAGTGTTGTCATCGAATAATGGAATGTATGATGACCCTTACAGCATTGAATTGCGGTTCATTTCAAACGCAAGACAATCGACAAATCGTCCCATAAAAACATTTGCGACAGGCGCCTTGATAAATATATTTGCCTGTATCCAACTATTAGAAAATGAAAACACGCTCTTCAAAGAAAAGGAAGAAACGTGTGTGATTCAATACGGTCTCTCTTATAGCGAAGTTCATCGGTTATATTATGCGATGCGTAATTATCACCTCATTCATACACATTTGGCGAATAAACAATTTACGCCAACGCAATATGCGTTACATCCCGATTGTGATGTAGACGAAGATGCGAATGAAGAATGTCATCGTTGCGGGTTTACGGTACTAGATGATGACATTACCGAATTGTTCTTTTATAGCACTTCTTACGGACTCAACTTGCCAATCTGTTCGGTCTGTATTGATTTTGTCAAATTACAACATGCTGCTGCTGCTGCTGCTACTGCTGCTGCTGCTGCTGCTACTGCTACTGCTGCGACAAAATACATACCCCCGTGTAACGCCTGCCACAAGATACCCCTCATGCCAAACAATTGGCAAGGGAAAACCGTTATGACAGTACGTCATTATATAAGGTGTTGTACAAATTGTGGCGAAAAATATAACCTCTCGTCTCACCACGATACGATTGTCATTGATAACAACAAAAGCGATATCTTGGCGACCGCACCCGCGACAGCAGCACAAGCGACAGCAGTACAAGCACAAGCACCCGCAGTACAAGCACCATTGGATGACAACATCAACTATACAAATAAGGTTAATAAGATTATCAACAGTTGCCCGATTTACAAAAAGATTATTCGGTCATAATATATAAAATAAAATAAAAAATATATAAAATAAAAAAAAATAGCAAATCTTTTTATTTTATCATTTTATCATTTTATCTCTTGACCCATATTTGAAAAGTCGCGGCAATATCATAATCAATAACTGTTTTATATTCCGCGCCTGCTGCCGCTACTATTTTATTAAAACTATTTGGCGGTAAATCCGTTTTAAAAACACAATAATATTCTGCCGGAAAAGTATAATCTAATCCTTGGGGTAAAATGAAAGATATACTTTTGGCATAAGTACACGAAATCTTAATAAACTCCACTGCCATATCATACGCGGGTGCTTCGCCAAACGGAGGGCACCCGACGACATGAACATCGTCATACCAAAGACCGGATAAGTCCGTTCGATCCATCCGCTCAAAATCAAAAGTGAGATAATTTCGTTCGCAAATACGTTTGTCTTGCGGGTTTTGGTCAAAAAATATCGACATTCTCGCCAATTTTTCAATGCATTCTATAAAAGCACCATTGCCAGCACTCGGTTCAATAATTATATCTTTATTAAAATTAATAATACTTGGAATATTATTTTTAATAAAATTAGCACAGTTGTTCGCAACGTCGATTTTGGTATAAAAGATGTCGCACATTTTGCTAGGTTATTATGTTGGTGGTACTACTACTACATAAGGTGTTATATATTTAAATCGTTTGTGTATTATTTATTTTTTACCTTTCGACGGATATAATGCTGTCGATTATATTTAATAAATATAAAATTGATTTATGTTATTTATATAATTATTAATCAATAAAAATGTGTATTCACACAGGATGTAAGATTCAACCACGTTATAATAAGGCAGGCGAAACAAAAGCGTTGTATTGTAATACGCATAAATTAGCAGGTATGGTGGATATAAAAAACAAAAGGTGTATTCACGAAGGATGTAAGGTTCAACCAGTTTATAATACGGCAGGCGAAACAAAAGCGTTATTTTGTAATACGCATAAATTAGCAGGTATGGTGGATATAAAACATAAAACGTGTATTCACGACGGATGTAAGATTAGACCACTTTATAATATGGCAGGCGAAACAAAAGCGTTATTTTGTAATACGCATAAATTAGCAGGTATGGTGAATGTGAAAGACAAAACGTGTATTCATCCAGAATGTAAGGTTATACCAGTTTATAATAAGGTTGGCGAAACAAAAGCGTTATTTTGTAATACGCATAAATTAGCAGGAATGGTGAATGTGAGAGACAAACCGTGTATTCATCACGGATGTAATATTATACCAAAATATAATAAGGCAGGTGAAAAAAAGGCGTTGTATTGTACTGCCCATAAATTAGAAGGCATGGTGGATGTGAAACACACAAATTGTAAAAGCGAGTTGTGTTTCACCCTAGTTCAAGAAAAATACGAGGGTTATTGTCTCTATTGTTATATGAATTTGTTTCCAGATAAACCAGTATCTCGTAATTACAAAACGAAAGAATATGCCGTCGTAGAGTTTGTGAAAAACCAATTCCCCCATTTGAGTTGGATTGCCGACAAAATCATATCAGGTGGTTGTTCTAAAAGAAGACCTGATTTATTTCTGGATTTTGGATATCAAATACTGATAATTGAAATAGATGAAAATCAACATACGGAGTATGATTGTAGTTGTGAAAACAAACGCATAATGGAATTATCGCAAGATTTAGGACATAGACCGATAGTATTTATAAGATTTAATCCAGATGATTATAACAAGGGCGAAAAAAATATAAGTTCATGCTGGGGACATGATGGAAAGGGCATTTGCGTCATAAAAAAATCCAAACAAAATGAATGGACACAAAGATTAACTGCATTAGAAGAACAAATTAAATATTGGATAAACCCTGCCAATAGGACAAACAAAACAATTGAAATAATACAATTGTTTTATGATGTGTAAAATAATCAGCATTAATAACCCACCCGCTTTACTTTTCAATCACGATTTCTTTCGCGATTTTTTTAATGATTCTATCTTCATTTTCTTCAATCGTCGTGTCGTATCCTGAATTATGGTTACCACCTGTGCCCATCACTTGTGTGATTAATTTCATATAAATATCATTATACGACGATTCACTTTTTTTGCTTTCAGGATAAGTCTCGCTCCATTTTTGTAACAAGTTCATATTCTTATAAGATACTTGTTTAATTGCTTTCCTGATGCGTTCATTACGCGCATTTTCTTTTTCCCATCGGTCTTCATCCTTCACGTATAACGTCTCGCGTTTTGAATCGCTACAATGCATTGGACGTTTATGTATATCCATATCCTTTAATTTGGTTACCATTAATCGGGTAATACCTTCGACGTAACCGAGTTTGCCTACACTTTCGAGGTCACTCAATTGTAAATCAAACGTATTAATAAAATCACTAATATTCATTGCATCTTTACAGGTTTCGTTCAAGAAAAAATGTAAATTAAAAGTTTTATTATTATTATTTGAATTAATCGTATTGTTGCTTACATTATGTTTACATACATCCACAAGTTGTTTTTGTAAATCTCCATTGCTTTTCACCAAATCTAATATTATGTTTTTAAAATCGCTGTTTTCTTTTATGAGTATATTAATAATATTTTTGTCTTCGATTATATTATTATTATTATTATTATTATTATTATATTCTTTTGGAACTTTATTGGGGATATTTTCAATAATTGCGGTACATTGTTTCATATGTTTCCATAATCCAACACGTGATTTGTATGGTTTATTACATTTTTCACACACGAATTGGGATTTTTTTGTTCTAGAATCGTGTTCAATTGTTAACGTTTGGTGTTTCAGTGTGGATTGATGACGTACCCAATAACTGGGTTTGCTACATTTAAAGTCACATTTTTCGCAGACAAAAGTATCGACCTTTTTTTGGGGATTTTTTGTTAACATTTCTTTAATATTTGTTAACACAAAAAAGTTCCTAAATTATTTTCGAAAAAAGTAAAAAAAAGTTGTCATCACAAACTGAAAATCCAAAAAATGGAAAACAGAGCATAATGGTCACAATCACTTTTTTCACTTTTTTTTCACATTTTATTTTCGGTTTTGGCAAAATGGACATTTTAAAAATGTCCAAAATGGCAAAACCAAAAAACTTTTGGCGAAAAAAAATCACTTTTTTTTTAAGAAATATTTATCCCCTAGATTTCTTTCATTTTTTTATTGCGATACCTTATGTAATTTAATAACAAAAAGATTTAAATAGAAAACTTATATTAACCTTATAAATACTCTAATAAATACGATAAATTATGAATGACTTTTTTGAAATAACCGTTTTTGATGATGGAAATAAACGCTTTGCAACATATGCAAACATATGGCAATTACATACATCTTGTTTTAGTTTACCGGAAGGCAAAATATGTCTACAAAATGTAGAAGATAATCGCGTCATTATTGAAAGCATTTCTGCTTGGAAAGTGCTGTTAATAAATAAAAAAAAAAATAAATAAATAAATAAAAAATAAATAAATAAATAAAAAATAAATAAAAAATAATATATATAGTTTTTATTATATATATTACACACCAATCCAACCTTAAATACCCTTTTTATATTTTATATTTTTATATATATATTTTTATATATTTTTTTATAAATATATTTATAAACTATCCGCAATAAAGGTTTGAATGTTTTGTATCCATTCATTAAATACGTCAGTATTGGTTGTCGAGGTTATATCATAATTGGCATTCAAATTTAATTGTCGATGTTTGCCGGTAGTCGAATAATTTTGAAAATTACTTAACCACGTTTCGTGATAATGATGACAATTGGTTAAATAATCCAACGGAATTGCTTCGCCGTGTCGAGCACGTTTAATCACGCGTTGAAAACAAACGTCAGGTTCTGCGCGTACATAGACAATATGAATTGGCGGTAAATCGTGTATGAACTCGTCAAACCATTTCATATAAATTGTATATTCAATATCTTCAATCTTTTTATCATCAAACAACATTTTGGCGAAAACTTGGGCGTCGGTATAGATGCTGCGTTCAATAATAATCACTTTATATGTCGACGAACGCAAGGATTGCCGTAAAATTGCTAACCGAGAAATAAATGCTAGCATTTGAAATGAAAAGGCATATTTTTTCTGGTCTGAATAATATTTTTCTAATATCGTTACCCCGTTTGTATCCCGGACGGTGCCCCATAAATCGACAGGTTCTTGTACGAATCCAATTGTTGGATCATTCGTATAATGTTGACGCAATTTTTCTAATAAAGTTGATTTTCCAGAACCAATATTGCCTTCAACAGAAATAATTAGCGGTACGCCGCCGACCTTGGTTGCTGCTGCTGCTGGTGCTGCTGATGCGGTTGCTGGTGCGGTTGCTGGTGCGGTTGCTGATGTTGACATTTTAATGTCAGACATTTAAAACGGTTTATTGTATAAATAATAAATATAATTACCTTTCAATTTTATCGTTAATTCGTTATTTATATAAACTATACCTAAACAATTAACGATAAAATTGAAATAAACACATCACTATAATAATATAATAACCTCACGACCAAAGTCAGAATCAAGATGGAGTTTATTACGAAGCAATCGAAACTTACGAAAACGGAATGGGAAGGCATTGAAGTCCCGCATAGCAGTGACGAGATTAATATCTTGCGGTTAATTTCCGCCGGATTTAGTGATGTAAATATAAACCGGAATCACGCGAAAACGCTGTTATTGTATATGAAAATCAAAAATACGCCGTATATCGACTTGTATTTGTATAAACAGTATTTTGAAACAGCACTGCTCGCAATATATAGCAATTCTAATTATGCGATTTCAATCCTGCCGGCGGCGGCACAGGCGTCGGCACAGGCACCAGTCGCCGCCGCGCATTTGAAAAAGGCAGATATCATACGTATTGAAAATACATCCAAGCATATAGCCGAGTATAAAGAAGATATTTTCGAATATATATTACTTGGTTTAGTCGAAAAAATGCTTGAGAAAAGGTTTCATAAAAAATATCGCGATTCGCAAAATTACAGCGAGTGGGCGTTTTATTATTATACAATCCACCGGTTGCTACAATATAATGTCGAAGGCATTAATGCCGAGTTTAAAAGAAATATCCTGTACATCTTATCCCAAATTGACGCCGGCATAAATAAACCCATTTTAATGAAAACTATCGTCGAAAAGAGCGTAAATATTATAGAAAAGAACGAGTATTTATTAAAATATGCCGACGAAACCTTATACGACCACCAAAAACAACTCTTCACGGTATGTAAACAACCCAACCCGAAACTGGTTCTGTATATTGCGCCCACCGGTACCGGCAAAACAATGTCACCGATTGGTTTAACCGAGAAATATCGCGTTATATTTGTATGCGCGGCACGGCACGTCGGGTTAGCCTTAGCGAAGGCCGCCATTTCTATCCATAAAAAAATTGCCTTTGCGTTTGGATGTAATGACGCCGATGATATCCGCCTACATTATTTTGCGGCAAAAGATTATACCCAGAACGCAAAAAGCGGCGGAATTGGGAAAGTGGATAATACCAACGGTATAAACGTCGAGATGATGATTAGTGATGTACAATCTTACTTGCCGGCAATGTTATATATGCTCGCGTTTAATCCCAAGGAAAAGATTATAACGTACTGGGATGAACCGACTATCACGATGGATTACGCGACACACGACCTTCACGCCGTTATTCATAAGAATTGGGTCGAGAATTTAATACCAAATGTCGTGCTTTCCTCGGCGACTTTGCCGCAACAAAAAGAAATTGCGGATACGATTACCGACTTTTGTGCGCGATTCGAAGAAGTCGATGTTCACGAAATCGTGAGTTATGATTGTAAGAAGACTATTCCATTAATAAACCGCGAAGGGTTTGTTGAAATGCCGCATTATTTGTTTTCCGACTATTCGCAATTACAAGCGTCGGTCGAACACTGTAAGCAAAACAAAACCTTGTTACGCTATATTGATTTAGGCGAAGCAGTCCGCTTTATTCTTTTGGTCGAGGCACAGGCACAGGCACATACCGCGGCACAGGCACAGGCACAAGCAATTGTTAGTAGTTCCGTCACGAAAAATGCCAAATATACTATTCCTTCGTATTTTACCGATTTGAAGGACATTACCATGTCGGCAATAAAAATCTTCTATTTAGAACTATTAGCAAATATCAATCCCGATTGCTGGAATGAATTGAACGTCCAAATACAACAAACGCGTCATAAATTACAAGAATCGAATGTAAATATTGTTACTACCGACGCACATACCTTGACGGATGGACCGACCATATTCTTGGCAAACGATGTAAATAAAATTGCGCAATTCTATATTCAGTCAGCAAAAATACCCGAGCACGTCACTAGAGAAATTATGGATAAAATACAACTCAACCGCACCATTACCGAACAAATGCTCATACTTGAAAAGGATTTAGAGGATTGTATCAAGAGCGAAGACGGTAACTGCGGTGGCAGCAGCGGTAATAGCAATAAGAAAAATAAAGGCAGCAGCGATAAAAACGACGATAAATTATCGCCCGAACGAAAAGAAATGAAACAAAAGTTATATTTATTACAATCGACAATTAAAACCGTTATCTTAAACCCGATGTTTGTCCCGAATACCCGCGACCATTTATATAAATATGCGTTACGGTTTAACCCGGGACAAAATACCGACGCGTTTACTTGTGATATTTCCGAAGACATTGTCGTCCAAATTATGCAAATACCTGATATTATGGATTACTGGAAACTATTATTGCTAATGGGTATCGGCGTTTTTGCGGCGCATAATAGTGTGAGGTATACCGAATTGATGAAAAAATTAGCACAAGAACAAAAATTGTTTATGATTATTGCGGCAAGCGACTATATTTACGGCACGAATTATCAATTCTGTCACGGGTATATTGGCAAAGATTTAGACGGGATGAGTCAAGAAAAATGTATTCAAGCGATGGGACGTGTTGGACGCAATAAAATACAGCAAAATTATACAGTGCGTTTCCGCGATAATTCGCTCATTTATAAACTCTTCCAACACGAAGCGAATAAACCGGAAGTAGTCAGTATGAACCGGTTATTTAATAGCAGTGAGTGAATAAGTCCTCTCGCGTTTATGTGCCTCACTGCGTTTATGTGCCTCACTGCGTTTATGTGCCTCACTGCGTTTATGTGCCTCACTGCGTTTATGTGCCTCACTGCGTTTATGTAATATATATTATAACTATTAGAAAACGAAATAAAAGGATAACCCTACATATAATAGACTTATAATAAAATGTCACCCGAGTATTTTATTATCCCGATTATTATGGGGCAAGCATCCGGTGTAATTGAAGCGATTAAAACTGGTATTATTCTATTTGATTGTGCGATGCTGATGTTTTTTCTTTTTATGTTTTACATTGTAGATATTGATACAGTGAAACATTTCTATTACAAGTGGACCGATAGTAAAAAAAATAGTATTCTTTTTTCAACGCAGATTAAGTATCGGTCTATTAGGTTTCGAGCAATTATGCATTATCTCTCCACGAAAAATGAAACCATCTATTGTTTACGTGAAGATGCCTATTATGACTGGGATGATAATGAAAAACGTAGCGAATATTTAGTCAACCAATTAAATCAGTTTAAATTGGCGGATGCTATTTATGGTACTATTCGTAACGAAAAAAAAGAAAAGAACCGAGACGCAAAATTCACCGAGATGATTGAATTCAATAATCTTACAATTTTCTCGTATACGCGACCCTTATTTGAATTACAAAAATGGGTAGAAACACAAGTGAAAAATTATAAAGAATATTTACGCCATACGTCGAATGAAAAACAATTATTTATTACGGTTCACACGTCGTCGTCTTCGTCATCAAATTCAAACAAAGAAGAAAATCAACGCAATAACGGCAGAAATATAAAAGTTGAATCCATTCCGTGGGAATCGTCGGCCACGATGGAAAATAGTTATTTTCAAAATATGGACAACATTATGAAAAGTATTGATTTTTTTCTGAAAAATAAAGAATGGTACATTAAAAAAGGAATACCGTATAATTTGGGTATTTTATTACACGGCGACCCTGGTTGTGGAAAAACCCGTTTTATTAAACAATTGATGAATTATACTGGACGCCACGGTATTGATATTAAATTAAACGACACAATGGACTTTAACGATTTACAAAATATTATTTACAAAGAAGAAATTGATGACGTACATATTATTCCACAAGATCAGCGTATCTTGATTTTTGAAGACATTGATGCGCTTGGTGATGTGGTTAAAGAACGTAAATATACGACCGCGGATACAGTAAATAATGCGGCAATTACCTCGTCGTCTCATCCCGTGCTGGAACCGGCGCCAGCAGCAACAGCAGGCGCAACAACCGGCGCAGCAGCATCTAACACCGAGACGAATGAACTGAAATTAATAAGTAATTTAATAAAAATGAGTACGAATACAAATACAAAAAATAATAATTTGTCCTATTTATTAAATATGATTGATGGCATACACGAATGTAGTGGACGAATTATTATTATAACGACGAATCGTCCAGAAGTGTTAGATAAAGCCCTGATAAGACCCGGACGAATTGATATTAAAATACATTTTCAAAAATGTACCCGCTACGACGTCTCGTGTATGATTCAACGTTTTTGGGATATTGATGTACCCGAGAGTTCACTGCTGCCTGAACTTGACCGGAAATATACGTGTGCGGAACTAATTAATATTTTTCGTTCGACCTCGGATTTTAATGACGTGAGAGATTTATTTGTAGTGAATAATAAGTATAAAAGTGAATAAGTATAAAAGTGAATAAGTATAAAAGTGAATAAATTCCGATGATGCCATTCTTATCAAATCACGCTATCATTGATTTTCATATTATAATAAACAAACCATTTAAAATATATATACGTTTATATATATATATATTAAATTATTATGTCGGTCATTCTTAGGGGAGGTTATGATGCGATACGTAAATCGATTGTGAATACAACCTTACTTAATACGACCAATTGGAATATAGGAAAGATTTATGTTAATACCTATGTTCACGTATGTAATATAAAATCTACTCGTGAGAATATTATTGAGATGGTTCGCTGTGATGATAAACATACCTTAATGTTAAATAATATGATTGTCTATTCACATCCTAATCTTTATACTTATGATATTATTTTACGACTAGATAATGATTTAGACCATTACGGACAAAAAAATATCCATTCGTTTGTGAAATATAATTATATCAATTACAGCAATTTACGCGATATACATGCGGTGCGATGCTTGAATTGATGTTATCATTACCACCAGTACCACTGCCACGCGGTTTTAATCAGTACCGGCAACATCATTGGTATTGCGCCCCAAAAACCAGACCAAAAATAATTTAATTGTTGGTAATATCCTACGAGACTTTTAAATAGCATCGTTTTCCGGAAAAATAAATCTAAAACGATGCCGTAGAGACCAAGATAGAATAAATTCGGCGCGAACCGAAAAATATCGAAATAGATAACATAAAAAAGTGTCATCATACCGCCCGCAATAAAGACAGATTCACTTGAACCGTGCTGTTTAAAATATGGGATTAATCCCCATCCTGTTTTTCCGCCGAAAAATGGCGCAGTTAATTGTAGTAAATAATCGCCGATAAATCCTGTGACGCAGGATATACTAATTAATGACCACATTTATATATATATTTTATATATATAAAATATATATAAATTAATGTAAAGCGTATATTAATTAATATAAAGCATATATTGAACTACATTATTGTAAATGCTCTAATTCTAAATCGTATTTTTCTTTGATTTTCTCTTTTAAAATCCCCAATTGTTCTTCTAAAGCATAATTTTCCGGTAATACCATACGTAAATTAAATCGTTTCGTTTCCCCGTCGCTTTTTTTATCAAATATCATATGCGGTTTATTGCGTTCAATTTTGATTGTAACAAATGGCGGTAATCCCGTCTCTTTCGATTCGGGGTAAATATCCTTTTCTAAATCCGCGACAACTTTATTTGTACTGGCGAGTTTATCTGCCCGACTTATTTTCGCGGATTTACTACTGAACCACGGTTTATCTAATTTCGGATGTTTTTCCACCTTGAAAAACTCGCGATATAAATCCTTTTCTTTATTATAGCATTCATTATAATAAACGACATATTTGCGCATCATCTCTTGGGTCAGACCTTCGGGTAAATCTTGGGCGTTTTGTTTACGCGCTCGTTTAGTGTCGGAGGCAATACCTCTTGTGTTTTGTTCTTGTTCTTCGCGGGTAGCAATTTTAAGATTTGGTAGCGTATTGTTTAACGGATTTCGATCAAGATGGTCGACGCTTATATTTTTCGTCCCCTTTCCATTACCGCGACAATCCATAATAATTTGGTGGATAAATAAGTTTAATGCGCAACAGATATATCCATTTTGATGTTTATAAAATGTTATTTTTTTAGCGTTATTATATTTTGTCTCAAACTCTATAATTTTTAAATACGAGTCGGCGGAGAGAATACATAATGTATCTTTTTCACAATACATAAGTATCCTTTCTTCATTTGTGCTCGTCCGGATTTTCCACATAGGGTTTTTTAAGACAAAGGCATCGTTGCCTACCGAATAATAATGTCCTTGTATATATTCTAATATTGTATAATTTTGTTTAACGACTTCATCGTGATATTTGTGATATATTTCTACATTACTACGCCGCAGGTCATAATGATTGTTATTTTTAAAATCATAATTTATATTGCCAGAATTATAGATAAATATATGTTCTATCAGTGAAACGCGTTTATAATTATATACATAGGAAGGATATATGTCGTAATCATTCACGAAATTAAATTTCTTCCCCGCTACAACAAAACTATTAAAATCGGTTAAATCGAGTAAATATTTCTTTCCCGAAAAATCTAAAACGCCGCACAATAAGGCAGTGTCAACTGTGGCGATTACTTTCATTTGAGTCTGTGTTTCAAGCGATTGCGCGGCGTTTAAATATTCAATTTTTTCGTTAATCATATTATAATTACTATAGTATGATTTGTCTTTAAGTATTGTTTGTAATAAATTAAAATGTAATAAGTGTTTTTTAACCACCCATTCCGCTCAGTTGGAATATGCCAAACCACCCATACCCGACATCACACGCAACACGTTGTAGTTGGTAGCATAGACACGGACCTTGGCGGTGTTAGTTCCCTGCACGGTCGCATTGGACAACACCAGTTGGAGGGTGGCGTTATCAATGCGCGAGAAGTTGCAAGAACCCGAGGGTTGGTGCTCTTCCGGGCGGAGGGCGAACGAGTACACGTTGATACCCGAGTCAGGGGCACGAGTGTGGTGTTGGTAAGGTTGAACAAGGTCGAAGTATGTTCCTTCACGTTCCGAGAATCGGTCCTGACCGTTAAGCTGCAACTTGGCAGTAACGACAGGGTTCTGTCCCCAGCAGTGCATATCCAACGAGGCCTCAGTCAGCACAAAGGTGCCGGCATCAGAGACACCTGAGGGATTTGCGGTATTGCTAAGACTATCAAATATTGAACCGGTCGCCCATTCGGTAATACCCGTGTTGGTAACGTTGACCGCACCAGGGTCGTTAAAGAGACCAGAACCGTTGACAAAGTCGTTAGACAAGGCCGAGGTAGGTCCAGCGAACGCCATAATGGAGTTAGGGAGGGCATCCACACCATCAGTGTAGTTGAAGGGTTGGGCACCGAGGGTCTTGTACAACACGGTTCCGCCGGTAAGCGACGAGCAGTAATCGACGTTCTGATCAGGTTGGACAACAAAAACCAACTCTTTGCAGGGGTGGTTAAAGTTAAGCTTGATCTTGTTGGAGGACGATCCGACGGATTCATCTCCAGTGAACTGCAACTGTTCAATCAAATACTCGTGGGGGTTCTGGGCCATACGACGGCGCTCATCCGTGTCCAAGAAGACGTAGTCGACATAGAGGGACGCGGCAACGAGGGATTGCTGGTAGGCAGTGGTGGCGCGGACGGAACCGGTGCCGGCAGTCAAACTGTTGACGGCCCACAAACACTCATCAATAGGGCGGATGTCAAGGTTAATCTTGACTTCGTGGTATTGAAGGGCAATGAGGGGGAGCGCCAAACCAGGGTTTCGGCAGTACCAGAATTGGAAGGGGATATAAAGAGTAGTTTCAGGGAGGGCGTTACGGGGTTCGCACACTTGAACGGGGGCACCACCAGCACAAGGACCATCAACACCAGAGAAGTTAGGGTCAGTGATAAAGGTCAATTGAGAGGTGTTACCAATCATCTTGAAGTAACCACGCTCCTGCTCCTTGGAGAGCGTGAGCTGATTCCACAAGTGCATCCAGTCACCATACTGGCGATCAATACGTTGACCACCGATTTCAACTTCAACCTGGGAGATCATCTGCTCACCAGGGAAGTCGAGCCAACGGGCCCAGAGACCAGTTGAGGACATAGTCTGGTTGATTTCAGGCAAAGTCACCTGTAAGTAGGTGCGGTATGCCAAATCACCGTTACGGCTGATGGTACAGGTGACACGACGACCAAAGTCGGCTTGACCGTTGAAAGTCTGTTCGATGGATTCCATCGAAAAGTTGGTGTGGCGACGGTAAGTCACCTTCCAGAAAGTAATCTGCGGGTTACCCGTAAGGTAAACATCTTGAGCGCCGTAAGCTACGAGTTGCATTAATCCTCCTCCCATTGTGTTATATTATTGCTAAAGAAAAAAAAATAAAATATTTTAATTTAATTCATTTTATAAAAATATTTTATTCATAGGATATGAAAAAAGAGAAAAAGATAAAAAGAGAAAAAAATATAATACGTTTATCTAACCTAAGGCGCTAAAGGCGCTAAAGGCACTAAACGTTATTTTTCATATTTTCTTCAATAAATTTCCTTAAATAGGTTTCTAAAAATATCTCTTTTTTCCCTTCGTGTTTTTTTGAAAAAATAAAAGCATCCTTCTGTTTTTTAATTGCCCATCCATTTTCTAAAGCACTGTAAATAAACTTTAATTTTTGTAAATGTATATAATCAATACTGTCGTCCTTCGCAGTATTATTAGTATGAATTTCAAGATTAAAATCCATTTTTAAAACTAGACTAGAAAACATTAATTATTTCTAAACCAAAACCCCTATGTTTATTTTTGCTTAAATAGATAGTTATATTAGTTATATAAATCAAAATGCCAGTATTTAAACCCAAAAGTGGAAAAAAATTAATTGTATCTAAAAAGAATATCAATACAATCGATAGTAAACATACGGAGATTATTGAAAACACCCGTATTGCGAAAGAGATTGAATTGCCCGAACTAAAACAAACTAAAAGTGAATTAAAACTGAAATTGAAACAATCTAATTTATCTATCGACGAGAGATTACAATTGACTGATAAATTGAAAGAAATAAAACAACAAATTGCCAATATTAATAAAATGGAAAAGGAATATTTGCTAAATAATTCAGAATTTATTTTTGATTATTTTGAAAATAAAAAGAATATTGCCGATTGTTCAAATAAACCAATTTCATCGGCATTAGATAAATTTTTTAAAATTAATACAGACGACGATACATCCCAAAGAGACCAATTATTAAAAGAAAGACAAACGATACAAAAATATATGAATAATGTAGACAATACGTGTTTGGATATTAATAATTTTATTGTTGCGACCGATATTTGTAAATTTTGTAATAAAGGCGAATTAATTGCGGTAGATTATGAAGGCGTGATGATATGTAATGTTTGTTCAAAAAGTATACGCTATTTAATTGAAAACGAGAAACCATCTTATAAAGAACCGCCAAAAGAAGTATGTTTTTATGCTTATAAACGTATCAACCATTTTCGCGAAATATTAGCGCAATTTCAAGCCAAAGAAACCACGCAAATACCGGATGAAGTCATTGAAAAAATTAATATTCAAATGTTAAAAGAGCGAATCACGGTTGACCAAATGACCAACACATGTACGAAAGAGATGTTGAAAAAACTCGGGTATAACAAGTTTTATGAACATATTCCGTTTATTAAAGATAAATTAGGCATTAAACCGCCAATTATGAGTTCGGAATTAGAAACGACCTTGTGTAATTTATTTATGGATATTCAAAGTCCTTACGCAAAATATTGTCCAGACAATCGAGTTAATTTTTTGAATTATTTTTATACGGTCTATAAATTATGCGAATTATTAGACCAGCACCAGTTTTTACCCTATTTTCCAATGCTAAAAGACCGCGAGAAACGAATTGAACAGGATGAGATTTGGAAAAATATTTGCGATGAACTGGACTGGGAGTATATCCCGACGATTTAAAACCACACCTAAACTCTATTCACGATGCGGTGCTTATTTAATATATGCTTTATCATATATGTTATATTTTATATAACATACATACCGAATCAATTAATCAAACTTGATTACAATTTCCACTTCTTCGTTTTTTATCGTTTTTGAAGCGGAAATGGATAACTCTTCGCGCTTTTTTCGCGTTTTTTGGGTAGTAGTTACCTTTCGTTTTGAAGTGCTGCTACGACTATTCATATCCTTTTCAATTGCCGCATAATTATTCTCAATATAATTAATGACCTCATTATCAAATGCCCATTTAAAAAAGTTAAGTTGTCCGATTGTGGTTTGAATATGAGTGTTATCTTTATATGGAATACTAATACGGTCCCAGCGACAAAAAGGGTCAAAACGACGTTTCGAATATGCCCGCAATTTTAATTTATAATCAATATAGACCTTAAACCGATTTCCATTCGCCAATTCGTAGACGGTATAATATTTCTTGGCATAATTTGTCGTAAACCAATCGACAATTCTTAACGAAATATTTACGTTACCATTTATAATTGCCAGCATACGGTCTAAATTGTCTTGATTTTTATAATAGGTCATTAAATTGTTTAACAATAAAGCATTCTGCGATGAATACGCTTGACTATTATTATTGCTCATTTATAATAGAATATTAGACCACGTACATTTAAACCATTATTTGTCTAATTCAATTTATCATTTTATATAAATATATATTTCCCCGTTTATATTTTTCCGTTTTTTTATCCTTTTTGTGGCATTAGAAAACTCATTTGGACATCAATGTCTTTTACGTAATTATTTGTTACCATAAATGGGTTATAAGTGGTTTGTCCCATTAAATGCCGTTCGCTTAATTTTAAACTCGAAATCTCTCTTTTATTTGAAATCTCTCTATGAATGCCACTCAAATGTATTTCGGCATTGCTTGCTACGGTGGATGGTATCTTATTTTCAATAGAATCCATTGTAGCACTTGAATCAACTGATTGCGGTTTATCGGTTATATAAGACCGTTCACATTTTTCGGTACCTTTTCGCCAGACATATTCTTCCATAAATAATAATATTATAATATGCCTATAATACTATTTTACTTTTTTTCGTCATTTTCGTCTTTTTCGTCATTTTCGTCATTTTTTTTTATTTTTAATTTTTTCGTAAAGGTAAACTTTTCAAACGGCATTACCCGCCGCTGTAAATTACATTTTAAACACGAAATACACGTGTTGGCGCTTGTATGCCCCAACGCATTATCACGGCGGTCGAGGGTCCACTGATACGGATCTCTCACGTTTTTATAAAGAATAAATACAGGTTTGTTACAATAACCACATTGTAATTTATTAGAAACAAGTTTTTCAATCACATCGACCGGTGTAATTAAGGTACTCGTGTCACTGATATTCTTTTTCAAATCTTGCCCTTTGTACCCTTGTATTTTATGTTCTATTTCTTTCGTGTAGAGAGATTTTAAAGGAAAATCACATTCCATATATAATTTTCTAATACTATCCAGTTGGATTGGATGCGTCAAAGCAGTGTCAGCGATATCCGTCATATGTTTGCGAATAGATTGATACGTCTCATTACCAATTTCATTTATTTTATCGATATTATGTTTACCGGTTATATTTATGGCGCGTACACTTGACATAATATATAAACTTATTATATGATAAATCTCTTTATATCTTTTATATCTTTATCTAAAACAAGTTAAACTTAGGACGCTATATTATATATTACTCAATAAATAAGATGGAAAATTCAGTTGTATGTGAAACGACTGATGTATGTGGAACGACTGATGTATGTGGAACGACTGATGTATGTGAAACGACTGATGTATGTGGAACGACAAATGTATGTGAAACGACTGATGTATGTGGAACGACAAATGTAACAGAACTAGCAACCACAACACCATTGACTACCTTGGGAAATCGTTCTATTGCCGCAGAGAAAAATGAATCGATGATAATGATGAATATGAAGTTTAAAGGCGTGTTTACCAATAACAATAACAGTTTACAAGAGACGATGAAAATCGATAATGTAAACAACTTTTTAGAAAAAGAATCCAAACACAATAAATCGGAATCGTGGAACAAACGGGATAAAACCGACAAAATTAAACTATTAAATGCGTATGTGGATACGCTTGCTACCACTACACATAAATTGTCGGCAATTGAAGTGGTCGAATTGAAAAAATATCTAGTGGAAAGTATCGATAAAAAGAAATTACAGCACGTAAAGGATGTTACGTGTGATAAATTAACCGGCAAAATCATAAGTATACCGACATTACATTTTAATGGATTGAACCGCAAGTTTACCTTAAAACGAACCGAAAAACGCGTGTCGACTTTAAAGACGCTTGGCAAAGGCAAGAAGGTCGGCGAGGCGAATATAACATCCTAAAAGGTCAAAGACCACAAATGTAGATTTAAAATTGATATAAATATTAGTTAAGTATTTATATCAACTACCGTTTTCTTAAATGATGAATAATGATATGTCTGTCGCCGTGCCCACCGCGCCAGCAGCACCCACAGCACCAGCAGCACCAGCAGCACCCACAGCACCAGCAGCACCCATCGTATCCTTACTTGAGTACATTACCTCGCCATCGAATCTGGATTTATTAGAGTCCGCCTCGACGTTAATTGACGCCTTACTTCGCAAACAACCAATGCTCTATATTCAACCGACCTTTGAACCGAATATAATATACGATGTCACGGAATTATTATTTGCGTCTATTACACCAATAGGTATCAGTCCGTCGGAGGGGATGGGTTCATTATGGGCAATAGACACCTATACACAAATAAAGTCCGCTATCGAGAATATCGTGAAGGAAGGACTGGAGGTCTACTACCGCTATATCGCACCTGCGCGTTCATCCGGCAATACCTTTATTCGCATTAAACCAAATATAACAAAAATGCGCGAAAAACTCAATTATTTAACAAACATTCCGCAACCTGATCAACGCACGACGGAATGGTACGAGTTTCGCTATCGGTATTTAACGGCCAGCAGTATATGGAAGGCATTTATTAGTGAAAGTACTAAAAATCAATTGATTTTCGATAAATGTAAACCGTTAAATATCGGCAAATATAACACCGTGTGTATGGATTCGCCGATGCACTGGGGACATAAATATGAACCGTTGTCTATAAAGATTTATGAACAAAAATATTCAACACAAGTCGGCGATTTCGGGTGTATTCCGCACAAAACCGTTGAATTTCTTGCGGCCTCACCCGACGGTATTAATATTTTAGACACTTCGCCCCGCTACGGTCGAATGGTCGAAGTAAAAAACATTGTGAACCGCGATATTACCGGTATTCCCAAAATGGAGTACTGGATTCAAATGCAGGTTCAAATGGAAGTCTGCGATTTAAACGAATGCGATTTTCTCGAAACGCGGTTTACGGAGTACCCCGACGTAGAAACCTTTGAAGCGGACGCAGACAAACCCGATATTATACGCGGGATGATGATGTTATTTATGCAAAACGGACAACCGATGTACGAATACGCGGCATTAGATTTAGAATTGACAAATGCGGCGGCAGTACAAGAATGGCAGGATTGTATTATGAATAAAAACAGTAAACTCACTTGGATTAAAACCATTTATTGGAAATTAGATGAACTGAGTTGTGTCTTGGTATTACGCAATAAAGTCTGGTTTAAACACGCCGAACCAATTTTACGCGATGTATGGCAGACGATTGAAAGGGAAAAAATCGCGGGATATACACATCGGGGTCCTAAAAAAAATACAACGCGCGTAAAAAAGGTTTATGAAAATAACACGGATATCATAAGTAACCAAAAATGTTTTATTACGATTGATACGGCGAGTGCTGCTCACGCTAGCAGCGAGGTTCACGCTAGCAGCGAGGTTCACGCTAGCAGCGAGGTTCACGCTGATGCTCACGCTGACTCTCACGCTGACTCTCACGCTGACTCTCACGCTGATGCTGACGCTAGCAGCGCAAATACCGAACTAAATTATGTTATTTAAGTGTAATCTACATATCATAAAAGTTTACACGGCGTTGGGTAGAGTTTATTTTGGGAACAATTAATTCATTTTTATTACGATCCGCGGTATTAAATAACGGCGTGTCATTTGAATAGATGTCAATTTCATTTTCATTCGTGTTATTGTGGTCAATTAAATCTTTATAATTATATTGCGTAAACTCATTTGACGGTAAATATTTATCTTCGCCTAAAGAAAAAGAGAAAGGAGAATTTACTAGTACTTCTGGATCATTTGTGAGTTTTTCATAGGAGAGATCATTTTCGGAACTTTCATTATCATTTGCGGTTGCGGTTGCGGTTGCGGTTGTGGTTGTGGTATTGGCAGGTTTATTTGGTAGTAACGTCGGTGACCGTTTTTTTATAAAACTATTGTACACGACCATTCCGATATATAAAAAAGCAATAATGAGAAATAGCGAAATCAAGTTTTTATTCATATTTTCTAACATATCGCCTATGTTTTTCGTGATGGCATTGAACTTCATTTTTATTTATATATATATATTATATATAATATTACATATATTACATATATTACATATATTACATATATTACATAATATATATCATAATCATAAACGATTTAAACTTTTGTTATCATTATAATATAAGTTTAATAGAAAATTAAATGTCCAGCGAAGACGCCGAGATGAACGTTATTAAAAGAAATGGTAATGTCGAGGTTTTATCGTTTGATAAAATCTTAAAAAGAGTTAAATGTATCGGCACCGAATCCGAACCGAAACTGGTCGTAAATTATACACAATTGGTAATGAAAATTATCGACCAACTTTACGATAATATACCTACCAGCGTGATTGACGAATTGACTGCCGAGCATTGTGCGTCTTTAACCACGAAACATTTAGATTACGGCACGCTTGCTAGTCGTATCATCGTGTCGAATAATCATAAAAACACGACCGCCGATTTTGCGGAGGCAATGGAGACCCTCTATGCGTTTCGCGATGAAAACGGCACACCGCATCCGCTGATTGACGGCAACGTCTGGTGTCTAATCAATATCTACAAAAACGAGTTTCAAAAAATGTTGGATTATTCGCGAGACTTTTTATTTGATTATTTCGGATTTAAAACGCTAGAACGCGCCTACCTGATGCGCGTCGGCAAAAAAGTCATCGAACGTCCACAGCATATGTGGTTACGCGTCGCAATCGGTATTCATATGAATGATTTAGTACGCGTTAAAGAGACCTATGACCTGTTATCCCAAAAGTATTTTACGCACGCCACGCCGACACTTTTTAATGCGGGTACGCTGCGTCCGCAATTGAGTTCGTGTTATTTGTTGAGTATGGAGGAAGACAGTATTGACGGCATTTATAAAACCTTGAACGATTGCGCCAAAATATCTAAATGGGCAGGCGGTATTGGTCTCCACATCCATAATGTCCGCGCCACCGGTACCCATATTAACGGCACAAACGGCACGAGTAACGGCATTGTACCAATGCTACGCGTATTTAATATGACGGCGCGGTATGTCGACCAAGGCGGCGGCAAACGTAACGGTTCTTTCGCGGTTTATTTAGAACCGTGGCACGCGGATATTGAAGATTTTTTAGAAATGAAAAAAAATCACGGCGATGAAGAAATGCGTGCCCGCGATTTATTCTATGCCTTATGGATTCCCGATTTATTTATGGAAAAAGTGAAAAACGATGACGACTGGTGTTTATTTTGTCCTTTTAAATGCCCCGGTTTAGCCGATTGCTACGGCAACGATTTTACCGCCCTATATGAAACCTATCGGGTCGCCGGCAAAGCAAATCGAACCTTGAAAGCGCGTGCGTTGTGGTATAAAATACTCGATAGTCAAATGGAAACTGGCACGCCGTATTTATTATATAAAGATGCTGCGAACGCGAAAAGTAACCAGCAAAACTTGGGCGTGATTAAATCCAGCAACTTGTGTACGGAAATCATTGAATACAGCGACCACGAGCAAACCGCGGTCTGTAATTTGGCGAGTATCGGACTTTCTAAATTTGTGCTGCCAGATAAAACGTTTGATTACGTCAAACTTCACGCGGTCGTCAAAGTGGTGACACATAATTTAAATAAAATCATCGACATTAACTTTTATCCGACCGAGAAAACTCGCGTCAGCAATTTACTACACCGCCCAATTGGTATTGGCGTACAAGGTCTCGCCGATGTTTTTGTGTTAATGGATTTGGCGTTTACGAGTGAGGAGGCCCGCGAAATAAATAAACTTATTTTTGAAACAATATATCACGCGGCGTTAGAACAGTCGATGGAAATGGCACAACAGCGCCTCGCGGGTATGCATTGTCTCGTACAACAACAAGACAAGTTGTTTTTAAATATAAGTGTCCCGCTGCTAAAAGAGAATATTTACACTAAAGCACAGACGATTTCGCAAGAATATACGCCCCAAGCATTAAACGACCCTCTGGTACACGAATTATCGCCCCTTCCGGCCGAATTATACTACTTACAGGGTACGCAGATGGGCGCTTATAGTTCTTTTGCGGATAGTCCCGCCGCAAAAGGTCTCTTACAATTTGATATGTGGGGCGTGACGCCAGCAAGTAATCGGTACGATTGGGATGATTTAAAACGCTTGATAAAAATCTTCGGGTTACGTAATTCGCTGTTAGTGGCGCCAATGCCGACTGCGTCGACGTCGCAGATATTAGGCAACAATGAATGCTTTGAACCGTTTACTAGTAATTTATATTCGCGGCGTACAAATGCGGGCGAATTTGTTATGCCGAATAAACACTTAATGACGGAATTAACTGCACTGGGGTTATGGAATAATGAGATTAAGGAGAATATTATTCTCAATAAAGGCAGTATTCAACAATTGTCGGGCATTTCTGACCATTTAAAAGAAAAATACAAGACGGTATGGGAAATCCCGATGAAACATATTATTGATATGGCGGCCGACCGTGGTCCTTATATTTGCCAGTCGCAGAGTCTCAACTTATGGGTCGAAGACCCCGATTATAAAACATTAACCTCGATGCATTTCTATGCTTGGCAAAAAGGGTTAAAAACTGGCATCTACTATTTGCGGCGGAAAGCGAAACACCAAGCACAACAGTTTACAATTGTGCCAAAAAATAATGCTGCTAATACTACAAACAGCGCCGTAAGTTCGCCGACACAAAAAACGCCAACGGCAGCACACGCCGGCGCAGCAGCACACGCCGGCGCAGCAGCAGACGCCGGCGGATGCGACATGTGTTCCGGTTAAAGCAAATGAATTTTATTAGACACCATAAAAAAATAAACCTATTTTTATTTTTTTATTTTTTTATTTAACATCTATTCTAAGCAATAACTCTTATATAATCCGCGCAGCGTTTCTTGGACGGCAGGATGTGAGGCAATATCATATTTATATACGTGATAAATGTAGCAGCGGAGGCACACCAAAACATCAATCATAGCATTATGTACGCCATTCGGTTTAGATTTAAATAAATGCTCGTGGAGTTCGCTCAAGGTCGGATACTTACAGTACGTTTTGCCGGTTGTTTTATTCACGGCCGATAAAGCACATAATTCGGTCGTCTGTTTCATTGTACAATATTCGGCATACTGAACTCGGCGACTGCTACTGCTAATGCCGCTAGTGTTACTGCTAATGCCGCTAGTGTTACTGCTAATGCCGCTAGTGTTACTGCTAATGCTGCCGCTACTGCTGCCTTTCGCAAAGTAGAAGAAGTTCGGTAATTGATGACGCAAGAGTTCGACCATCAACATCTTTTTGTCAAAACTAATATTATGCCCGACAATTAAATCTGCTTCGATTAGCGTCTTTTCAAACACTGCTAATGCTTCGACTATTGGCACGCCTTCAGTTTGACTACGTGCTGGCGTAATTTGGTGTATCGCAATACTTTCTGGTGAAATAATCACCTCGGGACCGACGCGAATAATGTAATCAATATATTCTAAAACCACTTTCGCTTCGGTATCATACAAAAGGAAACTTAATTGAACAATATGCGGCCATTTAGCAAAATCTGTCAATTCGGCATTATAACTCTGGGGCAGACCCGTTGTTTCAGTATCAAAGACGAGGACCTTCATGCTGAGGCGGATGAAAGAGTTGGAACGGTTAGGTTTCCTTTACTAATATTAACTTTTTTATATTCAATTTTTTTTGAAATATACGGCAATGATTATGATAGTATAAATATAGTATAGAAATATAGTATAAATATAGTATAAATATAGTATAATAGTATGGGCGTTAATTTCAGCACATCGAGTGACAAAAAATATGTTACAGAACTTAATAAAAAAAAAGGTAAAAAAGATGAAAATGGTAATCTAATTGAAGGTGAAGACGACGACCAAGACAACGACCAAGACGAAACAAAATCTACTACTATCGATGAAAACGCAATTACGATGGCAAAACTAAATGAAAAAAAAAATGAAAATGCTGAGGAAAAAAAAGGTAGTGTAAATCCACCACTTACACTTGTTGATAAAAAAATACCAGACGATCCAAACCATAAAATTAATCCATATGTAAGAGAATTTATTGATAAAAATACGGATACGAATGTCGATATAATTGCTTGGTGTACCAACAAGCAATGTGCTGAAATGGAAGCGATAAAAGCACAAATGATAAAAGAATTCGAAGATTTAATTGAGGCAAAAGACAATCTTAAAAAACATTTTAAAAAAAAATATAAAGAATTTAAAGGTGGTGAAAAAGATGATGATGATGAAGATGAAAGTAGTGATGATGATGAAAGTAGTGAAGATGAAGATGATGGTGAAGGAGAAAGTGAAGGAGAAAGTGATGATGAAGATGAAGCAGCAGCAGCAGATGGTGATGATGATGATGATGATGATGATGATGATGATGATGAAAGTAATGATGAAGAACCTACCAAAGGTGGGGCAACTAAAGAGGAAGAAAAGGAAGAAGCAAAAAATGCAGCAAAAAAGGCAAATCAGGACGACATATTAAAAAAAACTACGTCTGTAGAAAACAAAGATTTAGCAAGAAAAAAATGGTTAAAAATATTAAAGTCGAATGAAAATGGAAAAAAAAAAGGCATTTTAAACAAAAATAATATGATGCGATATGATGTTGTAAATACATATTTTGATGATTATTATGAATGGACGACTTTTATTAAAACCAATAAGTTACTTGGGACAGCAGCGCATACAGCATCAGCACCGCCAGCAGCGCCTACAGCATCAGCACCGCCAGCAGCGCCTACAGCATCAGCAGCACCAGCAGCGCCTACAGCAACAAAATTAGATGAACAAGTATTTTATATGTTATTAAATGCTGTTGCGGAATATTATATTAATAAAACTTTAAATATGCCAATCACGGGTGCAAAAGAAGAGTACGAAAAGACGGGAAAAGCGTATATGAGTTTAAAGGGTACAGGGGGGGAAGAAAAAGCAGTAGTAGTAGCACAAAAAGAAGCAAACGTAGAAGAAAAAGCAGACTTAGAAAAAGGAGACTTAGAAAAAAGAAAAAACGTAGTAGACCCAGCATTAAAAGTAGACCTAACAAAAGCATACCTAACAAAAGCAGCAGAAGTAAAAAAAACAGATGGAGGTCAGTTCAGCGGCGGCGGCGCCCCCCCAACAAAACGTCTAACACGTAAGAAACATCTAAAACATAAGAAACCCAAACATATTAAAATCAGTATTAATATTGGCGATAAAAATCATATCAGTGCTAGCGAAAGTAGCAGCAGCAGTAGCGATAGCAGCAGCGAAGAAGAGGAAAAAGAAGCGACAAAAATCGTACCGAAAAAGAAACGTATGTCACGGCGGCGCCGAAATTAAAAAATATACAACAAAACCTATTAAACGTAAAACACGATGATATAAATATAAAATTGAATACATTTATATCAAATCAAATAGTAGAAAACATCTTACCGCTTTTAAAAATGGCAACTACTACAACAAACGTTAGCGTGTCCGCCGATTTAGCAAAATACACTAAAGCAGAATTACTCGTTCGCTGTCAAGAATTAAATATCACCAAATGTCAATCCAAAACTAAACCACAATTGATTTCATTAATTCAAAATGCTGCTAGTGCGAGTGCTGCTGCTGCTGCTGCTGTGTCAACGAATTATGATGCTGCTAATGTGTCAACGAATACAGATGCGGTTGCTAGTGCTGCCGCCGCCGTACCAAACACCACCCTCGACCCGCAGAATATACGTTTCATTGATTTATTCTGCGGTATTGGCGGATTTCATCAAGCACTGAACCGTTTAAATGCCAAATGCGTATTTGCGTGCGATATTGACGAGCAGTGCCGCAAAACGTATGAACAAAATTATCAATTAAAACCTGCCGGCGATATCAGTTCAATTGATATTACGACCATCCCGCAATTTGATATTTTATGCGGCGGGTTCCCGTGCCAGAGTTTCAGCAATTCCGGTAAAAAGAAAGGATTAGACGATAAACGCGGGAAATTATTCGAATATATCTTATCAATTGCTGCGCGACAAAAACCTTCATTTCTCTTTTTAGAAAACGTAAAACATATTAAAAAGATTGATGACGGGAAAGTGTTTGAACATATTATCCAGCGAATTCGCGAAACGGGATATTTTGTGACGACGACTGAATTAAGTCCACATCAATTAGGCGTGCCGCAACAACGTGAACGTGTCGTGTTTATTTGTATTCGCAACGACCTCTACGATAAAAATAAATCGCTGGATTTTCCGCTGCCCGTCACGCCAATTCATCTCGATCGTATTTTCGAGAAAGATACAACCGTTACTGCCAAGTATAAAATCGCGCCTGCGGATGAAGAAATATTGACGGTCTGGGATAAAATGATCCAACAATTTGAAGTCGGCGAAAATCTTAGTCCGACCATAATGTGTAATGAGTTTAATCGGGTTTATACGCCAAATGAGTTTGCCTTATTACCGGCGTGGAAGCAAGAATATATTACAAAAAACAAACCTATCTATCATAAATATAAAGCACAATGGGACCAATGGATTACTGCTCATCAAACGCTGTTAACAAAAAAGGAAGTGTACGGCAAACTTGAATGGCAAGCAGGTAAAAAGAAAGAAAACGATAGTATCTTTCACCATTTCATTCAATTTCGGCAATCGGGTATCCGCGTGAAAAAAGGCGAATACTTTCCGACGTTGGTGGCAATTGTCCAGACCCCGATTTATGCGAAAGAAAAAAGATACATCACGCCGCGAGAATGTGCGCGGTTACAGTCTTTTCCGGATGATTTTATTATTAATACCAACGATCATGTTGCCTATAAACAGTTTGGAAATGCGGTAAATGTTGACGTAGTACATTTTATTATTAGCAACACGTTGCGGGTATATGATATTATTACCGCATAAATGTTTTATGGTGCTGCGTGTGCTGGTGCTGGTGCTGGTGCTTGTGCCGATGCCGCTGCCGTAGTGGCAAAGTCGCGGCAAATACCGAAACTTTTACGATGAAACGGCGAAATGCCGTATTTTTTTATGCCGTCCATATGTGTTTTTGTGCCATACCCTTTATTCTTCAACAGACCATACCGTGCGTCCAAATTCAAGTCGGGATGTGCCGCACATAATTCCGCAATATAGGCATCACGCGAGACTTTTGCTAATATCGATGCTGCGGCAATACACGAATACGTATTATCGCCGCCTTCAATACATACATGCGGCACTTTCTGTTCTTTTTGGGTTACTGTATTCGTCCACATAAACGGCGTAAAATCATTTCCGTCGACTAGCAGTAATGTATTTTGGGTCATAGACTGGTTATGGTTGTTATGATGGTTGCTGGTTATCTTCGGGTTCGCCATAATCTGCCGGATAGCGTCATGCATTGCTTTATGCGTCGCATTACGGATATTACATTCATCAATGGTTTGTTCCGTCGCATAGGCAACTGCCCACGCTGTGGCATTTTCTTTAATATACGTCGCGACTTCTTTGATTTTCTTTTCCGAATGAAACTTTTTACTGTCTTTCATCCATTCGTGTTTAAATAAAGTCGCATCTTTGGGTAAAATAACTGCGGCGGCGTAGACCCGTCCTAGCATAGGTCCCCGTCCGGCTTCATCGGTACCAATTTCGTAGATGGCGCTGGCGCTGGCATCCGTCGCCGCCGCCGCCGCCGCCGCCGCCGCCTTATCCTCAACCTCCTCTTCGACGTTACAATAACTTGTTTTTAGCATATTACTTTTTAACATATTACTTAATTTAGGATTTAGTCTCTATATTTATTCTCTCCATATTTCAATTTTTAATCGTGATTCAAATAAATAATTTATTTTTTCGAATCGTATAGTATACGCATACTTCCATGAAACTAAATCCAACAAAAATCTTGAAATCTATAACCTCCATTAAAATAAAACCCAGTACGCTATTAATTCTAATCGGGTTATTAACGGTAGTTATTATCGTGGCAGGTTTAGGCACAATAAAAGAGGGTTTTACAATAAACATTGCGCTTAGTGCTGAACAAATCGAGCAATTAAAAGACCTTAAAAGTTTAACAGACAGTTTTAGTCAAAAAATGAGTAAATTACAGTATGATATACAAAATTTACAATCGAGCAGTACATCTAGTAATTCTTACACTATTATGAATAAACCGAGTGTGATTCGAGATATGTTTTATGTATTTGTCTCTTATCACGGTAAGGAAAAATATAATGGCGACATTTATTATAAAACCGTTTATGAACGAGAAGAAAATAATCTGTTTAGTCGCTTAACCCCGCCGGAAGATTTTATTATGATTAAACGAGATATATTAGACGTTGCGACCGCTTATAGTCAGCTAATGATGCAAGTGGATAAAATGCTCGGCATTACTTATAACACAACCGCACCATCTTCACTGAGCAGTAGTTCTTCTTCCTCTTCGACGAGTTACGATAAATTATCGTATGATGAATTAAAAAAACGACTTGATAACTCGGTCGATGATAGATTTTCCAAATTATTAAAAGACCACGAAAAAATGGAAAAAGAGTTGTACAAGAACAACCTTGCTAATACACTTTTTGCTAATACCGCTAGCAGCAGTAACACCAGTAACACCAGCAGCACCAGCAGCAATAATTCCGGTTCATTATTAAATAATTCTTCGTCGTCGTTACTTATGCCGACATCCTCTACATCCCTGCCTATGCCGATAGATACCTCTTTATCCGCCACTTCGGGTTTTTCCAAATCGGAAATACCGCCGGGTAGTGAAGATTTGTACATCTTAAAATCTCAAATTGTCGTGCCGACTTGCCCCGTTTCGTCAAATCTAGTTGGCAACGGTTCCAAGTGTAATACAAACGCCGCAAGTACTGCCGCACCCGTTCCGCCGTGCCCGCCGTGCGAGCGTTGCCCTGAACCAGCATTTGATTGTAAAAAAATCCCCAATTATAATGCGTTAACTGGTCGCAATGATAGTTCGTATTTACCGCGACCCGTTTTAACCGATTTTAGTCAATTTGGTATGTAATATATGTAAGTTATTACGCTTCTGCTACTTCTGCTGCTGCTGCTTCTGCTTCTTCTTATGCCCGCCGTTTAATACATTGTTTATCAATTTGTAAGGTCTCGCATTTTTCTTCTTGCGGGACAATTTTAATAATACATTTAGACTTCTTTCCATATAAAGGTTCAGTACATCCTTTTTCAATTTCTTTTTTCTTACCCTTGTTTTTCCTCGTACTGTTTTTCTTCGTACTGTTTTTCTCGCCTGCCGTGTCATTCGTCACATCTGACGGTTTCGGGTTAAATATGATCGGTTTATCTAAGGTACAACGTGCCCGAAAATGTTCATAACGTTCGCGTACATCACAATAAGATAATCCAGATTTTTTCCCTAATAATTTATTCACAAGTTCGTGTAATTTGTAAATATATCGCGAAAAACTTTCACGTCCTTTCATATCGGATATGGTGAGCGGAAGAATCTTGAAATTTTTTGTTAAATTCATTCGACAATATTTACACGGCAAAACATACTGGAGAGAAAGCATAAAATCACGATAATGTTTTTTATCTGCTGGTGTTGGGTGGGTCGGATAATTAAAAGACATCGTATGTAAATAATGCCACATACTAGGTCCCCATACTGTCGTTAACATTCCATCGCCGCTATAATATTCTTTTTTGGTAAAAACGTACTTCTTTTTCTTGGCGGTGCTGTTTTTCTTGGCGGTGCTGTTTTTCTTGGCGGTGCTGTTTTTCTTGGCAGTGCTGTTTCTCATCGTGCGGTTTTTCATAATATATACTTATATATATAGTATATATAATGTCTAAACCGATTCATCGTTTTTACGAAAAGACTAAAAATACGCAATTACTTCTGGTTATCGCGTTATTATTTATTATTATTTTTCTGATTGCGCCGCTACAAATAAATTCGACAATTTCCTTTATAGGCAAATTCATAATTCTAATACTTTTAACCTACGCCGTCTTTCAAAACTTTACCGAAACACGGCAATTTTCCTTTGAGGTAAAAAACGACAATACTTCTTCTGCAAAAGATTTAAATAATAATATTAGATTGAGTTATGGATTATGTGTTAGCATGTTACTATTATTAATATATGTTCTATTTTCAATATTTACCTAAGATATATAGTATTTAGCATATTATAATAACTTTATGATTGCCTTATAATAAGACTGGTCATCTTTATAATTACTTCTTAGGATTTCAATGTATTTACCATCTTTTGTTTTGAACAACATATGGATTAATCTAAGATATAGTATAAGAGAGAGATATTTTTATATCGTATATACTATATCTTATACTATATATCTATATAAACAATACGTTATATTCTCTATTATATTTCTTCTAATTATTATATATATGAAAATCGAAGAAATCAAAACAAAAATCACGAGTGCTCTTGGGAATAAACAAGTGTTGTTAGTTTTATTCATTGCCATCATTTTTCTGATTGCGGCCGTATACACCTATAGGCGTTATGTTCACGACCGGATAAATAAAGAATATGTCGCCAATAACGAATTTTCTAAAGGCGATGGCACTAGCGCTGAAATATATTTCTTTTATACCACTTGGTGCCCGCATTGTAAAACTGCCAAACCTATTTGGAATTCTTTAAAAACGGAATTGACCGATAAACCGATAAAAGGGGTAAAATTAAACTTTATTGAAGTGGATTGTGATAAAGATACGACCACGTCGGATAAGTTTAATGTCAAAGGATTTCCGACCATTAAGATGGTCATTGGTAACAAAGTGATTGAATATGACGCAAAACCGTCAAAAGAAAACTTGCTTGAATTTGTGAAATCGTCGCTGGCGTGAAAAATAAATCTCAACGTATAAATTATCAATGTATAATCTCAAGGTATAATCTCTCCCTTTACAAATTATGTTTTGTTTTTTAGATTGGATATAAACTGTTTTGCGTGATTATATCCCTTCTCCACCAATTGCTGCCGCGATGTTTCAATTGATAACGTTTCCAACCATTTTGAAAACTCATCTAAATCTTCGACTAAACAACGCACGGTATGTTTGATTTCTTCTTGGCGTCGTTCACCATCAAGCGAGGATTGCATCTTTTTCATTATGGTTAACACAAAATCGATAATCGAAGATTCCGCATTAATACTCGTATTTTTCATATTCCAAATATTTTTAAATGCTAAAATCTCGTCTGGTTCGCATTTCGTTTGTTCAATACAATCATTCAGCGGGAAATTATTTAATAACCCGCCGTCAATATAACATCCCGTCTCTTCAAAAATTGGTTGAAAAATAACCGGAAATGCCATCGTCATACGTAATGCCGTGATGAGCGACAAATTCGGATGTGTTTTATAGGAGATATCTGCTTGTGTTAATATCTCGGTATTGATATTTGTAGAATACATATGAATTTCAATGTTATTAAACGCGTAAAATTCACTTAAGGTAATAGTTTCTGCTAATTCTTTTGCTTTCAATAGCGGGGAAATGGCATCTTTAAAAAAGTTTTCATTTAATAAACATTTTTGGTCAAAGACGTCGACAAGACTTATCGAGGAAGATGCTACGACTTTCCCCCACGGACGTTTAATGAAATAATCATCTAACCATTCCAACTCGTACCCGAGCGACAAAACGACGCCAATAAAAGCGCCTATAGAACATCCGTAGATGGTTTTAATGTCGGACAACTGCCAAAATCCGGATTTAGCTAAAAAGGATGCGGCGCCATACGTAAGTAAACCGGTCGGTCCGCCGCCGCTCAAGACTAAATGTTTGATAGGCTTAGTTAATACGGGGTTCATAGTTAATACGGGGTTCATAGTTAATACTAGATTAGTAAATAATGAGGATTACATTTATATATATTTTCTATGTAAATGTAAATAATGACAACTATTTTTTCATTGACGGATGCTACCACCGATTCGACCAAAATTAATCTTGATGATTTATACGAACGTAAAAAACAACAAGATTTAAACACGGTATCTCTCTACAATAAAGTTTTAAATCGTATTCATACCCGTATTAAAACCGTCTCAAGACAACAAACCAAGGAACAATTCTGCTGGTTTGTTATGCCTGAAACAATTATTGGCGTGCCAAAATATGATGCGGGGGCGTGTACTGCCTACATTATTGACCAATTACGCGAAAACGGATTTGTGGTTAAATATACACACCCAAATCTATTACTCATTTCGTGGGCAGCATGGTGCCCGTCATATGTCCGCAATGAAATTAAGAAGAAAACTGGCGTGGTGATTGATGGCACGGGTAATAAAGTCGATAAATCTTCATCGAATGACGGTAATCCTTACCACAAAAACAACCACAACAACAACAACGAGAGCGATGACCCGAATGAATTAATGTTTCATCGTAGTGGAAAAATTACAATAGAATCTACTAAACCAAATAAAGAATATAAACCGATTGATACCTATAAACCAAGTGGTCTAATATATAATGAAAATCTATTACGGCGAATCGAGGACAAGACGCAGTAAGAGTAAGGTAAGTGAAGACGCAGTATAAATGTATCTATGCGGATTACATTTATTCCAAATATAATCTGTGTATTTCTGTAATATCTATATTGTTTAAACTCACAACAAATTTATTAAATCGCGTATCATTAATTTGTGTAATATCAACCAAAATCACTTGGTTTGCATTCAGATTCAGGGTATCATCTGTAATATAATCTACCATTTCTTCCAATGAACTCGTATAACTAACAGCTCTAATATAAAGTGAATCAACATGGTACCATACGGCGTCTTTTAAAAATACAGCGCTCCAATGTTTTGGGTCTGGCGTCTGAATAATTGCGCACTTATATTCTAAGAGTTTTTCATAGACTTGTAAAAAAAATGGTTTATTATGAGTTTCTGTAAAAAAATCACCTATTTGATACTTATTAACATTTAAATTAAGTATTTTATTTACCATATCATTAATTTCATTATTATTAATAATATCAGTATTCCATATAGATGTTACCTTAAATCCAGAAAACTTAAATAAATATTGAAGCATATCGTCACTGTAATAACCAGAGTTTGGACATTGTTCGGTTTGTCCTATATTTTTCCAAATAAAATTACAATATTTTTTCATATCTAAAATATACCTATAATTACTATCATTAGTAAGTAAAGAACTATTTGTTTTATAATCAAAAATTAATGGAAAGGTTGATATTACATTTTGTAGAAGATTATTCATAGCGTGTGCTCCGCATTCGGAATTTTCTTGTTCTTCATAATATAATAAATTAGGTTTATTTGCGGCGGTAAGTCGTTGGTTTAAATCAACAAGATTTACACCTCTAATAGTTATTAATGTTTTTTTTTGTGGTTGTGGTTGTGGTTGTGGTTGTGGTTGTAGTTCTGCGTTTACATTTTTTAATACTTCTTTTAATATCTTTAACATTATTTGTTTTTTGGTTTCTTCATTTTTTTTCATATCTTCTTGTTTTTGTTTTTCATTTTTTGCTTTTTCTTTTGCTTCTTCTGCCAATTTTTCTGCTGCTATTTCTGCTTTTTTTTTTTCTTCTTCTGAGGTTAGTGTTATTTTCTTTTCCTGTGCTAATTTAATTTCATTTGCTAATTTTTGTGCTGCTGCTAGTCTTGCTTGTTCAAGTGCTTTTTCTTGTGCTGCTTTTGCTTGTGCTGCTGTTGTTTGTTCACGTGTTTGTTCCAGTGCGTGTTCTTGTTCCAGTTTTTGTATTGCTTGTTTAAGTTTATTTGCTGTTATTTTTTGTTCATTTGCTTGTGCTTTTCTTGCTTCTTCCAGTTCCTTTGCTTGTGCTTCTCTTGCTTGTTCTTGTGCTCTTGCTTGTGCTTCTCTTGCTTGTTCTTGTGCTCTTGCTTGTTCTTGTGCTCTTGCTTGTTCTTGTGCTCTTGCTTGTTCACGTGATGCTTCAAGTGCCTTTGCTTGTTCCAGTGCCTTTGCTTGTTCCCGTGCCTTTGCTCTCTTCTCTTCAAATTTTCTGTAATATTCTTCCCTTTCTTTTTCTTTATATGCGTAATTTTCATTAGCTGCCTTTAATGCTCCTTCTACAATTTCATTTGCTGCTGTATTTTCGCCGGTGGAAGGGACAGGCACACCAGCAACCACCTCAGTTTGAACGGCATTATTATATTCCATATTTCCGTATATTTGTTCTAATGCATTCTGATTGTTTATTCGTTTTTGTTTTTCGTTATCTATTTCCTTGCCTTGAATAATTGCTTCTAAGATTTTCAACCCTTCTAAATAATCTTCTTCACAATTTGAATATAATTTAACGATGATTTCTCGTGTTGTTTTTATAAGTTTATCTAAATCCTTTTCGGCAGTTTCAATATTGGAAAAATTAGGACGAAGTGCAATATCGGTAATTTTTATCGTCGTCGCATTCATTTCCGAGGGAGGTTCAGAATACGTAATAACAAATAATTCGTCTGTGACAATCGACAAGAGTTTTTTATGCGTAGCATTGAGGCGACCGACCATATCTGCCAAAAGTTTACCGTATTTGGTGAAAAGTTCAGTATTTTTTGTCGTAAGTTCTATACCTTTTTTAGCATTTGGCGATTTACATATTTCATCTTTTATTTTCTTTTCGCGAATTAAAGGTATATCACTAAACTTGGTAATGTTTTCAGGCAATTCATCGCGTCCCGTAAATGCTTTATGAAATGCTTTTAAATCCGGTTTCAAATCTGCTCCGTTAACATATAATTTCTCTAATTCAATATCTAATGTTTTTTCACTAGGTTTCACATCGACGACGGGTTTCACATCAACGACGGGTTGACCTTCATTAACGCCACCTCTTAACAAGTTTGGATCTAACTCATCATCATCATAATCATATTTTGGTCCTTCTCTTTGTCTTTTTTCCTCTTTCTTGGGCGCCTTTACCTGTGCCTGTGCCTGTGCCTGTGCCTGTGCCTGTGCCTGTGCTGCCTGTGCCTGTGCCTGTGCTGCCTCTGCTTTCGTATTATTATCACACATTGTAAAGTTAATTACTTTTTTTGTATTATTATTAAAATCATTGATGGTTTTATTCGCAACACCCGTTTGCTGAAGTAATTTTCTAAAATTATTCAGACATAGATTATCGTGTTCAATACCATTATTGGTTGTTTTTTGTGTATTTGTAGAATTTACAGTTTTTAAAATTGTCGCATATAAATGTCCTAATTTTACATAAAATGTGGCGGGTTTACATTTTTTTATTTCTTCTGTCGCTAAACCCTTCTTTTTTTCATCCATTATATTTGAAATCAATAAGACGAGTTTATTACAATATTTTATATCTCCCAAATTCGTGTTAATATCTGTTTCCGAGAGAGAACTAATGTATTCTACGGCAATTTTATCCATTAATTTATAAAAGTCCATATTATATTCAGTTGAATTGCTATTTCCCATCTATTATATATATATATTTATAACTTGTATATATTATTTTATAACGATATAAAATAAAATTGATTATATTTATAGTTTATAATACTAATTAAATCTACTAATGACGACGACGACGACCATAACAACAACAAGCGGAGGCGGAATCAATTCGACCAATAGTAGTATTAATGTAAATAGTATTAATGTAAATAGTATTAATGTAAATAGTATTAATGTAAGTAGCAATAAAACGAAAAAAATAAAACAAACGGGTTCATCCGTTATTGATAAAAAAGCATTATGGGAAAAGTTTGATATTCAATCAAAAAGCGAACTTACTAGCAGCAGCAGCGAGGAGACTAATCCAATTGAATGTGTTATGCGAACATCCGGCGAACGTGACTTTTGTGATTGTTGTCAGTCTAAATTAGTCATAACGGATGAAGGATTTCTCGGTTGTATAAATCGAACTTGCGGCGTTATCTATAAAGATGTACTTGACCAAGGTGCCGAATGGCGTTATTATGGTGCGGACGATAATCATTCCGGCGATCCGACGCGTTGCGGTATGCCAATTAATCCACTTTTAAAAGAATCGTCCTTTGGATGTAAAGTCGTCTGCGCGCCCAAATCAACCTATGAAATGCGAAAAATACGCCGCTATACTGAATGGCAAGGTATGCCTTATGAAGAAAAAGCACGGTATGAAGAGTTTCAGCGGATTTCGGTACTAGGTAATCAAGGCGGTATTTCCAAAATTATTATCGATGAAGCGATGCGATATCACGCGAAAATATCTGGCGTAAAGACGTATCGCGGGGATAATCGCGATGGCATTATTGCTGCTACCATATACATTGCGGCACGCAACAACAATTGTCCGCGAACTGCAAAAGAAATTGCGACGATATTTCATTTAGATAATACGAGTGCGACCCGCGGTTGTAAAAACGCCAGTTCTATTATTAATGAAATCGAGCACGAAATGAATAACGAGGAGAAAACAACACTTTGTAGTACGACGCCATTGTCGTTTATTGAACGTTATTGTAGTCGCCTGAATATAAATGCGGAATTAACGAAAGTATGTAAGTTTGTTGCGATGCGTATTCAAGAAAGTAACATCATTCCGGAAAATACACCGCATTCTATTGCGGCTGGTATTGTCTTTTTCGTGTCGCATCAATGTAAACTAAATGTCAGTAAAAAGAATGTAAGTTCTGTCAGCGAAATAAGTGAAGTGACGATTAATAAATGCTATAAAAAACTAGAAACAATACGCGATAAACTTATACCAAAAGTGATATTCGAGAAATACAAGTAAATTACTACAAGGTTTAAAAAAAGTTATAAATCCACAACAGCGTGTCAAACCCGAAGGTATGAATAAAGAAATACTACATACTATACACCGCTATTTTTTTATAGATACTAGTATCTTTAATCTCTCTTAAATGAAAAAGTGAATAGAAAGAATACAAGGACACGGTAATTAAAGTCGCAATTACGCCATATTTATACACGGCAGATTTCTTTTTTAAATACGCCAAGGATAAAGGCATCCAAAATAACGACGCAACTGTAAGCATAAATAACCCCAACAATACTTTATGCCGCAAATTCGGTTGCGAAGTTAATTGCCATAAATAACCAAGTGTAATTAAAAAACATATTGCCGCTAAAAACATTGAAATATAATAGACATATTTTAATGGCGGGCGAATAGTGCCCCATAATTTATTTACAATCGATTTGTTTTCTTGGGCGTAATAATAATACGAGTATAACAACAGAGCACCCGTGAAAGCAATGGGTAGGAACATTTTATATTATATAAACAAAATAATATAAAAACGAAGCATTTAAAAACGACGCATTTAAAAACGACGCATTTAAAAACGACGATGATGTAATTAAATAATTAAATATAAAACTGGCATTTTAATAACCAGCATTTGTTAAACGCGACATGGTAATTACGTCAACTTGTTCTGCGTATATATTCGCGCTTACATCAGCATACGCGTATAATGTAGTGGTTACGGTTCCCGGCGAAACAAGTGCGGTAGTCATTGTATTCACGGTAAGATTAGTATAAGACGCGGTTTTAATACCTTTGCCGGGAATGTTTGTCTTGGACGTATTTGATTTTATGCCGTTAAGTACCAAATAGGAATATACTATATTATCTGCGGCGTCCGTGTTTTTAAAAGTCGTGTTTGCCAGTGCCCACACATACGTGTTTTGACTTATATCCAAGTTTGTTGTTTTTAAGGTCGTACCTGGGACACTGGTATTCGTGATAGAAACAAGGGACGTAGAAGCATCAATTGTCGCAAACGCGGTGGGCAATAAGTTCGAAGCGGTAACAATTTCACCTGAATTGGTATTGCGATATACAATGGAATAACTATTATCAATTGCCGTTATTGCTCGGACGGGATTGACTGTAAACGTATTCGCGGTTGTGTTGGTTAAATTTGAACCACTGGCATTTAAGATGATGGAATTAGAACCTTGTCCTGTAACACCCGCACCATACCCAATAGCAATAGAATTCGCGCCTTGCCCTGTAAATCCGGCTTTAAAACCAATGGCGATAGCATTACTGCCTTGATTCGTGACATATTGTGTTGTTTGCGACACGGCAATTGAGTTTGAACTGAAATCGAAGCGTTGAGAACGGAAGGTTCCCGCCAACGTCATGGTTGGACCTGAATTATCGTATAGTAAATTCGCACTACCTGTAATACCACCTGTTCCGTTATTGTATTGAATTGAATTCGTTGGTCCGCCTGGGGCAGCACTGCCGGTTGGTCCAGTATCACCCGTATTTCCAGTTTTGCCTGTTGCGCCTGTATTACCCGTTGCGCCAGCATTACCAGTAGCACCCGTTGCGCCGGTGTTACCTGTATTACCTGTATTACCTGTATTACCAGTAGCACCAGTGGCGCCTGTATTACCTGTATTACCTGTATTACCAGTAGCACCAGTGGCGCCTGTATTACCTGTGTTACCTGTGTTACCTGTATTACCTGTGTTACCTGTCGCGCCGGTTGCGCCAGTGTTACCTGTATTACCGGTGTTACCTGTATTACCTGTGTTACCTGTGTTACCTGTCGCGCCCGTTGCGCCTGTATTGCCCGTGTTACCTGTTGCGCCAGCATTACCTGTCGCGCCCGTTGCGCCTGTATTGCCCGTGTTACCTGTTGCGCCAGCAT
>Ga0114969_10000069_pt1 | contig 79012 bp, 74 predicted proteins | sample M_130807_MF_Meta_FD_87316 | JGI IMG/M metagenome (GOLD analysis project Ga0114969, IMG submission 87316) | Freshwater microbial communities from Lake Montjoie, Canada to study carbon cycling - M_130807_MF_MetaG | ecosystem: Environmental > Aquatic > Freshwater > Lake | place: Lake Montjoie... | reverse complement strand
GCAGCTTTATCATAAAATGGTTTTGCCTTTTCCTTTTGAATTTCAAGTTGATCGGCAAATATTTTCATTGCCTTATCATTTTTTGAATTCACGGAAATGTTAGAATTATTAATACCTTGATTTACAACATGAAATGCGTTTAATATTTCAGCAGACACATTCATTGCAAGAAGTGCAGTCAACACAAGATACATCATGTTGATCATCATTTGCCTGGGCTCCTTTGGAATTGACATTATTTGTGTTTGTGTTTTTTAATTATCAAATTAATTATTCAAAAATACAATTAACGGGAACCTCCGGCTCCCATTTGCATTGCAGAAAGCATGTTTCCGTATATTGAATTTAAATGTCCTAAGTTCTTGGCAAGTCCAGTCATTTCTGTTTTATATTTTTTAGTGTCTTCAACAGAATCATGTAGATTTTCTATTGCATTTGAAAGTGTTCCATAGAACTTATTCATTGTTTTCAAATGACTATTAGTATCTTGCAATTCCAATTCATAAATAGCATTTAACTGAGCAAGATTTTTTGAAACTTGTTGAACTTGTTCATGGTACTTTTTAGTTTCATCAGCACCTGAGGCAAGTAATTCAGCAGCATTAGTTGCTTCGTTATAAGCCTTTTTCATTTCAGTTAAAGCTGTCGCCGCTTCTTTAGCTTTGGCGGTATATTCACCAGTCGCTGACGCTGCATCGCTTACATCTGAAAGTTTAGACAAATTATCACCTAACTTGTTTAAGTTATCTCCTAATCTGCGTATTAATTCCTGATCAACATTTGCAGTTTCTAATAAATTATCAAACTGTTGGGTCAAAGTCCCGTGTGTAGCTTGATTATGCTCTTTCAAAAGTTCTTCTTCATCTGGAGCTATATTAATTTCAGGATAAATCTTTTCCCAATAATAATCAGCATGAGGAGGTAAAATTCCTAAAAGCGCAAAAATGAAAGCTTCAGTACACATTCCAACAATAAGCATTTCACTAGCATAAGGCCAGTGTTGAAGTTTAAAAAGAGCTCCCATTAACACCACGGAAGCACCTAGACCGATGATTAAGTTTTTTATTCTTTTACCTTTTTCAGTCTCGAAAAAATGAGCGAGTTTGTTCATTGTTGAAAAGTGTTTATTTAGTTAATTATTGGTTATTCTTTGGGTTTGATTTAAGGTTTGCTGCTTGGTAAATTCAAAAAGTCTAATCAATTTCAATTAATTAAATTAATCATTGATTGACCTACCAAGGAAGATTATTACATCTCTGAATCCAACATATGCTTTAGCAGAATCCTGGTATTCATAATTTCGAGTACCCGTTTGGCAGTAATATGCAATATCTTTCCACGAACCACCTCTAATAACTTTTCTTTTAAGGGTAATTGCGTCAGAATTTTGTGCATTATACTGAATATCAGGATCTAAATCCCAAACGAATGAATATGAATTCTCGTAAAAAGCTGTTGAAGTCCATTCTGATACATTACCAGCCATATTATACAAACCGTAATCATTTGGAAAATATGCATCAACTTTAACTGTATAAAAACCTCCATCATCTGGATAATCTCCACGGCCAGGTTTAAAGTTTGCAAGAATACATCCCTTTTTATTTCTCATATAAGGTCCTCCCCAAGGATAGGGTGAAATATCACGCCCACCTCTAGCGGCATATTCCCACTCTGATTCATATGGAAGTCGAAATTCATCATTAATTACATCACCTAATTCAGTGCGGTAATCATTCCAAAAACGAGTTCTCCATTTAGAGAAAGCAGTAGCTTGCTTCCAATCAACACCAACAACAGGGTAATTATCAAAGGCAGGATGCCAGAAATAATTACGAGTCATAGGTTCATTATATGAATATGTAAAATCATGAACCCAACATAATGTATCAGGATAAACATTTACAATTTCAGTCATTATCACAGAACTACGATCAAAATCAGCATTATGTGGATTAGAACCTGAAGTTCTATTTTCTTCTTTAGCAGCGGTTTTAAAATCAACCCAATAGTATACATAGTTAAGAAGCTTGGTATTAATTTCTTTTCTTCCAAGTATCCGTTGGTTTTCAGGTGTATACATTGACGACAATTGATCTTGTATTTCTTCATCTTCCCAATCAATTTTTTCCCTGTAATTTACGGCATTGTCGTCAATTAAGTAATCTCCACCTAGAATTTTATGTGCAATAGAGTCTTTTACAAATTCAACAAACTGACGGTATTCGTTATTTGAAATTTCAGTTTCATCCATAAAGAAACCTTGAATAGAAATAGACTTAGGTTTTTGAATCAATGCATTATTAATGTCTTGATCACTTTGTCCTATGTGCAAAGTTCCGGATGGAATATAAATCATCCCGTAAGGAACAATTGTATTCCATTCAGGTCTGTCGAGGACACCGAGTAGTTGGCCATTGTATCCGCCGTTGCAAGCAGCAAGCAGACACACTAACACAATTAGAAAATACCTTGAAATCTTGATCATGGTTCTTGGTTTATTCACTTAGCAAGTAAAGGTTGTAGCTATAGAAAAAAGTTTAAGGGTGGGTAAAAATAATTATTTCATTAAACTAACCAAATCAAATTTAAAAACCTGACTTTTTGAGTCAGACGCATTTTAACGGAAGATTTGGAGAAAAGGTTACAATTCTGTGACATTATTTTAGAATCTGGGAGTAAAAATTATTTTTTCCGGCTTAGCAGGCTTAGTTAAACTCAGTAAATACCTCATCATTAATTCGTGGCTTCCGTCATTTGCAGACGACAATTTTGAGATTGAATATTCATAAGCATACCCTACTTCAAAATTAGAAGATAAATTAAATGCAAGAAATCCAATAATTGCTTCTGGTTGGTTTGAGTTTAAGCCTCTATATCCTGAACCAATCCAGCCAAATTTTTTAAAGCCAAATAAAATTGAAGCTTCAGTTTGCAATTCATTAAAATTATACTTTATGATGGCAGAAGGTTTTATTTTAATTGATTTATTGTTGTTAACGATGAATAAAATACTGGCAGCTATATTTTTTACTTCATCAATTGATAATTTTCCTGAATAGGCTGAATACTTTAAAGATGAATTCAAGAAATGTGATCCTGATATTCCAAAATTCATTACCTTATTCATATAAAAAACTCCAGCTGAAAGTTCGGGTGACATTGATGAGACAGAATTTATTGGTAATAAACCATCATTGTGATTAAGTATGCCTCCAGAATAATAGCCATCTGGTGCTCTAAGTTTATCCCCTTCTATCAAAGATTGAATAATTCCTCCTCTAATTCCGAATCCAAAACGATGGTTATTTCTTTCAGCAATAAAAGAATAACCAATTGTAGCGTAAGTGTTCCTCTGAACACCTTGTTGATTATTTAAAATAATTGCTCCTATTCCTCCGTGAATACTTGGAACGAATGAACTTAGGCAAAGCGACTGGGCAGTTGGATGCCCGGTAAGACTGACCCATTGTGACCTTCCAATTGCTGAAACATTTATTGACTTTGTAATTCCACAAACGGCAGGATTATAGAATTCAGGATTAAGTGAACCATGAGCAAATTGCGGAATTTGTTGCGCTACAGAAATCTCGCAACAAAAAAATATACACAATAAAAGGCTTACAAAAATGTTTTTACTTATCATTTACCTTTTGAGAAAAATAAAAATAATCTATTCAGGTTGAATTCCAAACGCGTAAATTTCATTTAATAAATCTTCAACTGAATAAACGGGAGAATTGCAACTATAATTTTTACATAAATAAAATATCGGGGTCTGCAAAAATTGCTTGTCGTTTAATGAAGAAAGTGAAATATTATTTTTTTCAGCAACTATTAAAACACTAACTGGAAGGTATTGTTTATTTAAATGTTCTCCACTAATATGTGCATTTTCACCTGTAACAGTTATTTCATTAAATGAATAATCAAATGAGTTTAATCCTAACAACCAATTGCCGAAAGAAGATGGAAATTTAGCAGCAATGCTTTGAATTTTTGAATACATATTAATTGATTGGTCTCGCCAATCCTTCACATCGAATAATATTCCAAGTTTATATAAATTCTCGGCCATTGTAGAATTTCCAGAAGCTGTTGCGTTGTCATAGTATTCTTTCTTTCTAATTACGACATCTTTTTGCCAATCAGGAGTATAAAATAAAAGAACATCATTTTCATCTGAAAAATGATCCAATACATAATGTACAAGTTCTTTTGCTTTTACTAACCAATCGAATTCAAAAGTTATTTCATAAACATCAATACAAGCTTTAATAAAAGAGGCATAATCATCTAAAAAGGCAGGATTTTTCGATTCTCCATTCTTATGGTTGTGATGAAATGCTCCTTTATGTGCCTCATCTTTCAATACCTCAAATAGAAAATTTAAATTTGAAACAGCTGAATTTTTATATGCTTCATTTCCCGTTGCTTTTGTCGCATTAGCAAATGCGGAAATCATTAAAGCATTCCAATTAAGAATAATTTTATCATCTAGTGCTGGTCGAATTCTCTTTGCTCTTTCTACTAACAATATCTTTTTTCCACCAGAAATTATTTTTTCAACCTCTTCTTTGGTCTTTCCACTTGATTTTGAAAATTCTTCAATATCAATTTTAACATTTAAAATAGATTTTCCTTCCCAGTTCCCCTTTTCATAAACATTATAGTATTTACAAAACAATTCAGCATCTGATTTCAAAATATCTTCAATATCAGCTTTCTTCCAACAATAATATTTACCTTCTTCACCTTCTGAATCAGCATCTAAGCTTGAAAAAAACCCTCCTCTTGAGTTTTTTAGTTCTCTATTTACAAATTCTAAAGACTCATCTATAATTCTTAAATAATTTTTATCGCCGGTAAGTTTGTATGCATCACAATAGGTTGAGATTATCAATGCATTATCATATAACATTTTTTCAAAATGAGGCACTAACCACTTATCATCTGTTGAGTATCTTGAAAAGCCCCCACCTATCTGGTCGTAAATTCCACCATTCATCATTTTGTCGAGTGAAAGCCGAACTTGTTTTAATGCCATTTCATTTCTTGTAAAGAAATAATACTGCATTAAAAAATTTAAATTAAATGTAGAAGGGAACTTGGGTGCATTTCCAATTCCACCTTCAATTTTATCGAATTGTTCTTCTAATATTTTATAGGCGAGGTTTGTTACCTTATTGCCGGAATCTTTTAACTGGTGGTTATTCAATAAATCATTTCTGTTTTGAATTATACCAGTTAAATCTTCTGCCTGTTTTACTATTTCATTTTTTCCATTTACCCAGGCATTAAAAATCCCATGCAGTAATTGAATCCATGAGGGGCGATTAAATGCAGGTTTAGGTGGGAAATAGGTGCCGCCATAAAAAGGTTTTAAATCCGGGGTAAGGAATACATTTAACGGCCAACCTCCGCTACCACTCATAATCTGAACTGCCTCCATATATATATTATCAAGGTCAGGTCTTTCTTCACGATCAATTTTAATATTGATAAAATTTTCGTTCATAAATAACGCCACCTTTTCATCTTCAAACGACTCATGTTCCATAACATGACACCAATGGCAAGCAGCATATCCTATACTAACTAATATAGGCTTGCCTTCTTTTTTTGCTTTTTCAATTGCTTCATTACACCAAGGAAACCAGTCTACTGGATTGTGCGCATGTTGTAACAAATATGGACTTGATTCATTAACAAGTTTATTGGAATACTTTTTCTCAACTGTTTCCATAAATAAAAAAACAGTTTAAAAGTTTACTAAAATTATTATTTCTTCTTTTTTGAAGCAAGAATATATTTTTCAATCGCCATTATCATAGAAGGAGACTCAACCGATGGAGCAATGATATCACATCTTAATTTAGCATCCGATATTGCATTCAAAGTCAAAGGTCCGAATCCGCCGATCACCTGATTTCGTTGTTTATAATCAGGAAAATTATGAATTAATGAATTTACACTGGTTGGCCCAAAAAATATCAGAGCATCAAAATTCAGATCCTTTTTCTTCAGCTCTACCGGAACAGTTTTAAGTATCACAGCCTCAGCAAATTCAATTGAATTCTTTTTTAAAAAATCAGGGATATCTGATTTATGAATATCTGCACATGGAACCAAGAATTTTTCACCATCATTTCTATGGTGTAATACAACCTTGAAAAAATTAGGTAAAGTACCATCGGCATAAAAGACTTTACGCTTTCGGTACAGAATATATTTTTGTAAATACAAAGCCACTGATTCAGTCATACAGTAATACTTTGTTTCATCAGGCATTCGGATTCTTAAACTTTCACATAAACTAAAAAAATGATCGATGATATTTCGGCTTGTAAAAACAACTGACTCAAAATTCAGGGGGTTAATTTTATACTTGCGATACTCTCTGTTTTCTATCCCTACCAATTGAATAAAAGGTTTAAACTCAATTTCAACTTTGTATTTTCTACAAAGTTCATTGTAAGGATTTTTATCATTTTCAGGCTTTGCCTGAGAAATTAAAATAGTTTTAATAGGTCGAGTTGGTACGGCAACAGAAACTGGTTCAATAATTTTCTTTGGTTCAAAAGCTTTAGAACCTTTTTTACTTAATGATTTTTTTACATGAGCAGCCGCCTTTGAAATTGAATTGGTGACCTTTTTAATTTGCTTCTTAGTTTTTGTCAACTTCATTAAAGGAATTTTACATCAAATCAGTTACAATCCTTTCGCCCAATCCCTAAGCACTTTTACAAAAATCACCAGAGGCGCTATTTCGAGGGTGCAAATATAAACGATAAAGTGAAACTTATGCTTCGCGAAATAATCATTTCCTATACTAAAGCCCCTTAAATAGCGAAATAAAACAATTGCAGTAACCATCACAAAACTTACCCCGATTGCTAACCTGCCAATTTGATTTGGAGAATAAGTGATGAGAATTAAAAAAGGTAACAATAAAATTCCAATCAATCGATTTAATTGAACTTCGTTAAACTGATAAAAGTTTATTTCTTTTTTAAATGGAAATAAACTGCCTGCGATTTTCATTATTACAAACCGAATTATTAATAAAACACTTACAATAATTATTGAAACCAATAAAAGCCATGAAAAAGGTGGAAGGAAATTATAATGATGAGCAATTAAAAAAAAATAAACACCAATTACTATAGTTGAGTTTAGACTCAATAAAAATGTTCCTAGTTTTATAATCCCATAGTTGTCACGAAAAATCTGTTGATTAATACCTATCGGTTTAAAAATCTGGAACACTTCACTGAACTCTCTTGCATAATTCACCCGAAGAAAAACAAGCAGCACGGTTAAACCCAAGAGCAAATAAAACATCCACGATTTCCATTCATCATTTCGTTTGCGAACTATCACTTCATCACTTGCCGGTAACGAATTTTTTTTCAGAATTTTTTCCGGGGAAATTAATTTCCATTTGTCTTTTGGCTTTAAGGAATTATCTGTAGCAATCGGAATAACAAAATTCAGAAAATGATTTCGTGGAATTGAATCGTGGTGAACAACCGAAGCAGAATTATTTGTTTGATGATTTGCTGAATCAGTTTGAGCTAACGAAATATTATAAAACAAAAATGTGCTCATAAAAAAGAAAAATAAAATCATGAGCCTTTTGAAATCAGAATTCATTGATGTAGCCGAAATGAATTTTTGCTGAACGCAATTGTAATGGATTTCCTCTTTCGCTTCCCACTGCATAACTGACACCAAAGATGCCTGCCTTTGTTTGAAAAGTCAAACCTGCACCAACACCTTTTGGCCAATCAGTATAAAAATTATTTGGCAACCGATGTTCGATGTATGCAAAGTCTGCAAACAAAAACAAGTACGATGTGCGCTGAATCAGGTAACGATACTCAGCTGTGAATACATTGTACCAAGAAGCATACACCGATTGCTCATCGAAGCCACGCAATAATCTGTTGCCCCCAATCCTGTACAATTCATTCTGAAAAACATCAGGCGCAATTAGCGACTTGGTTTGAAAAGATAATTTCAAAACCTGCGTGCGCGAAATGGAAGTGTAATTATCAGCCTTCGCCAGTAATTCGTATCGCAATGATTTTTTAGGAAGAGAATCGTACAGAGAACTGAAATTAAAATCAGGTTCATTCAAATCAGTAAGTTGCGTGATACTCGGATTGCGAATCACTTTTCTGTTACCAACTGCGGCTGATGCAAACAGGTACCAGCCTTTGCGTGGACTCAATCTGAAATCTAATTTTTCGTAAGCCGTTTCCAATCCATAATAAGTAACCGACAAATCAATTTGTGATGGAAGTATTTGCGATTGTTTTATTTCAAAAGTATCAACAGACAATAATGACGATGAAGTGTTTCGCACAAAACCCTTGATGTAATTTCTTCCGCTGAATAAATATTGCAGCCCAATTTCCTTTTTCACATCAATGTAAAAAGTATCGTTCTTGTTTATTTCAAATCCGAGATTGATTCCGAATGGCTGTTGTAACAGATATGGATATTGCAAGGCAGATTTGAATTCGGTACTGCGCGGTTGTAGTTTATCCAAGCTCAAATTCAGTCGCTCGCCGCGCCCTAGCACATTCCACATATCAAGCGATCCCTGACCTGTTACAATCACTTTTCCGGAAACTCGATTATTGGGCAATACACCAATTACTAAATCGAACTTGCTTGCATTTCTGTTTTTCAGTTGTAGAATGATGCTTGCTTTATCATCGTTGAAAATAATTTTCGCGGTACTCTCCTGCTGCACAAATGGAATTTCATCCACCTGTTTATTGATTTCGCGAATCAGACTTTCGTTGTATAAATCTCCCGGCTTTATTCCAAGGTAACCGTACAAGTATGCGTTGGCAATTTTCACATCGCCATCCACTTTTATGCTGTCAATCGTTATCAGTTTTCCTTTGTCAATCATCAGCGAAGCACTAAGCAGATTTTCTTTCCACACAATGCTATCGAGCCAGACTTTCGCAAACGGAAATCCATTGTTCTCACAGTAAGTCAGTAATTTTTCTTCAATGGATCTTATTTCCTCGTAGTAGAAATTTTTTTCGGTGAATGAATTTGCCTTCAGATTAATACGGTTCAATAAATCTTCACTCACATTTCCTTTCGAAAGAAAAGCCCACTCTACTTGCTTATTTAATTTAATAAAAGCTGTGAAATGAACAGAATCAATTTTCATGCTGTCAAGCGATGTAAGCAAAAAACCTTTTTCATACAATTGATTGAAAACTGAAGCCAGTTCTTTTTTCGATGAAACAGAATCATTCAGAATATTACGATAGTTAATGAGCTTGTGAAGTGCAGCAGTATCTTTGTCTGAAGCAATTACTTTAAAATGAAATAACGGCTGCGCATGAAGGATAGAAAAACAGAAAATAAAAATCGCAGTGAGCACAGCTCTCAACATTCAAAAGTTTTTTTTCAAAATTAATCAGGCAGCAAATCTATGGCAGGTATTTATGTTCACATCCCGTTTTGCAAGAAAGCTTGTCACTATTGCGATTTTCATTTTACCACTACCCAATATTATCGAGATGAAATTATAAAGCAGTTGGCGAACGAAATTGAACAACGAAAAAATTATTTAACCGAACGAACACTCAACACTATTTATTTCGGAGGAGGAACACCTTCTATTCTGAATGAAGAAGAACTGAGTTTACTGATGAACAGCATTCATAAAAATTTTTCAGTTGCTATAAAAGCTGAAATCACTTTGGAAGCAAACCCGGATGATTTATCAATAGAAAAATTATTGATGCTGAAAAAAAACGGCATCAACCGTTTAAGCATTGGCGTGCAAAGTTTTAGAGATGAAGATTTGAAATGGATGAACCGAGCACATGATGCAATGCAGGCAAAGCAAGCTGTTATGAATGCAGCAAGCGCCGGGTTCAACAACATCAGCATTGATTTGATTTATGGTTTGCCCACTTCAACTTTAGCCGACTGGAAAAGGAATCTAGAGATGGCTGCTACACTTCCTGTTCAACATCTGTCGTGTTATTGTTTAACAGTTGAAGACAATACTGCTCTTCATCATTTTATCAAGAAAGGAAAAGTGATTGAGAAAAAAGATGAAGTGAGTTCTGAAGAATTTCTGATGGCGCATGAATTTCTTACCGGAAATGGTTTTGAGCATTATGAAATTTCAAATTATGGGTTGAGAAATTTTCACAGCCGGCACAACAGTAGCTATTGGGATAACGAACCCTATCTCGGCATTGGTCCTTCCGCACATTCGTACAATGGAATTTCACGGCAATGGAATGTGGCTAATAATATTCAGTACCTTAATTCAATGAAAGAGGGAAGATTATTATTTGAAAAGGAAGAACTTTCCGTCGAACAACAATTCAATGAATACTTGATGACACGATTGAGAACTTCCAGTGGAATTTCAATGGAATACATTGGAACTGTTTTTGGGAAAATTTATGCAGATGAATTGCGTCAAAAGATTTCAGCTTATGAAATCCCTTCACATTTCGAAATCAAAAACAAAAATCTTCATCTCACAATAGAAGGAATGTTGAAACTCAATTCAATTGTAATTGAGTGGATGAAATAAGTTTACGCCGATAAAAATTATTTATGGCCGACAGAAAACAATTCTTCCTCGAAAAATTTACACCCGATTATAGTTTTAAAGGATCTACGGTTACAATGGGCGCTCCCATTTTAGATGGCGAAGTACTCACTAACAATTTTGTTAAACTTCCTCTTAAAACTTTAAATCGTCATGGGTTAATCAGTGGCGCAACCGGCACAGGAAAAACAAAAACATTGGAATTGTTAGCAGAAGGGTTATCAGCGAACAGTGTTCCTGTTTTAATGATGGATGTGAAAGGCGACCTGAGTGGAATTGCAGCAGCAGGAACTTCAAATGAAAAAATTCAGGAGCGTGCAACTAAAATCGGTATCACTTATTCAGCTTCAGGTTTTCCAACTGAGTTGATGACACTGAGTGAGGAAAACGGAGTGCGGCTTCGAGCTACAGTTTCTGAATTCGGTCCGGTGTTGTTTTCAAAAATGCTTGGGTTGAATGATACGCAAACAGGAATTGTAAGTATGATGTTCAAGTATGCAGATGATAAAAAATTGCCTCTGCTCGATTTAAAAGATTTTAAAAAACTGTTGCAGTATGTTTCTGATGAAGGAAAGAAAGAAGTAGAATCATTGTACGGTGCTGTGTCCACTACTTCAACAGGAACCATTCTTCGGAAAGTAATTGAACTGGAACAACAAGGTGCAGATCTGTTTTTCGGCGAATTGAGTTTTGACACCAATGATTTGTTACGAATTGACGAAAATGGAAAAGGATTTATCAGCATCGTTCGCTTAACAAACATTCAGGATAAGCCGAAACTCTTCAGCACATTCATGTTGTGTTTGCTGGCTGAGATTTACAACACTTTCCCCGAAGAAGGGGATCTGGAAGCGCCGAAACTGGTTGTGTTTATTGACGAAGCCCATTTAATTTTTAAAGAAGCAAGTGGTGAATTGCTCGACCAGATTGAAAGCATCATCAAACTCATTCGCTCAAAGGGCGTAGGAATTATTTTCTGCACACAAAATCCAACAGATATTCCTCAGGCGGTTTTAAGTCAGCTCGGTTTGAAAGTGCAACATGCTTTGCGCGCCTTCACTGCGCTTGACCGGAAATCGATCAAGCAGATTTCAGAAAATTATCCGCTCACTGATTTTTATGCAGTGGATGAATTGCTCACTTCACTTGGAATAGGCGAAGCAGCAATAACTGCGTTAAATGAAAAAGGAAATCCAACAATGCTGACTGCAACATTACTGTGCCCACCATCATCTCGCATGGGAATTTTAAATGATGAAGAATTAAATCTCATCAATGCAAATTCAAAACTGGTGAGTAAGTACAGTCAGGTGATTGACAGAGAAAGTGCTTATGAAATGTTGTTGCAGAAAATGCAGGATGTTGCAATAGAATCAGCGAAAGATACACCGCCTGCTCCAACAACTCGAGCCGGACAAAAACCGGAGAAAAGCACTTTCGAAACCATTATGAAAAGTCCGGTGACACGCTCAGTAGGAGTTGCCATTGCAGGTGCCATCACCCGTAGTTTACTAGGTTCACTCGGATTAAAATCACGGAGCAGTTCCTCAAGGAAGAAGAGTAGCTGGTTTTAAATATCTCTTAGTATAAAATAAAAAAGCGGCTGCTTCTTTCGAAACAACCGCCTGATTTTTCATTTGAATTATTTATTCAACAACTAATTTTTTTACTGCTTTTCCGGTTTTGGTGTTAACTGTCAGCAGATAAATTCCTTTCGATAAATCTTTTCCATTTATAGTAAAAGATACTGCATCCTTTAAAGTTGAAGTATTAATTAATTTCCCTGACAGGTCATACAACTCATAAGATTGAACGGGAGACTGACGAGAAAGAACTTCAAAATTATCAGAAGATGGATTTGGAGAAACTTCAACAGTTATTGAAGCATCATAAACATTTTCGATGCCTAAATACATTCCTGGTAAAGCAAGGGCCTGAACCATTCTAGGAGCTAGATAACCTTGAATAGAATCTATGTAAGCCATTCCTTTTGCCTTCGACATGTTAGGGTCAGTTAATAATCCGCTACCATAAATTGTATCAACTGCACCATTTGTTAATCCATAAATTGTTCCGAGTGTATGCAAATCATTAATATCATACCACTCCCAAGGACCAGCCTGACCATTAAACGGACTAGGGATATATACATTCGGATCTGGTTCAATAAATGGGAACAAACCATTATGGCTGTTATTAACCTGGTTAGCTCGAGTTGTATAAGGATCGTTATATGGAATATTGAATACATCGTTATTTCCGAACGCATCAGCGCGGTTTATAACATCATAACTACCTGCAACATAAACTACATTATCACCTGTAGTTGGCACCACAACCATTCCATGTGTATATGGAGCGAAGGGATCGTTAGGAACATGAAAACAAACCATTGGAACATCTCCGTTTTCTAACCAGGTCGAATCACCCATAGCACCTCCCATATTTACTGCCATAGTAATTGCACTAGAATAAGTAGGCAGGTTAGGATAATTTAAAGCAGGGTTGCCTCCTAAACCTTCAAAATCACCCATTAAAGTTGGATTAACATAAGGGTCGCCAGTCATGAATCCGTAAGCAGCCTGGTCACTTCCACTAAGAAATTTTCCGCTAGACAATCCAGCAATCTCAGTATTAAAATTGTTAAGCGTCGCATAGGCAAGAGCAACATAACCTCCGGACCCCTGACCACACATTACAATTTTACTTCCGTCAATTTTGTAGGTGGTACTTGTTGAATCTAAATAACGAACAGCAGTTTTTGCATCTTGAAGTGCACGATAAACTGCTTGTAATAAAGAACCTGTCCGAATATCCTGACCAGCAGCACCAATAGCTTGTGGGTTCCATCCTAATCGATAATCAATTGAAGCTACAACATATCCCCTACGGGCAAATCTTCTACACATTTCAGCCGATGCACTATCTGTGCGGGCTCCTGTAGGTGTTTTGTTAAAAAGGATTGGTAAAAAACTTCCTGTGTGTAAATAAACAATTAATGGTCTTGCAGAAAGAGTATCTCCGGTTGGAGAATAAATATCCATTTTCAAATCAGTAAGAACAGGTGCACCGGTTAAAACCTGATAGTTTTTTCCATAAGTAATATTTGGTGTTACTGTTACTCCTGTAAATACTTCATCAAGGTATCGTTGCTGTGCACTTGTATTTTGCATTACTGAGACTGTCAGTAAAAAACAAAAAAGTAAAATTCGTTTCATTGTGTTTTAGTTTGATTTTTGTAGGGTTAAAGTTAATTAATGTTTCAATTACTCCTTTACTTATTTTTTCTTCGGTTCAAATAAGAGAGAAAAATAAGCCATTCTGCCAATGTAGGGACCACCATAAACTTCATAATGACTATTATTCAGAAGATTGGAAGCGCCGATTTTTACGGTCATAAAAATTTTGGGAATCTCTTTGTTTAATTGCATATCAAACAACCCATAATTCGGAATAAATCCTGTAAATTGAGGAGAGCCTTCGTAATTAAAACCTTCAACCCATTTATAATTAACACTGAAACCAAAATTATGAATATGCAAATTCAGAAATTCTAAATTGATATTTAAATCTCTGGCGTTCATTCCAATATTGAATTTGTTTTCAGGAGTATTAAATGCCGGTATGATTGGATCAATCGTGTCCTGCTTATTCAAAACATTCCATGAATAGTTAGCATTAAAGCCATAATGCTTTTTGAAATAATAATTTAATCCGGCTGAAAACCCTTGAGTCGTAACTCCTGCATCAGCATTTGCAGCAACTCTGTAAACCTGTAAATTATCAATTTCATTAGGCAAAAACGAATTGAATTTAACAGATGCTCCAATTTTATATCCGATAAAATTTTTATAGTAACTGTAATAATATCCAACATCAACAAATAAATGTTTGAATAAAATTGCACGATACCCAACTTCAATGGTCTTTACTTGTTCAGGCCTTATGGCCGGAGTATTAAAATATCTAAGGGTATCTAAATTTTTATATAGAAGAAAATTATACAGGGAAGATATAGTTATAAGAGAATCGTATCCTGAAATATTTCCAAGCAGTTTTGCTCTGCCAACATTGTAATATAAATACTGATCTGTTAATGTTGGATTTCTGATAGCAGATGAAAATGAAATCCGGAAAGTGTGTTTTTTCAAATTATAAATGGCAGAAGCAGCTGGTGAAAAAAGATAATCAAAGTTTTGATTCTTATCCATTCTGATTGCAAAATTGAATTTCCATTTATCATCTAAAATCTTTTTTTCAAAGCCCGTATATATTCCGAATTCATTATTCTTTATTTTTCTTGTTCCTGTATCTACGAAAATTGTACCTTCAGAATTTGGTCTGTACAATCTGTAATTCGCACCTATTGTTATTTCAATAAATTTTGGCGTGAATTTGTATTCGCCATGTAAATGATACAAAGCTGATTTATCAAAAAACATAGAACCCCCTTCACCATATGACTTTTTTGAAATAATTGAATTAAATGCAGAATCAAACGAAGCAGTTCCAGGGTGATAAAATGCATGCTCACCTAATCCAATGGCAGAATCATTTGCATAATTTGAACAAGCCTGATGAAGTGAATCTAATAGTGGGACTAATTCAGGGTTTTCCAAAAAAACTGCAATGCTATCAATCCAATCTAAATAATGCCCAGGAATAAATTGCGGATAGCCATCTAAAGACTGGATGGATCCCGCACAATTTTCAGTATAATATTTACTGTAATCTATACCCCAATTAACATCAGTCTTATTTAATTTCTGAAGAAGCAGCGCAGTAAAATAAGCATCATACGAATTCCCCGCATCTTCATTCGTTGAATAAGCTCTTATAAAAAACTTATCTTTTTTTCTAACCTCAACTCGGTTTTGCAAAAAAAGAATATTCTTTAAACTATAGCGGTTATCCCCCTGATAAACGGTTGTTCCTGTGCCGAAATTTGATGAGAAAATTAATTCGGTTTCATTGTGAATTTTGTAATGAAAAGCAGAGGAAAGTTTAAGATTACGGGTGTTATAATCTACTAAATCAGTTTCGTTATACCCTGTTCGGTAATATCTGTTAAGTCCGGGCTGATTTTTTATTCCTGAATTTCCGGTTTGATCATACTGCGAATTAAATTCATCACCATACCGATTAACTGCATCATACCCGCCGGGGTTATTTACTCCATCAGGCGATTGTTCTGTTGCCGCGTAATTTTTCGCTTCCCAATCATTTGCCCTTAAATAATACAAATTGAGTTTATAGGCAAATTTGTCGTTCCCTGCTTTGTTTTTAATAACCTGATCCCACCTAACAGCTGTTTCAAATAATCCGCGCTCACCTGTTTTTGTCATCACTGAAAATCCCGGATGGTAAAATGGGTCTTTTGTTGTCATGCTAATGACTCCGTTAAATGCATTTGGTCCATAGAATGCTGAACTTGCACCCACAACTAAATCAACTTTTACCACATCCAATTCTGATGCGCCTAAAAAATTTCCTAGTGAAAAATTTAATCCTGGAGATTGATTATCTACTCCATCAATAATTTGCAGAGAACGAACAGGAGAAGTACTGTTAAATCCCCGAGTATTAATTACTCTGAACCCAAGCGAAGCAGTGGTAATATCTACTCCTTTTAATTGCCCTAATCCTTCATAAAAATTAAATGCAGGAGTTTGCTTGATTGCCAGTAAATCCATTGACTCTACTGTAAGAGCTGACTCCCGCTGCTTATCCGTCAGTCTCGAATCCTGAACAACAATTTCATTGAGAGTAACATTGGAAGCTTGAAGAAGAATGGAAAGTTTTTTTGAAAGATCATTAATAGCTACTTCCTTATTCTCATAACCTAAATATGTAATTACAATTGTTGCTGATGAAAATCCGGTAACAGTCAATTCAAATTTACCATCAGCATCGGTTTGGGTTCCGTTATTAGTTCCTTTAACAACAATAGTAGCTCCAATAAGTGCTTCATTGGTTTTAGCATCCTTTATTATTCCGTAAATAATTTGCGAAAATCCTGCTTCACTTATTGAAACAAGAAACATAACAAAAAACAATACTTTTATCTTATTCAGATAAAATTTTGACATGTGATAATTTGATTCAAAAAAAATTCGATATTATTTTCAGAATTAATTATTTATTCAAAAACTATTTTTACTGTGCTTGAATAATCGACATTACTTATTCTGATAAAATATGAACCGAATGAAAGATCATCTCTATCAATTTTAAGTTTGGCTCCTGTAAAATCAATGTACTCTAAAACCAATTTTCCATAAATATCAAAAAGCTGAATGGTATTTTGCTTCATTGATGAATTACTAAAATTGATTATTAGATAATCAGTAGCAGGACTTGGATAAACATAAAAATTACCTGAAGTAATTTCAGAAAGTCCGCTTGGTTCACTTACACTTGAACTCTGCGTTGTTGAACAACCATTAGCATCAAAAACAGTTACAGAATAATTACCAGCTGTAAGATTTGAGATATCTTTAGTTGTAGACCCATTGCTCCAGATAAAAGTATAAGGCGATTGACCGTTTGTTATTGTGATGTTAATTGCACCATTAGTCCCGCCCATTGTTGTCACATTATTAACAGTTGCAGTTGCTGACGGTCCTTGAGATTGATTTATATGAATCGGAGTTCCGGGAGAATAGGTGCAACCGCTTGCATCAGTGATAGTTACATTATAAAAACCAACAGGCAAATTGCTTAGGTCTTCGGTTGTATCTCCATTACTCCATATAAAAGTACTTCCACTACCCGCAACATTTAAATCTATATATCCTGAATTTGCTCCTGTACAACTAACAGACTGAGAATAAGAAACAGAATCTATTACAGGAGAATAACTATCTAAATGGTGATATAAAAAGTCTGAAACATAAGCTAATGTAGTATCCATATATGCCTGATCTCCCAAATATGGTACATGGTCTGCTCCTTCCCACTGATAATACCAACTGTCAACTCCTTGCGAAAGTGCATAAGGATGAATAACAGAACTTCCATCAACAACCATTATTGAAAAGATGTTTAACATGTAAAGCATTGCATGATCATAAGGAACTGTTCCATCAATTGTTCCATGCATACTACAAACAGGAATATCACCCGGAACAATCCAATTCTTATCACCAAGGGCACCACAAAGATTTACGATAGCTTTTACATTGGAAGGATATCCCGGATTTCCACTTGTTCCTTCCATTCCTCCAAGAACAGTTGTATCTATTGTTGATGGTAATTCAGAAGGTTGATTTAAATACGCTAAGTGTAAAGCAATAAAGGCTCCTGCACTGCTGCCTCCTAAAAAAATCTGATTCGGATCAATTTTATATGTGTTAGTTGTTGCAGCATCCTGACGAAAAAAACGAACCGCTGCTTTACCATCTTGAACTGCACGATAAACAGCATCAGTTGCTGTTGCTGCATTTGGAATAAATCCTTGAATACCTACACGGTATTCGTAAGAACAGGTAACATACCCTCTTTTTGCAAAACTTTCGCAAATAGCAACAACATCCGGATCTGTTTTTGTTCCTCCTAAAAATGATCCTCCATGCGCCATTATAAGTATAGGACGAACAGAAAGTGTATCACCTGTTGGTTCATAGATATCCATTTTCAGATCAATAGTATTGCCATTAATGTCTACACTGGAACCAAAAATTATATCAGATGTCAGAGTAAAATTTGAAAAAATTTCTTGCTGATAACGATAATCACATTGGGCATTTACAAATAAATTAGAAAGTAAAATTGCGATTGTAGTTGTAAAAAGGTGTTTCATTTTTTTTGATTGTGGTCATAAAACTAAAATAGTATTGCTAATAAAGAAACAATATAAAAAACAACCTATTTCATTTTACTTATTTCTGATTCTCATCCGGTTTATCGGGTTGAAAATTCAGATCTGAATTTGATTTGGCAAATATGGTTGTATTTGGTAGAGCCATTTTTAATTCGTTCAAACTTGATTTACTTATATTAATAAAACTTATATCCAATCGTTTCAATTGTGTTAAATGCTGAATTGAACTCATCATTTGCAATACATCAATATTCGGATTAAAACTCAAATTAAGTTGTTGCATGTTTTTGAGTTGTTCAAATGATTTTGGTAATACTTTTAAATCGTTGGCCTTTAAATCAAGAATTTCTAATTGAAAAAGGTTGCCAAAATCATCTGGCAAATCCGTAAGGGCATTGTTTCTTAAATGCAATGCTTTCAGATTCGTGAGTTTCGTAATTGATTTCGGAAGTGTTTTTATAATCTGATCATCAAGTGTTAATACTTCCAGGTTTTTAAGATTGCCTATTGACTCAGGCAATTTTATAAGATGTGGAACAACTTTATTTGGAAAGAAATTGCCATCCAATTCCAGTACTCTTAAGTTTTGCAAATCTCCCATCCATTCAGGAAGCAACAAAAAATAATTGTGTGCTGCTCTCAGGTATTCGAGATTAGATAGTGCTTTCATGTATGATGGCAACTCACTTAAGCCACACCAATTCACATCTAACTCTTCAAGATTTTTCATTTTGCTTAAATCAGGAAGTGCGGTTAAAAAATTTCCACGCAAGATCAAAGTTTGAAGGTTCACTAAATTGGCAAATGAAGCCGGGAATTTTTCAATTGCAGTTCCACTAAGGTTTCTGTTTTCTGAACCGATATTGAATATTTTTAAATTCGTGAGTTTACCTATTGAATTAGGTAATTTTATAAAGCTATTACCACTGGCATCTATATTCTCTAAAGAAAGAATGGCTCCGATTGATTCTGGAATTTCACTGATGTTGCATGACGAAATATTTATTTTTTTTAATGAAGAAAGCTTGCTTAAAGCGGTACAGGCTTGTTTAAAATCAAGAGCCGGATTATTACTCAAATCAATTTCTTCCATCAGCACACATGAAGAAATAGAATTGGGTATTTGAACAAAATAATTTGAGCCCAAATCAATTTTTTTAAGTGCTATAAGTTCTCCAACATTTTCAGGTAACAAACGAAACTGATTCCCGGACAAATCAAGAAATTCAAGTGATTTGACTTTAATCAACCGATCGATTAATTCTTCTAACCGAAGTGAAGAGTTATATGGAAGAATAATATTTTTTAGATTGGAACATCCCCCAATCCCTTGCGGTAATATTTGCAATGCATTTGTTTTCAGGTTAAGTGTTTCTAAATGATCTAAAAGATTTATATGCTCCGGTAATTTATCTAATGCACTTAAACTTATTTCGAAATATTCCAATTTAGGCAAAGCTGAAAGTCTATTAATTACCTGATTCCAGTTCACACTCATGCAATGCCTGAATGTAATGCCTCTTAAATTATAAAGAGCGCTCATATCAGGTAACTTTGTAAGAGTATCCCATTCAAGAAAAAGATAAAAACACTTTTGAGGGTTATTTAAGGCTAAATCGACCCGATAAAAGGTACTGTCAGAATTTCGCGGAATATCAAGTATCTGAGCTTTAGAACTAATTGAGAAGAATGAAAATTGAAGAATAAAAATCAGTACAGTAATAATTGCAATTCTTTCGGTTTTCATTAAATAATTATGGCAAATCCTTTTCATGCTTGTAAATATGTTAAACGCTTTTTTAGCCAGATAAAAATACAATCAACATTTACATTAATTTTTTCAAATAAGTATTTATCTGTCCTCATTTTTCTGAAAATAAACAATTAGAACTCTAAACATTTCCACCTAAATGTTGTTATATTTAATCCAAGATAAAAAGAGAAAGAAATTTAAATGAAAACGAACAAAAAAGTAGTGGTAATTGGCTCAGGGTTTTCCGGGCTTGCTGCTGCTTGTTGTTTAGCCAAACAGGGCTTGGATGTAACAGTTCTTGAAAAAAACGAACAAATTGGTGGTCGTGCCCGTGCATATAGTTCCGATGGTTTTCTATTTGATATGGGACCAAGCTGGTATTGGATGCCTGACATTTTTGAAAATTTCTTTCAGCTTTTTGGAAAGAAAGTATCCGACTACTATCGACTTAAATTATTGTCGCCTTCTTTTTCAGTTTTCCTCACGGGTGATGAAAAAATTGAAATACCTGATTCTCAAAAAAAACTAGAGGAATTATTTGAATCGATTGAGAAAGGAAGTGGTGAAAACCTTAAAAAATTTCTTGCTGAAGCAAAATATAAATATGAGATCGGAATGAAGGAATTGGTTTATAAACCTGCTCTTTCATGGCTTGAATTTGCTGACATAAGGGTTTTAGCTGGTATAACCCGCTTACATATTCTTCAATCATTTCAAAAATATGTAAGAAAATACTTTACAGACCCACGACTTATAAGTATTCTGGAATTTCCTGTTTTGTTTTTAGGTGCTCAACCCAAAGATACTCCCGCACTTTATAGTTTAATGAATTATGCTGGGCTATCTCTGGGTACCTGGTATCCAATGGGCGGAATGAAAAAAATTATTGACGCGATGGAAAATTTAGCGCTGTCGCTGAATGTTAAAATCACCATCAATACTCCGGCAACAAAAATTTCTGTTATAAATAATAAAGTAACTGGAGTTTGTTCGAATGAAATTTTCTTTGAAGCAGATGCTGTTATTGCTTCTTCTGATTATCATTTCACAGAGGAGAAATTGCTTGCTAAAGAATTCAGAAATTATTCAGCCGAATACTGGAGTAAGCGAACTATGGCACCATCTTCAATTATTTTTTATCTCGGAATAAATAAGAAAATCAAGAACCTTCAACATCACAACTTGTTTTTTGATGAAAGCCTTCAGCAACATTCAGTAGAAATTTACGAGACTCCTATGTATCCAACCCGTCCTTTGTTCTATGTATGCTGCCCATCAAAAACTGATGATGCTGTTGCGCCTATTGGAATGGAAAATTTATTTATCCTGATTCCGATTGCTGCCGGATTAAAAGATGATGATACAACTCGGGAAAAATATTTCGACATCGTGCTCTCGCGATTGGAAAACAAAACAGGAGAGAATATTCGAGAACACATTATTCACAAAAGAAGTTATGCCATCAATGATTTTCAATCAGACTATAATGCATTCAAAGGAAATGCTTATGGTCTGGCAAACACACTTCGACAGACAGCAGTATTGAAACCTTCTATTAGGAATAAGAAACTGAAAAATCTTTTTTATACAGGACAGTTAACTGTTCCTGGCCCCGGAGTTCCACCGGCTTTAATATCAGGACAACTAGTAGCTAAAGAAGTAATTAAACAACTTAATCTTAATTGATGAAAAATTTATTCGACAGAATTTCTGTGCGTAGCAGCAAGATGGTCACAAGAGCTTACAGCACGAGTTTTTCATTAGGAATTTATTTTCTTAATGGAAAATTTCATGACCCCATTTATAGTATTTATGGTTTCGTTCGTCTGGCTGATGAAATAGTTGATAGCTTTCATGATTATGATAAAGAAGAGTTGCTGAAAAGGTTTCGGACTGATACACAATTGGCTATTGACGAGCAAATCAGTTTGAACCCTATCCTGAATAGTTTTCAGAAATGCGTGCATCAATATAAAATTGAACAGGAATTGATTGATACATTTCTTCACAGCATGGAAATGGATTTAACACAATCGTTTCACGATAAAAAATCATTTGATAATTATATTCTTGGTTCAGCAGAAGTAGTGGGTTTGATGTGCCTTCGGGTTTTTACAGAAGGAAATAATGAGATGTATGAAAAACTGAAACCAGCAGCAATGTATCTGGGTGCTGCTTTTCAAAAAGTAAATTTCCTGAGAGATTTGAAACAGGATTACAATCATTTAGGGAGAGCTTATTTCCCCGGAATTGACCTCGATAATTTTGATTACGCGCAGAAAGTAAAAATTGAATCAGATATTGAATCTGATTTTACATTGGCATTAAATGGAATAAAAAACCTGCCGAAAGGCGCTCGACTGGGCGTGTATGTTGCCTTTGTTTATTACAAGGCATTATTTGCAAAAATCAAATCCGTTCCTGCGGAAAGAGTAATGCGAGAGCGAATCCGAGTTCCGAACAATCAGAAATTTGGGTTGTTGATTAACTCAGTTATCCGTCATCAATTCAATATGTTATGAAAATATTTTTCATTTTCATTTTTGCATTCTTCCTTTCAGTAACTGGAAAATCACAGTCACTTATTCAAATCAGAGATCAGTTTTACAGAGCTCAGGTAAATGGTGAATCAGCTGATTCATTTTATACAAAAATGCAGAGTGTTACCGCCAGTGCTTCTGCAGTTATGATTGGATATAAAGGAATGGCAGCATTTATGCTTTGCAATTATTCATACAATCCTTACAATAAATTGAAATATTTCAATGAAGGAAAAAATTTTCTTGATAAAGCAATTGCAATGAGTAACGATAATACTGAACTTAGATTTTTGCGATACACTATTCAAAAAAATGTGCCGTCGTTTTTAGGTTATAGTACAAATGTGAACGAAGACAAAAAATTTGTAACCAAAAAAATTTCGGATTCACAATTTAAAAATGCCGATTACGATTTGTACAACAGAATGGTTAAATACATTTCTTCTGAAAATAATTGATTAACTTAAATGACGAATAGAGTTTTTAAAAATTCAATGCAATGAAACCAATTCAAAATGTAGTGCTCGTGAATGAACAGGATGTGGCTCTCGGAAAAATGGAAAAACTGGAGGCGCATATTAAGGGCGAACTCCATCGCGCTTTTTCAATTTTCATTTTTAATTCAGAAGGCGAATTGCTTTTACAAAAGCGGGCCGATGGAAAATACCATTCAGGTGGTTTATGGACCAACACCTGTTGCGGACACCCTGGTCCAGGTGAAGTAATTACAAGCGCTGCTTCAAAACGATTGAATGAAGAAATGGGCATGCCTTGCGATTTAAAATTCGGCTTTAAATTTCTTTATAAGGAAAATGTAGGGAGTCACTTAACTGAACACGAAGTTGATCATGTTTTTTTCGGAATCAGCAATAATCTACCTGCTATAAATGAAGATGAAGTTTCTGCATATCGTTATATTTCTCTGGAAGAATTAAAAGAAGAAATGAATGATGTACCAAATACATTTACCGAATGGTTCAAAATCATTTATGAAAAGGCTTTTGATTTTTTCAGTGTTACACAAAATTTTTTAACTAAAACGGTTGCCTAATAATTGCTATAAAACCTAACGAGTTTCAATTATGACAATTCTACTTAATTTACTGGTTCTGATTTCATTCTTCGTTTTGATGGAAGGAGTGGCATGGTTCACACATAAATATATCATGCATGGATTTCTTTGGCCTTTGCATAACGACCATCATTTAAAAGATCATGAAGGTTTTTTCGAGCGAAATGATTTCTTCTTTTTGTTGTTCGCTGTTCCCGGAATTTTTTTGATGTCGTATGGACTTACAAATTCTTATTCCGATTTTCGTTTCTGGATGGGGGCCGGAATTACTTTGTATGGAGCAGCTTATTTTTTTGTACACGATATTTTTATTCATCAGCGGTTTCCGATACTTAAACAACTCAACTCAACTTATTTCCGCGCACTGCGCAAGGCGCATAAAGTGCATCACAAACATTTAGGAAAAGAAGAAGGCGAATGTTTTGGAATGCTTTTTATACCCAAGAGGTATTACGACGAAGCAAGAAAATCAAAGAATGAACTCTGGGGTTAATGAATCACTTCACTTATCTCGCTGTTAATATCGGAGCAATTTTATTTCCTTTCATTTTCAGTTTTCATCCAAAACTGAAATTTTATAAAACATGGTTTGCTTTTTTTCCGGCAATGATTATTGCTGCAAGTATTTTTATATCAGCCGATGTTTTGTTTACTCATTTAGGAATCTGGGGATTCAATCCTGATTATTTAACCGGGATTTATTTTTTCAATTTACCCATTGAAGAATACCTTTTCTTTTTCTGCATTCCATACGCGTGCATTTTTACTTACCACTGTTTTAAAATACTGATAAATCAATCTCCCGACGAAACCACAATCAGATTAACTTCAAAAATTGCAAGTGTAGTTCTGTTCTTCATCGGAATTATTTATTTCAATCACCTCTATACTTCATCCACTTTTATCGCTCTGGCAATTTATCTTTTCCTTACTGTACAATTCAATTTCACTTTTTCGTTGGGAAAATTCTTTCTTGCTTACCTCATTTTATTAATTCCTTTTTTTATCTGCAATGGAATTTTAACAGGTACTGGATTAGAATCTCCAGTCGTGTGGTATAACAACAATCAGAATCTTGGAATCAGATTTCTCACCATTCCAATCGAAGATTTTTTTTATGGACTTTTGCTGATATTATTAAACGCAACAATTTATGAGCGCATACTTCGCAGTAAAAAATTATTGTAATAACTTAATTAAGCGAATTCTGTATTTCTAAGGTAAATAATTTTAATCAGTGTGTTCGGGTCGCATTTGCGGAAACAACAACACATCCTGAATAGAATGTGAGTTCGTCAGAATCATACACAAGCGGTCTATTCCCATTCCGAGACCTGCAGTTGGCGGCATACCATATTCAAGAGCGCGTAGAAAATCTTCATCGAGCATCATAGCTTCTTCATCACCACGCTTGCCAAGTTCAAGTTGCTCTTCAAATCTTTTACGCTGATCAATCGGGTCGTTCAACTCAGAAAATGCATTACATATTTCCTTGCCATTACAGATGGCTTCAAATCGTTCAACCAAACCATCCTTGCTGCGATGCTTCTTCGCAAGAGGACTCATCTCTACCGGGTAATCAGTAATAAAAGTCGGCTGTATCAGTTGCGCTTCGCATTTCTCACCAAAAATTTCATCAATCAATTTTCCCTTTCCCATTGTGCTGTCAACGGTCACATGCAATTCTTTTGCAGTCGTGCGCAAAGCCACTTCATCCATTGCAGAAATATCTATTCCGGTAAAATGCTGTATCGCTTCGAACATGGTGAACCGTTTCCAGGGGCGCGCAAAGTTGATGACATGCTCACCCACCTGTACTTCTGTTTTTCCGTACAGGTCTAGACAAATTTTTTCTACCATCTCCTCTGCCAAATCCATCATCCAGTAATAATCTTTATACGCCACATACAATTCCATTTGTGTGAACTCCGGGTTATGAAAGCGATCCATTCCTTCGTTGCGGAAATCTTTAGCAAACTCATACACTCCGTCAAAGCCCCCAACAATCAAACGCTTTAAGTATAGCTCGTTCGCAATGCGCAGGTACAAAGTCATGTCGAGCGTGTTGTGATGCGTTTTAAAAGGGCGAGCAGCAGCACCGCCATACAACGGTTGCAAAATCGGAGTTTCCACTTCCACATACTGTTTCGAATTCAGAAAATTGCGCATGTTCATAACTAGCTTACTACGCTGAATGAAAACTTCCTTCGAATGCGGATTAATATTCAGATCCACATACCGTTGACGGTAGCGCAATTCCACATCACTAACCGCATCAAACACTTCGCCTTCCTTTTCCTTCACCACAGGCAAAGGCTTAAGTGCTTTCGATAGCAATTTCAGTTGTTGAACATGGAGAGATATTTCTCCCGTTTTAGTTCGGAACACATAACCTGTAACACCAATAAAATCTCCCAGATCCAATAGCTTTTTAAAAAGCACATCATACAATTGTTTGTCGTCACCCGGGCAAATATCATCGCGCTTAATATATAGTTGAATTTTGCCTACCGAATCCTGTATCACAACAAATGCTGCCTTTCCCATATCTCGGCGGCTCATGATTCTTCCTGCAAGCGAAATCGTTCTGCCTTCGTAATGCGCGGCATCTTTTTCAAAGTCAGTTTTTATACGAACCGAATTATCATTCACTTCAAATAAATCGGCCGGATATGGATTGATACCGAGGTTAATTAATTCTTCTAAAGCTTGTCTGCGCAAAACTTCGTGCTCACTCAATTGCATGTGCTAATATTAATTTTTTGCAAATGTAACAGAGAAGAATGCAGATTGAAATAAAGGAAAAATTGAAGTTATAGAAAAAAATAATTTCTACTCTTTTTGTTCCCACTCATGAAAATCTGGAAGCAATAAAACCTTCCATGCATCCATCACTCTTCCTTCTTCCAGAAATTCTTTGGCGAGCAGGTGAAGATGATACTCCATACTTTCTTCATCTAACTGAAAGCGCTCAAACACTTCCTGCATACGACCGTCTTTGCGGATGAGTGAAACTTCGTCCCACGAAGGAAGCATTTCTACATGACCTAACTGACCTAGATCATTTCCGGTAAGCACTTTGCTTAACCGAATGCGATCAGGAATGGCATCGTAACCAATAGCAGGTTTGGTGTTTGGTTTCGGAACTTCAAAAATAGCAGAACCACTTGCACGACAGTAATAATCATTTCCCATGCGCGCCACCAGATCTATTTTGTTCGGATCAATTCTTCCGTTTGCATCCAATACATTTTCACTCACATGCATCAATAGAATTTCGCAGATGATGAGATTGGCTGCGCCACCTTCGTGTCCCATTTCTTTTACCTCCACCACTTTGCATTCAATTTGCACCGGAGATTCTTTCACGCGAAATGGTTTTACGATTTCAGATGCTATAGGTGTAAATCCTGATTTCTCAAATTCATTTACTCCTTTCGGAAACTCCACACTGGAAAGCGACATCTGATGCACCATATCGTAGTTCACCACATTGATCACAACTTCTTTTATATCGTAAACATTTTCTAAAGTGTGCTTGATTGTATTGTCGCGCACTCGTCGTGCAGGTGAAAAAATTAGTGTGGCAGGATTGGCACCAAATGCGTTAAAGAAACTGAACGGCGATAAATTGGGAACTCCGTTTTTATCAATTGTACTTGCAAATGCAATTGGGCGGGGGGCAATACTACCCAACATTAAAGCGTGTAACTTGACGGTGGGGATTTCTTTGGGGTTGATTCGGATCATAATTGCAGATTACAGATTTCAAATTGCAGATTACAAATTGTTTGACAAGATATTTTATTCTATTGATTTTTATTTTCTGTGGGTTTGTAATTTTTTAAGTATTGGATAAATCCTTTCAATTGTTTTGAAACTGACTTTGATTTATCGAACGACTTTGAAAATTCTTCTTCTGTTATCAATGAAACTTTCTTCAGAAAAATTAATTGATTCCGACATTCACCACACGAACCTTTTGCGTATCTGAGAAATCGTAAAAAGTCAGGTCTGTTATCGTATTCAAATCCTTCAGCAATATTGCTTGAAATAGATAATGCGGCATCTCTTATTTGGTCTCTTACATAAAATTCTTTTGCCAGTTTTCCCTTATCAGAAATCTGATAAATGTCAACTACTATTTCCATTGCAGCATTCCAAACTTCCATATCTTCAAATGATACAATTTTTTTCTTTGCCATTTAATTCAGGGTTTGCAAAAAATCTGAAATCTGTAATTTGAAATCTGTAATTATTTTTTCTTTCGCTCAAGAATCGAAAAATCACTATCGGCTTTAACTATGGTGTTGGTAATTTTTCCGAGTCCTGTTATTTCCATTTCCACTACATCGCCTTCCTGTAACCATTGTTCCTGGTAATTCGGATCGTTGAGTTTTCCGGTGCCGTTGAGTTCAAGAAAACATCCGGTGCCAACTGTTCCACTGCCAATCACATCGCCGGGATGAATATCAACTCCGTAAGCACAGCGCTCTAAAATTTCAGCGTAAGTCCAATCCATATCGCCCATGTTTCCCTGCGACACTAATTTTCCGTTCACCCAGCATTTCATATCGAGATTAAAATTGTTGCCGACATGATTTGGCTTTGCTGGGATTTTATATTGTTCGAGTTCATCAGGAGTCACTAGCATGGTACCAATGACTGTACAAAAATCTTTTCCCTTTGCAGGACCGAGATTCAACAGCATTTCTTCCATCTGTAAAGTGCGCGCACTGATGTCGTTCATGATCATGTAACCACCGATATAACTATCTGCTTCTTCCGCAGTAATATTTCTTCCCTGCTTGCAAACCACAATTGCCGACTCCAATTCGAAATCGAGCTTCTTAAAATGATCAGGCATGCAAATAATATCTCCACCGCCTTGTATCGCCTGATGATTGGTGAAATAAAAAATCGGATACTGATCGAACTCAGGAATCATCTCCACTTTTCTGTTACGGCGCGCAGCAGCAACATGCTGACGAAAAGCATAACCATCGCGACACGAAGAAGGATGTGGAACAGGCGCCATGATTGTTAAATCAGCCAATTGTTTTGGCTTGGCCTTTTTTATTTTTCCATCAATCACGCGCTGATTAAATTCTTTTGCCATGTCAATCACATCTTCCCATGCATACAAAAAGAGTTGCATGTTGTCGGGAAATTGCCAGTCGAGGTCGCGCATGTCATACACCAAGTCGTTGTGTAACAGTCCGAGGCGATCTTGTTCTTCAGTTGGGCTCCAGTAGGAAACGAGTTTCATTCTTTATATTTTGAATAAGTGGCGGCAAATATAATCTCACATTAACAGGTCGTTATCCCTGCTATCGTTCGGATTGCTTTTGTAATTTATTCGCGAATGATATTTCTGAATTTGTCTTTCAATTACAAGGTCGGCTAAAACTTCTGCAGGCTTATCAGGATGCTCGGCTAACAATTGATTGGCGCGGCTTTCACTTACATCCACCCGATACAACACCCATAATAGTTTTTCGAAATCGTGGTGCAATAGGTCTTCGATTTTATCTTTTAATGCTTCACGGAATTTTTCGAAATCGCTGATGGATAATTCAGGCAGATTAAAATTTCTGCTGATGATTTGTTGCGCTTGAATTTTTTCTTCATCATTCGGAATTTCCATGAAATTATTTTTTTGAAGTATTTTTAAAAAAATTAATTCTTAGACATAAGCTTCATTTGAATTTTTCCATCACGCCAATTCCAAATAAAGCGAAATCATATTTCACAGGATCATTTGCATCAAATTGTTTTAATGCTTCGGTTAATTCAACTGCTGTTTGCCAATCTGCATTTTTTCTGTTGATGAGTCCGAGTTTTCGTGCGACTCTTTCCACATGCAAATCAACCGGACAAACAAGTTGCGATGGTTTTATCTTATTCCAAATTCCGAAATCAACTCCGCAATTATCGCTTCGCACCATCCATCGAAGGTACATGTTCAATCGTTTGCACGAGCTTTTTCTCGCTGGAGTTGGAATGTGTTTGCGTGTTCGATGAGGTGAATCCTCCAATGAAAAAAATAAATCGTGAAAACGAATCAACGCGTTTTCCATATTCGATTCATACTTTTTCAGAAGAAAAACATCTTCTAAGGAATTATGTTTTGAATAATAGTACTGGAGAAAATAAATGAAGTAAAGTGTATCAGTATAATTAAAAGTGCGGTGCTTGAATTGACTGAACTTTTTCAAATCATTTTCGTGATGATGCAGAATAAAATCATGTGGCTGCATATCCATCAGCTGCATTAACTCTTTACTCTTGTTGATAATTGTTTTTCGTTGCCCCCATGCAAACACAGCTGCAAATAATCCTGCAATTTCTATATCCTGTTTCTTGCTGAACAAATGCGGAATACATATCGGGTCGTGTTCAATAAATGAATTACGATTGTACTGACTGACTTTTTTGTTGAGGAAATTTTTCAGTTCAGGATTAGTCATGATATGAATTCATGAACTCCACCGTCTTCAGAATATCATCATGTAACACTCTGTCGGAAGTATTGAATGAAACTGTTTCGCGATATTCAGCAATGAATGATTCAATTTTTGCGCTGCTCTTTTTTGGTTTGCGGAATTCGAGCGCCTGTGCTGCATTCAATAATTCAATGGATAAAATGTTTTCGAGATTATTCAAAACACGATAACATTTAGTTGCAGCATTCGCACCCATACTTACATGATCCTCCTGCCCGTTGCTGCTCACGATGCTGTCAACTGATGAAGGTGTGCAGAGTTGTTTGTTCTGACTTACGAGTGATGCAGCAGTGTATTGCGGAATCATCATTCCGGAATTCAGTCCGGGATTGGAAACCAAAAATGCGGGGAGATTTCTTAGTCCGCTGATGAGTTGGTAAGTTCTGCGTTCGGAAATACTTCCTAATTCTGATAAAGCAATCGCCAAAAAATCCAGTGAAAGTGCGAGTGGCTGACCATGAAAATTTCCGCCACTTAAAATCATATCCTCTTCCGGGAAAATATTCGGATTGTCCGTGACAGAATTTATTTCAATAGTCACCACTGATTCAACATGCGCAATTGCATCTTTCGACGCGCCATGCACTTGTGAGATGCATCGGAAAGAATACGGGTCTTGCACCTGTTCTTTTTTTTGTGAAGCAATTTCACTTCCGCTCAACCAACTCATAATATTTTTTGCAGTTTGAATTTGTCCGTTGTGCGGACGAACAGCATGAAGCAATGAATTGAATGGTTCCAACTTCGAATCAAATGCATCAATGGAAACACAGGAAATTAAATCTGCCCAGTACGATAATCTTTTTGTCTGCAACAATAATTGAACAGCATACCCACTCATGAATTGAGTACCGTTGAGTAATGCTAATCCTTCCTTCGATTTTAATTTCAGAGGTTGCCATTTGAAGTGCGGAAGAATTTCTGCTGATGTATATTTCTTCCCGTTATAATTTACTTCTCCCAAACCAAGCAAAGGCAAACTCAAGTGCGCAAGCGGCGCTAAATCACCTGAAGCACCAAGCGAACCTTGTTCATACACCACAGGAAAAATTCCGAGATTGAAAAAATCTATCAGTCGCCACACAGTTGTTAAATCAACTCCTGAATTTCCGTAAGAGAGCGATTGAATTTTCAGCAGCAACATCAATTTCACAATTTCCTGTGGCACTTCAGCGCCAACACCACAAGAGTGCGACTTCACTAAATTTTCCTGTAACAGTTCAATCTGATCAGCAGATATTTTCACATTGCACAACGAACCAAAACCGGTATTGATGCCATAGAAAAGCTCATCGTTACTTTTTAATTTATTGTCGAGGTAATTTCTGCAGGCTATAATTTTATCGCGCGACTCATCGCTGAGCTGCAATTTGTAATCGCCGGAAATTATTTCCTGAATTTTTTCTAAGGTTAATTTATCTGACGAAATAAGATGAGTCGATACCATATAATTTATTTTTTCAATTCTGAAATTATTTCATCACTACTCAACCACCGCTGTTCACCGCTGTTCATGTTTTTTAAGGCAAGTTTTCCTGATTTCATTTCTTCGTCGCCAATGACAATCACGAATGGAATTTTTTTATCGTTCGCGTACTTCATTTGCTTTTTCAGTTTTTCTGCTGACGGATAAAGCTCTGTCGAAATATTTTCTTTTCTGAATTGCTGCGCTATTGGCAACGCATATTCAATTCCCTTCTCATCGAAACAAACAAACAACACTTGTGTGGTCTTCAATGATTCTTCGGGGAAAAGTTTTAATTCTTCCAGTACATCATACATTCTGTCGGCGCCGAAAGAAATTCCTACTCCACTTACTCCATCCAAACCAAACATGCCGGTCAGATTATCATAACGACCACCGCCGCCGAGACTTCCCATCTGCACTGTTACAGGTTTCACTTCAATGATTGCTCCTGTGTAATAATTCAATCCGCGTGCAAGTGTGAAATCAATTTTTATTTCGGAGTTTGTTGTTCCGCTGAGCGATAAATAATTCAACACATTTTTCAATTCCCCAACTCCCATTTTCCCAATCTCCGAATCTCCCATTAACTCTTCTGCTTTTTCTAATTTTTCCATTTCAGTCCCAGTCAGTGAGAAAAACTTTTCGAGCACCTGCATCTGACTTTCGCTGATTCCCTTGTTGTGCAAATCCTGCCGCACTCCCTGCAAACCAACTTTATCAAACTTGTCAATCGCTATGGTGATGTCCATGAATTTATCAGTTGCATTCATGGCTTCTGCAATGCCTGAAAGTATTTTTCGGTTGTTTAGGTGAATGGCAACAGGCAGTTTCAATTTCGAAAAAACTTCATCATAAATTCTGACCAACTCCATTTCAAGAATTAACGAATCGCTGCCAATCACATCGGCATCGCACTGCCAGAACTCGCGGTATCTTCCCTTCTGCGGTCGGTCGGCACGCCACACGGGTTGCATCTGGTAGCGACGAAACGGAAAAGTGATTTCATTCTGATGCATCACCACATAACGAGCAAAGGGAACTGTTAAATCATAACGCAAGGCGCGCTCCGAAATATTTTCTGAATTGAAAGATTGCTCAAGCATTTTATCAAAATCACTTCTGATTTTCACTTTGTCTTTCGAATCATGCAATCGTGAATTCAGAATTTTAAATAACAATTGGTCACCTTCATCTCCATATTTACCGGTGAGCGATGAAAGATTTTCAAACGAAGGAGTTTCAATCGGCTGGTAACCGTATTGCTCAAAAACTGTTCTGATGGTTTCAAAAATGAAGCGGCGTTTCGCCACCGTATCGGGGTTGAAATCTCTGGTGCCACTCGGAATAGATGGTTTTTGTTTTGCCATTGTGCGGCGAATATAATTAGTTGATAGTTGATTGTTTTAACTGACTAGTATTCCCGAAAAGTGAAATAAGGAGCAAAAGCGTAAAGATTTTTTCATCCGCAAAGAATTTCCACTTCTTCAAGAAGAGGAAATTAAAAAAATATTTAACTCTCAGAATAAAAAATATCAAACCAACTTATCAATAGCCGCAGCCAGCTTTCTGTCTTTCTCTGTTACAATATCACCCATTGAATGAGTGTTGAGTTTCATCACTACTTTATTATAAACATTAGTCCATTCGGGGTGGTGGTCCATTTTTTCGGCAATGAGCGCAACCCTTGTCATAAAGGCGAATGCCTCTGAAAAATCTTTGAACTGAAAAGTTCGGTGCAATGCATTTTCTTTTTCTTCCCACATAATTAATCGAAAATTAAATTGTCGCGTGATTTCAGAGTTGTTACATCCACCAGTTTTACTGCCTGCACTTCAGTTATCCCCTTAAGTTGTTTCAGAATATCGACTTCTTCTCCGCAGCATTCGCCACGAATAAGAAACAGATAATCCGCAATTTTCAACTCCGGAATAAATAAACTTCCGTTGTATTTATTTGAAAGCAAATGATATTCCCATTGCATAATTTCATCTTTACAGGAGAAGCGGCTGAAATTTGCAATAAGGTTTTTTTTATGAATATTGACCTCTAAATCCTCTTCCCGTTTCAGCTTTAAAAAAAATGCTTTCTGAATCTGGTAACTCAAATGATAATCGCGTAAGGTGGTGGAAATAGCAAACAGTTTGATATCAAAATCAAATTCAAATTTTAAAATCTCCTTGTGTTTGCCCTTATGCGCTTTCATATAACAGGATCAAAGATGTTATCAAAAAACAGCAGAAAGTGTGCATGAAATCAACGGAATTGTGTGTAAGTGTATCGGGTTTGAAAATGAGACCGCAGTTTCTTTTATTTGCACCCTCATTTAAAAATCTAAATTTAAAATTCAATTATGTCAGACATTGCTGCAAGAGTAAAAAAGATCATCATCGATAAATTAGGCGTTGATGAAAGTGAAGTAACCAACGAGGCAACATTTACAAATGACCTGGGAGCGGATTCACTTGATACTGTTGAACTCATTATGGAATTTGAAAAAGAGTTTAACATTTCTATCCCTGATGAACAAGCTGAAACTATCACTTCAGTTGGTCAGGCGATCTCTTATGTTGAACAAAATGTAGCTAAATAATCTACTTACATTTTAATGCAGTTAAAACGAGTTGTAGTTACAGGGCTTGGTGCAATTACTCCGCTTGGCAATTCAGTTGCTGAGACATGGGATAACATGATAAAGGGTGTAAGTGGCGCTGGACCTATCACATATTTCGATGCATCGAAATTTAAAACCCGCTTTGCATGCGAGGTGAAAAATTTCGATGCCTCGTTAACGATGGATAAAAAAGAAGCCCGTCGTCTCGACCGTTTTACTCAGTATGCCATTGCTTCAGCTCACGAAGCATTTCTTGATTCAGGAATTGACTCAGAAAAAATTAACCGCCGTAAAGCCGGAGTGATTTTTGGTTCCGGAATTGGCGGTATTCAGGAAATCACAACAGAACTTGAAAGTTATTACAAGACTGGCGAAACTCCACGATTCAATCCTTTCCTGGTTCCGAAAATGATTTTGGATATTGCTGCCGGACACATTTCTATTCGATATGGGTTTAATGGACCCAATTATGCAGCGTGTTCTGCATGCGCCACTGCAACCAATAATATTATTGATGCTTTCAATCTTATTCGTATGAATAAAGCAGATATAATTATTACCGGTGGTAGTGAAGCCCCAGTTACAATTCCTGCTTTAGGTGGATTTTCATCTGCCAAAGCTTTGAGCGAGCGAAATGATGACCCGAAGACAGCTTCTCGACCGTTCGATAAAGACCGCGATGGTTTTGTGATTGGCGAAGGTGGAGGTGCATTGATTCTGGAAGAACTGGAACATGCAAAAGCACGAGGTGCTAAAATTTATGCCGAAGTTGCTGGTGGAGGAATGAGTGGCGACGCTTACCACATCACAGCCCCGCATCCTGAAGGGTTAGGCGCACAATATTCAATGGAAAATGCTTTTGAAGATGCTGGTATTACCCCTGATAAAATTGACTATGTGAATGTACACGGTACATCGACTCCAATGGGAGACCCGATTGAATTGAAAGCGGTTTCTAAAATGTTTGGCGACCATATTTTTAAAACAAGTATCAGTTCCACCAAGTCAATGACCGGACATGGATTGGGTGCCGCAGGCGCATTTGAAAGTATCGCCTGTATTATGGCAATAAAGGATGGAATTATTCCTCCTACTATAAATCTGTTTAACCTCGATCCTGCTATAGATCCACGATTAGACCTGACTCCGAATGTGGCCAAAAAGCGCGATGTGAACTATGCACTTAACAATACTTTTGGATTCGGTGGTCACAATGCTTCTGTGATATTCAAAAAATATACAGATTAACTTTTGCGTCAGCTTGCGCGACAAATAATAGCGGGATTATTTTCCCTGAATAAAAAATTCTCTAACAAAGTTTATCATCTAACGGGTTTTTATCCGATTAACGCTCAGTTATACCATCTTGCGTTTCTGCACAGTTCACTTGCTTCTGAATCAAACATGAGCAACGAGCGATTGGAATATTTAGGTGATGCAGTTTTAAGTTTAGTAGTTGCTGATTATTTGTTTTTAAAATTTCCATTTCGCGACGAAGGATATTTAACAGACCTGCGCAGCAAAATGGTAAGCCGCAATAATCTGAACAACATTGCTTTTAAAATGGGCATTGAAGAAATGTTGCAATACAATAAGAGCGATTCTTTTCTAAGCCGGAAATCTATTTCGGGTAACGCGCTAGAAGCATTGATTGGCGCTGTTTACCTCGATCATGGCTACATCGGAGCAAAACAATTTATTATGCGCAAATTAGTGGCGCAGCACATGGATATTGAAGACCTTGAAGCTTCGGAATTTAATTACAAGAGTAAAATTTTAGAGTGGGGTCAGAAGAATGATGTAAAAATTGATTTCGTAGTGCTGGAAGAAAAACGAACCCTGCGACACAGTTTATACAAAATTGCTTTAATGGTTGATGGCAATGAATCAGGTATTGGTCAAGACACCAGTAAAAAAAACGCAGAGAAGAAAGCAGCTAAAGAAGGGTTTGCTAAATTTGGGATAAAAGAAAAAGGATAGTAACTACTTTAATCGTTCAGTCAATAACCTGATTTCAAGCATTGGCGAAAATTTCTGATACAAAATATTATAAGTCGCCTGAGCAATCGGCATTTCCACTTTGTATTTTTTATTCACTTCGTTGATGCAGGCAGTTGCATAATATCCTTCTGCAACCATATTCATTTCTAACTGAGCGCTCTTCACAGAATATCCTTTTCCTACCATGTTTCCGAAAGTTCTGTTTCGACTGAATTGCGAGTAGGAAGTCACTAACAAATCACCGAGGTATGCAGAATCTTTTATATCGCGCGTGATTGGATGAACTGCTTTTACAAATCGCTCAATTTCTTCAATAGCATTACTGATAAGTACAGCCTGAAAATTATCGCCGTAACCTAAACCATTACAAATTCCTGAAGTAATTGCATACACATTTTTTAAAACTGCAGAATACTCAGTTCCGAAAATATCGTCGCTTGTATTTGTTTTCATGTAACGGCAATGTAACAGTTGCGCTACTTTTTGCGCGTTACCTGAATCAGGACAGGCAATAGTCAAGTACGAAAGTTTTTCAAGAGCTACTTCTTCTGCGTGACACGGGCCACTGATCACAATAAAATTATTGTATGGTACATTGTATTGCTGATGAAAAAAATCTGCAAGCACCACATTGTCGCCTGGAATCATTCCCTTCACGGCAGAAACAATCAATTTGTTTTTTAAATCAAGCGGGTGAAGCGCACTCAAGGTTTCTTTTACAAAAGCAGAGGGAATGGCGAGAAAAATAATATCAGCTTTGCGAACCGTATCAATTAAGTCTTCCTGAATTTGAATCAGTTCTTTTTCAAAAAAAACGGAACTGATATAACGAGAGTTATTTCCATGTTCTTTCAACGATTTGCGTATATCTGAATTACGAATCCACCAATTAACAATTTGCCGGTTTTCAGTCAGCACTTTTACAAGAGCTGTCGCCCAACTGCCGCCGCCAATCATTGCCAACTTTGGATTAATGTTCATGTATTTCGCTCCTGTTTTATTGAGCGAACATAAGAAACCAATTTGAACATTAAAGAATTGAAAATATGATTGATAAAATCAAAAAATACCAGATTCAGTAATAACCGTTTTTAAAAAATAAATGATTTAAATGAAATATTGAATTAATCAAGGTTTCGTATAAATAACCTGTCGTACATACAGTTTTTTTCCAACATGAATTTTTACAAGATAAGCACCTGAAGGTATTGAGTTATCCATTGTAAATATTTCGCTGATTAAACCATTTTGTGTTTGAGGAGTTCTTGTTTCTATGACCTCTCCTTTTCGGTTAACAATCTCCATATTAGTAATTCCTGATTGACCTACCGGAATTTCGAAATTGACTTCAAATACTCCTGAAGTTTGTTTTGGTGAAATAGAAACAATATCGTGAAACTCTGCATTCCGGGTATTACCTGATGAAGTTTTCTTTTTTGATTTCTTTATAATCAAATCCGCATCTGTAAGTAAATTACTGTTATCTTCAGAATGAATGCCTTTTTGATTAGATTTATTGTTAACCAAACTATCGCCCCTGTCAATATTAGGAGCAGTAAGGAGTGTATCAGAATTTGTTATAATCCTGGCTTTTGCTATATCACTTTGTGTCACATTTTGAGTAAAAAAGAAAATTCCAACGATAAATGCCGCTACCCCAAACCCTCTCGAAGAAAAACGAAGGGTTCGTTTTAGAGTTATTACTTTTTTAACTTTTACTGTAGTTTGAAAACCTAACCTTCCCATTTTTTAGAATATCAGGAGCTTTTACTTAAGCAAACTGAAAAGGTTTTAAATATTTATTAAGAAATTTTTCTATCCTTCTTTAATTCTTGATTCAATTGAAGTTGTACTGTAACCACTTAATAATTGTACAATTTCAACTTTTCCACCATATGCCATAACTTCTGATGAACCAATAATCTGATTAATTGAATAATCACCTCCTTTAACCAAAACATCAGGCTTAATAAATTTTATAAGTTCTAAAGGTGTTTCTTCGTCAAACAAGATAATTGCATCAACACAGTTTAATGCCGCTAAAACAAGTGCCCGTGCATTCTGGTGTTGAATTGGGCGGCCAGGCTTTAATTTTGAAACTGATGAGTCTGTATTTAATCCAACAATTAATCTATTGCCAAAATCCGCAGCTGTTGTTAATGTATGAATGTGTCCGGGATGCAAAATGTCAAAACATCCGTTTGTAAATACAATTTTTTGAGAAAGCAAATTCCATTTATGAACGAGCTTGCTTAACTGTTCTTTAGAAACTATTTTTTCTTTAATAATATCAAGCCTGTTCATTTGCCTTTTTGTTTGAACCCCGGTTGTAAAACGGCAGAATAAGAAAACACAAGGTTCCAAAAACAATTACAGCCATTGTTTGTGCACCATGACAAATGGTTGCAAATGATAACCCATCCTGCTGACTTAAACCATAAACCATCATGGTTTGAGTTACTATATAATGATACGCACCAATTCCGCCTTGTACCGGAACAATAAATCCAAGACCTCCGAATATCATTATTGTAATTCCCTGCAACATGTTCATATGTGATGAAAAGTCAAAACAGAAAAAACAGAAATAAGCCATTAAAGTATAACAACCCCAAAGAATAATTGTATGGCCAATAAACCAACCTTTGCTTTTTAGTTTACGAATGGTATTTAATCCTTCCATAAATCCTTTTAAAACTCCTACCAGCTTTTGATAAAATTTTGTTGTGCGAAAGTGTAATACAAATCTCCAAATGATAAACAGTATTAGCCCAACAACTAAAAAAGCAATTAAATAAAACACAATCCCCTTGTCCATAAATCCAATAATTTTATTGGCAAACGGATGCAGAAAATTATTCATTACAAAAGTTGAAAGCAAACCAAATTGAGCCAGCACAACCAGAAACAAAATAATAAGAAGCGATATTACATCAACTACTCTTTCGGCAACAACAGTTCCGAATAATGATTGAACAGGAATTTTTTCATATCGATTTAAAACCGTACAACGGGTTATTTCTCCAATTCGTGGAACAGCCAGATTTGCTAAATATCCAATAAAAACTGCAGCAAATGTGTTCGTTAGTTTTGGTCTGTATCCTATTGGATGAATCAGCATATTCCATCTTACAGCTCTTGAAACATTGCTGATTAAAGCAAAAAACAATGAAGGCAATAACCACCAGTAATTTGCTTTGGAAAGTGTTTCCTTAATGCCATTAATATCCTGACCACGGAATGCAAGCCAGAAAAAGAAAATTCCAATTGCAAGAAATAGTATGAGTTTCAGAGATGAAAGTATTCTCGCTTTCATCAACTTTTTAGTTTGTTATTTTCATCCGGAAAAACCAATGATGGCTTAAAAGACTTTGCTTCTTCTTTATCCAATAAACCATAAGAAATAACAATGACTATATCGCCAATTACAGCTTTTCGGGCAGCTGGTCCGTTCAGGCAAATGACACCTGAACCACGCTTACCCTTTATTACATAGGTCTCAATTCTTTCACCATTATTAATATTCACCACCTGCACCTTTTCATTCTCTATCAGGTCAGCAGCTTCCATTAACTGCTCATCAATGGTTATGCTTCCAACATAGTTAATATCAGCCTCAGTAACCTTAACTCTGTGAATTTTGGATTTTACTACTTGTATCATCATGGCGCGCAAATGTAAAATTTATCATTATAACCTATAACCTAAAGAAGCAGTTCAGTTCATGAAATCAAAACATTATCAATTAACCTCACCCCATCAACCCATATTGCTGTTAAAATAACCGATGGTTTTCCTTCAATAAAAATTTCTATTGGACGCAATGTTTCTTCATCACATACTTCAAGGTATTCCAAAATCGAATCCGGAATTGCCTTTAATCTTTTTATGCCTTCGGTTCTTAAAGTTTTAATTGAATTAAATTCATTTCTCTTTTCAACTAAGAAAAATAGTGTTTGAGAAATAACCGATGCATTATTCCAGGCTTCTTCACTCAATCTTACATTTCTTGAACTCATTGCCAATCCACTTGCTTCCCTGACAATTTCACATGATTCAATTAAAACAGGAATTTTTTCAATTTCAATCATTTTTCGAATAACCTGAATTTGCTGAAAATCCTTTCTACCAAGATATAAAACATCGGGTTCAACTTTTTTCAATAACCTGAATACCACATTTGCGACCCCTTGAAAGTGCCCCGGGCGGAATGCCGCTTCAAGAACTTTATCAAAATATCCCAAATCATATTCTTTTAAAAGCGGTTTACCTTCCGGATAAATTTCATTTGAAGATGGCAAATAGAGAACTGTGCATCCGGCTGCTAAAAGCATTTCCATGTCATGCTCAATTGGTCGTGGATATATTTCCAGATCTCTTGCATTGTTAAACTGCGTTGGATTAACAAAAATGCTGCAAACCACAATGTCACATTCTGTTTTGGCTTTATCAATTAACGATATATGCCCCCTATGCAATGCCCCCATAGTTGGAACAAAGCCGATTTTCTTTCCTTCTTTTTTTTCTTTTTGAAGAAAAGGGGTTAATTGTTTTTCTGATTTAAACAGGTACAAATTGAAGGTTTCGGGCAAACCTAAACCTAATTTTTTAATTGATTTTCCGTCTATTCCAAAAATTGTCTTTGAACCATTTCATTTCCCCCGATTTTTTTTTATTATCTTTGCGCACCTTTTTAAAAACCACGGCTTAATGACTAAGAAAAGAGTGTTGATTGTAGCGCATGAAATGAAGCCTTACAATATACTAACTGAAGCAGCCACTATCGTAAACAGACTACCCGTTTACCTGCAGGAACAAGGAATGGAAATTCGCGTTTTGATGCCCCGATTTGGTACAATTAACGAGCGCCGCCATCGTTTGCATGAAGTTGTTCGCCTTTCAGGTATGAATATTATTATTGATGATGATGATAATCCATTGATTATTAAGGTTGCTTCGTTACCTGGTGCACGGCTTCAGGTTTATTTTCTTGATAATGAAGATTATTTCAAAAGAAAACATGTTTTTACTGATGATGAAGGAAAGTTTTTTGATGACACCCACGAGCGCATGGCATTCTTTTGTAAGGGAGTAATGGAAACCATTAAAAAATTCGGATGGCCTCCTGATATTATTCATTGTCATGACTGGATGACTTCATTAATTCCAATGTATTTAAAAACCGTTTATAAGAAAGATCCGGTATTTCACGCTGCCAAAATGATTTATTCAGTTTATGATAATACTTTTAAAGAAACCCTTCACAAGGATTTCTCAAAAAAAGCGATTATCAGCAAAGATTTAATTAAAGACACTGATTTTGCCCCTTTTAAAAAAGCAAATAATACCGCATTTAATGTTGGGGGGGTTACTCATGCCGATGGAGTTATTTCAGTTGGGAAAAAATTAGACCCAGCTGTTAAAACTGCTTTGAAGGCAATGAAGAAAAAGCCAGTACTTGAACATGATTCTGACAACTATCTTGCAACCTATGTTGAGTTTTACAGGTCTTTGATGAACGATAAGTGAAAATAAATACCCGCCCCCTACTCCTCCTTTTTGTTTTTATTGCTTTTGCAAACTCTGGTTGCAAAAAATCTACGCTGATTGGTAATGATTTACTTCCATCAAGTGATGATTTAAATGGAATATTTACCGATACTTTAACCCTTAAAACAAAAACGGTTACAGAGTTTCCTTTAAAAACATCTACTAATTCCAAGTTTTTATTAGGAACAATTGATGACCCTGTTTTTGGTAAATCAACTGCATCTATATACTCCCAGTTTCAGATTGGAGGACAAGTTGACCTTGGAAGTCCTGATTCATTGTTTATTGATTCTCTTGTTTTAAACCTTCAATATACCGGTCACTATGGAAATTTTGATCAACCGGCAAATATTTCTGTCTTTCAGTTAACTCAGGATATAAATGCTGATAGTGCATATTATTCGGATAGAAATTTCAAACATTATCTTCACGCAGTTGGTCAAAAAATAAATTTTATTCCGAATTTTGAATCATCACTTTATGTTGGTGGCGATACAATTGCACCTTCACTCCGAATAAGGTTAAGCGACCGCCTCGGACAGGATTTATTAAATCAATCGAAAGGGACAAACTTTGCAAGTAATGCTGCTTTCCAATCTTTTTTCAAAGGGCTGCTAATTGAAACTGATTCTAACATTACCGGAAAAGGAATTATGTATTTTAATATGACTTCATCAACTTCTGTATCAAAGCTGACTGTGTATTATCATAAGCCCGATGTTGATTCATTAAAATATGATTTTATAATAGGAACTGATTGTTCAGTTTTTAATCATTATACCCATAACTATATATCAACAGAAATTCAAACCACGCTCCAATCAACTTCTCAAAGTGATAGCATCGTTTATGTTCAATCAATGTCGGGATTAAAAACAAAAATCACTATTCCGAATTTAAAGAACTTAGGAAATATTCTGGTAAATAAAGCTGAATTGGAAATTACTGTTCCTTCATGGAAAATTGATCCTGATTCAATATTTACAAGCCCTTCAAGAATGTTGTGTTTACTGGCTGATTCAATTGGCAAAAACGCAATTATTCCTGATCAGATTTCTTCTAATTTAATTTACGGAGGCTTTAAAGAAACAGCCTATTTAAACGGACAAAAAGTTTACAGGTATAAATTCAGTTTAACCGAGCACATACAGGATTTAGTCAGCGGTTCAGTTACTGATTATGGATTATTTCTTCTCACCTATCCCAGTCCTGAAATAGCAGACAGAATAATTTTAGCAGGTGGAAATCGCACCGATGATTTACGAATGAAAATAAATCTCATTTACACAAAACTCCCATAATAACATGTGCGGAATTGTTGGTTACTTAGGATCTAAACAGGCATACCCGATACTCATAAAGGGTTTGCAACGATTGGAATATCGCGGATATGACAGCGCAGGAGTTGCGCTCCTGAATGGCAAATTAAGTGTTTTTAAAAAAGCAGGTAAGGTTGCCGAGCTTGAAGGATTTGCTTCAAATAAAAATACTGAAGGAACCATTGGAATTGGCCACACACGATGGGCTACTCATGGTGAACCTAACGACAGAAATGCTCACCCTCATTTTTCCAATTCGCAGAATCTTGCCATTATTCACAACGGTATTATTGAGAATTACGCAAGTATAAAAGAAGAACTGAAATCACGCGGCTACAAATTTCACTCTGATACTGATACTGAAGTTTTAATTAATCTGATTGAAGACATTCAGAAAAATGAAAATGTAGATGAAGAAGAAGCCATTCGTCTGGCTTTGAATGAAGTAGTTGGTGCTTATGCAATTGTAATTATTTCAAAAAACAACCCTGATAAATTATTTGCCGCCCGTAAAGGCAGTCCGCTGGTTTTAGGAATAGGTGACAAAGAATTTTTTATTGCATCAGATGCAACACCCATTGTTGAGCACACTAAAAATGTGGTTTATCTTAACGATGAAGAAATTGCGGTTCTGAATCGTAACGGAGAATTTTCAATTAAAACAATCGGCAATAAACAAACAACTCCATACATACATGAATTGGAATTGAAACTTGAAGCATTGGAAAAAGGTGGTTACGATCATTTCATGCTAAAAGAAATTTACGAACAACCTACTTCTATTCTTGACAGTATGCGTGGTCGCCTGAATACAAAAACAGGAATCATTGCTCTTGGAGGTTTGCTTGAATACAAACAGAAAATTAAAAATGCCAATCGATTAACCATTGCAGCCTGCGGCACAAGCTGGCATGCCGGAATTGTTGGCGAATATTTATTGGAAGACCTGGCCCGCCTGCCATGTGAGGTGGAATATGCTTCTGAATTCCGTTACCGCAATCCCATTATTACTGCCGACGATATTTTATTTGCCATAAGTCAGAGTGGCGAAACAGCTGATACGCTGGCTGCTATTGAACAGGCAAAATCAAAAGGGGCAACTGTATTTGGTGTTTGCAATGTGGTTGGTTCGTCAATAGCTCGTGCTACTCATGCTGGCAGTTTTACTCACGCAGGACCGGAAATTGGTGTTGCATCAACAAAGGCATTTACTGCACAGGTTACTGTGCTTACTCTTATTGCACTTTACTTAGCTAAAGAAAGAGGAACTATTCAGGAATCGAGATACCATCAGATTATTAATGAACTGGAAAATATTCCGGCAAAGGTGAAGAAGGTGCTTGATGCGAATGAAAAAATAAAATACATAGCTGATATATTTAAAGATGCGTCAAACTTCCTTTACCTGGGTCGCGGTTACAATTTTCCCGTTGCTTTGGAGGGTGCTTTGAAGCTAAAAGAAATATCGTACATACATGCTGAAGGTTATCCTGCTGCAGAAATGAAGCACGGTCCTATTGCCTTGATTGATGAGGAAATGCCGGTGGTGGTATTGGCAACCAACCAAAGCGCTTACGATAAAATCATCAGCAACATACAAGAGGTGAAAGCGCGCAAGGGTCGCATTATTGCCATTGTTGAAGAAGGTGATACCATAATTAAAGATTTAGCCGAATTTGTTATTGAAATTCCGGCTACCGAAGAACCACTCACTCCTTTGTTATCAGTAGTTCCGTTGCAATTGCTTGCCTATCACATAGCAGTTATGCGTGGTTGCAATGTTGACCAGCCTCGAAATCTGGCGAAGAGTGTAACTGTTGAATAATTTATTTTAAGGAACCATTAGAATATTAATAACTGCGGTAAGAATATTAGTGTCTGCGGTTGGAAAATAACCTATTACGACTGGAATAGTACTGTCCGCGAGTAGAATATTATTGTCTTTATTAGAAATATTAATGTCTGCGAAGGGAATATTATTGTTTTTATTTGGAATAGTAGTGTCCGCGAGCAGAATATTAGTTTCTTTATTAGGGATATTATTGTCCGAATCTCACAAAATTTAAGTAAAAATGCTGTTATTTTAAGAATTTTGAGGAAAAAGGAAGGTTTATTCCTTCACCACCCTTTTCACCTCGCTCCATTTATCGCTTTTAACTTTGATAAAATATATGCCGGATGGAAGCGATTGAAGATTGCAGATTTTTGATTTCAGATTGAGTTCGTCGGTAAATAGAATCTCACCAAGAATATTTGAAATTTCTATTGTGCAATTTCAGTAAGGTGAATGGAGTTGAACAGTATTCATATCAGCTTTTAGAACTTGGTAGTTGGAACTTAGAAAATGGTAGTTAGAACTTAGAATATGGTTTTTTTAACTTCCGGGAATGTTCTCCCAAATTAGAAAATGGTTTTTCTAAGTCGGGAGGATGTTTTTCTATTTTCCGGGAAGGTTTTTCCAAGTTGGAAAATGGTTTTTCCAAGTTAGAAAAACATCCCCCCGTTTTCCGTTGGTATTAGCAACACTTAAAAAATGAAAATTTTGAGGAAAGTGGAAAGTTTATTCCTTCACCACTCTTTTCACCTCGCTCCATTTATCGTTTTTAACTTTGATAAAATATATGCCGGATGGAAAAGATTTCAGATTGCAGATTTTTGATTTCAGATTGAGTTCATTAGTAAATAAAATCGCTCCAAGCACATTTGAAATTTCTATTGTGCAGTTATTGCAAGGTGAATGGAGTTGAACAGTTACCCTATCAGCAATTGGGTTCGGGAATAGTTGAAAGTTGTTTTCTGAAAATTGTAATTCAGAAACTCCGTCATCAAACCCGATAGTTAGAGTATCTGTAATTGCGCACCCGTTGCTATCGGTTACAACAACAGTATAAGTGCCTGGCAATAGATTATTAATAGTTAAAGTAGTTGCTCCGTTGCTCCATAAAATAGTAAGTTCTCCAACTCCTCCACTCACATTTATTGTTGCGCTTCCATTACTACATGTTGCGCAACTTGTATTTGTGCTTGTGTCTGTTATTACAATTGCTGGTGGTTCTGTTACAATTACCGTATCACTCACGCTTATCCCCAAGCTATCTGTTACAGTTACTGTGTAAGTGCCTGCGCATAAGTTGCTGATTGTATCTATTGTTGCTCCATTGCTCCATAAATAGGTTAATTGCCCTGCACCTGTTGCATTTGCACTTGCACTTCCTGTGCATATTTCATTGCAATTAATATTTGAGCTAATTACTGTAACAGTCGGTAGAGGGGTTGGGTCATATCGAGCAACGAAACCTGCATATATTAAATTAGAAGTATCACCGATGTAGATAAATTCACCTGATGCATAAAGATAACCATCAAGCACAGCCATTAATGACATATTAAGTGACCCACCTGCCAATGGACCGTAACCTGTACAGTTGAAAAACAAATTATTAAAGTAAGTAACTTGATTCCACCACCCGCACATAGTTGCATCGCCAGCAATAAATAGGTCATTGTTATACTTAATCAAATTAAAAATTATTCCATAGTAAATACTCGACGAGTCCCAACTTACTCCATTCCAAATCATCAAATCAGATGGAAGTTCTCCAAATGTTTCTCTACAGCCAACAAACAATTTTCCATTGTACTCGCAAAGCGAACTGATAAAAATATTATTGTAATCAGCAGTAGGTCCAAATGAATCCACTACAGAAATCCATTGCACTCCATTCCACCCTGGCATTCCGTGTTCTGTTGTTCCTGCACCAAATGAACTTACTATATGACCGGATGCAAGCAGGTTTCCATTGTAAGTGCAAAGCGTGGTTACCTCGCCAAATAATCCTACGCCTACCCCAACAAAGTAAGTTCCATTCCATCGAGCAATACATTTCGTTGAATGAAATACTGCTATGTTGCTGTCTGCAGAATTGGCAAATTCACCGCCTGCATAAAGCTCATTGTTATAAATATGAAACACATTTACATCCTTGTTAAAAGAAGCAACAGCCACGCAAGTTAAACTATCTCTATCATAGACATACACATTTGAACGGGTGTTCCCTGAAGTGGTTTTTGCTTCGGCAATGAATAACTTATTATCGAACATGATAAGAGCAGTAATCTTCCGGTAAAAATTTTTAGGAACAGTGTCAACTCCCGAAATTACTGTCACCGGAATCCAATCCGTACCTGTCCATCCTGCAAGGTTGGCAATGGAATCACCTCCTGCCATTTGAAAACTGCCACCTGACCACATTATGTGATGGATACTGTCGCCGCAGAGGGCATCAACCCGGTCGCCAGAACCATTTCCTTCCAATCCACTACTAAGCGGATACCATGATTGAGCAAAGCAATTAAAAATGAAAATTGAAAAACTAAAAACGAGAAACAGCTTCTTCATATTATCACCTTCAAATCTAACCCCCACACTTCAAACTTCTTCAAATAAAAAAAGAGAAGCAGAAAGCTGCTTCTCTTTTTCATTGGTAAAAATTAAAAACTACTTACTCGCTTCAGCAAACCGGCGGTTCACTTCATCCCAGTTTATTACATTAAAGAATGCGGCAACATAATCGGGCCGGCGATTCTGGTATTTTAAATAGTAGGCATGTTCCCACACATCCATACCAAGTATCGGGTTGCATTTTACCTCAGCAATATCCATCAGCGGATTATCCTGATTGGGTGTGGAGCAAACACATAATTTTTTTGCAGCATCAACTCCTAACCATGCCCAGCCCGAACCAAAGCGGGTGATGCCTGCCTGCGAAAATTTTTCTTTAAAAGAATCGAAAGTTCCGAAAGCAGCATTAATTGCATCGGCAATTGCACCTGTTGGAGTGCCGCCGCCGTTTGCTTTCATCAAAGTCCAGAACATGGAGTGGTTGTAGTGTCCGCCACCGTTGTTGCGAACAGGCATCGGAAATTTTGAAATGTTCTTAACAATTTCATCAATGCTCATATTCTCTTCGGGCTTGCCGGCAAGGGCAGCATTCAGGTTGTTTACATAAGCAGCATGGTGTTTTGAATGATGAATGGTCATTGTCATTGCATCAATGTGTGGTTCCAACGCTTCAACAGCATAAGGTAACGCGGGTAATGTGAAAGCCATATTATTTGTGTTTTTAGTTTATGATCTTTTTTGAGTTCGCTAATGTAAACTTATACTGTTATGCTTTGGTTCATCAATAGATAAATTTCATTTGAATAATTTTTTAATTAAATTATCACAGTCCTCGACAAGCTCAGTCTGACAGTTTTTTTTTAAAAGCGTCAATGTCCCACTGAGCTTGTCGAAGTGTTATTTTCTTTTTGTTTTGAAAAACTCTTTTACCATCATAGATGATTCTTCAGCCATCACTCCGCTCCTTACTTCACACTTCGGATGCAGTACTTTATTACTGATTAAAGTGAATCCTTTTTTCTCATCGTTAGCTCCATACACCAATCGCGAAATCTGCGCCCAGCCAATTGCTGTTGCACACATCATGCATGGTTCGAGGGTAACATACAATGTACAATCAGTTAAATACTTACTTCCGAAATGGTTAGCGGCGGCGGTAATGGCTATCATCTCGGCATGTGCAGTTACATCTTTTAGTAATTCAACCTGATTGTGACCGCGGGCAATTATTTTGTTGTTGCTTACGATTACCGCACCAATGGGAACTTCATCTTTTGCTAAAGCATACTTTGCTTCCTTCAAGGCTTCGCGCATAAAATGTTCGTCGGGTAAGAGTTGAATGGGTTCGTTCATCAGTAGTAATCAGGAGGCAAAAATGAATATGAACTTTCGAAAAACACAGGTCTATTTTCATTTTCATTTCATCTGTGTGATTTCGATGGAAAACTATAGGTTTGTCGCCTCTTAATTTAACAAGTTCTTGGTACACCATATTATCCGCTACTCTCTCTCAATAGCTTTTATCTGTTGTTCTGTTTTTTCATACGCGCAGGAATCGTGGTCGCTGGAACAGTGTATCACCTATGCACAGCAAAATAATATTCAGCTCAAACAATCTTCACTCGGAACTGAATTGAGCGGAGATTCTTATTTGCAATCGAAATTAGGGTTGTTGCCGAATCTTAATGCATCATCAAGTTACGGAATTAACACCGGAAAAAACATTGACCCAACAAGTAACCTGTTTGTTAATCAAACCATCCGTTCAGGAAATTTTTCGCTTTCAACCAATGTTACTTTGTTCAGCGGATTCAGCAAGATCAACGAAATGCGAAAAGCATACTTTGATTTCATGGCTTCGAAATACAGCACCGCGCAATTGGTCAATGATATTTCATTGAGTGTGGCTACCGCCTATCTTCAGATTCTTTTTGCTCAGGAACAATTTGCCAATGCTGAAGCTCAGCAGAAATTAATGCAGGATCAGGTTGACCGAACTAAGCAATTGGTAGATGCAGGTGTTTTGGCGCAAGGTTCTCTTTTGCAGATTCAATCACAAATGGCATTAGAAGAATTGAATACAGTTAATGCGAAGAATCTATTATCACTCGCAAAACTGAATCTTCAACAGTTGTTGAACATGGATCATACAATAGATATTGTTATTCCATCATTAAAGATTCCGGTAGGCATGGCTTTTCAGGAAATGAATGCAGGAACAATTTATGAAACAGCACTGACACTGCAGCCCGGAATTAAAAGTGCTGAGTTGAAATTAAAAGGCGCTGAAAAAGGTTTGGCTGCTGCCCGGGGTGCTTATTCTCCTACACTTTCATTATTCGGAAGTTTATCTTCTCAATATTCAAATGCAGTAAAAAAAGTAAAGGAAAATTCAATTACTTACGATACTACCTTGATTGGATATGATGGACAAACCTTGGCTCCTGTTTATACTTTTTCTCCAAACTACGAATTTGAAAACACCCCATTGGGCGATCAGATCAACGATAATTTTGGGCAGGCATTCGGAGTTTCTTTAAACTTTCCGCTGTTTAATGGCTGGATGTCTCATACTAATGTGAGCCGGAGTAAAATCAACTTACTGAACGAGCAATACAATCTTGAATTGCAAAAACAACAATTGAAAAAAAGCATTGAGACTGCATTTAACGATGCTGTAGCAGGCAAAGACAGATATTCAGCCGCATTGAAAAGTGAATCGTCGTTTGAATTAAGTTTTGATTACACCAAACAAAAGTTTGATGCAGGTTTACTTACTTCATTTGATTATGTAACTGCTCAAAACAGTTTGAGTAAAGCTATAAGCGAAACCTTGCAGGCTAAATTTGAATACATCTTTAAATTAAAAGTGCTGGATTATTATCAGGGCAAACCTTTAAATCTTCAATAGATGACTAAGAAATTAATGATATGGCTTGGAGTGGCGGTTGGTGCGTTGCTTCTTTTTGTAATTGTTGGAAAAAAAGCCGGCTGGATATCGACTGACAATGCTGAAAAAGTAAGCACAGAAAAAGTAAGCAAGCGCGATATTGTAGAGAAAGTATCGGCATCAGGAAAAATATATCCTGTAACCGAAGTTAAAATCAGTCCTGATGTGTCGGGTGAAATTATTGATTTACCAATTGAAGAAGGTGATAGCGTTGTACAAGGACAATTACTGGCTAAAATAAAACCGGATATATATGTTGCCATGGTTGACCGTGCTGTTGCATCTGTAAATAATTCAAAAGCAAATTATTTGAATGCGCAATCGCAACTTACCCAAATTGCAGTTCAGTTTGAAAAATCAGAAAAGGATTATAACCGGAATAAAGATTTGTTTAATAAAAAAGTAATCAGCCAGTCGGAATTTGATGTTTATGAAACAGCATATAAATCGGCCAAGGCAAATAAAGAGGGAATGCAACAGGCAGTAGATGCTGCAAAATTTATGGTGAGCAGTGCAGAGGCCTCATTAAAAGAAGCAAATGATCAGCTTTATAAAACTTCTATTTATGCCCCAATGAGCGGAATTATTTCGTCGTTAAATATTGAGAAGGGTGAGCGCGTGGTTGGTACTTCGCAATTTGCCGGAACAGAAATTATGCGCATTGCCAATTTATATGAAATGGAAGCAAGAGTTGATGTGAGTGAAAATGATGTTTTGAAAGTTTCGGTTGGCGACACCTGCGAAATTGAAGTAGATGCCTATCCTGACAAAGTTTTTAAAGGAGTGGTTTACCAGGTTGCCAATTCGGCAAGTTCATCCAGTGCTTTAGTTAGCACAGAAAGTGTTACGAACTTCACTGTGAAAATATTACTGGACCCAAGTTCTTTCGTTGACATGATTGATGTGAAGAAAAAGAAATTCCCCTTTCTTCCGGGTATGACTGCTTCAGTAAATATTTTAACCAATCATGTGTATGCTGTGAATGTGGTTCCAATACAATCTGTAACAACACGGGAAGACAGTATTGCAAAAAATGATTCTGAAAAGAAAAAGACCACCAAAGAAAAACTGAAGGAAATTGTTTTTGTGCTGAACAATGGTGAAGCAACAAAAACAGTGGTGACTACCGGCATTCAGGATGATGAATACATTGAAATTATATCAGGACTCAAAGGTGATGAAGAAATTATTACCGCACCTTACAGCTCCATCAGCCGCCGCCTGAAAGACAAAATGAAAGTGACCAAGGTTGATAAAAAGGAATTGTATAAAGACAAAAAAGGCGGAGATGAGGTTTCTGTTGAAGTGGATTAGTTGATTTTTTTTCTGAAAGAAATGAGAATAGAAACTCCAAAAGGCAATGTTATTTTTTTTCGGATAAAAAATCTTTCAGAAAGCAATATTTTGTAACAAACATTTTTAAACCAATTTGGTTGAAAAACACTAAAATCTGATTCAGGTTTATTTTCTTGCCGCATAAACCCCTTTGGCAATATTCTAGAAAATATTCGGAAGAAAAATATTGGGAAAAATAAAAAAAAATTAAAATAAGCAGAATACGAAATTGTCCCACCTTGCTGAAAAAGTTTTTTAAATTCTTTCTTTGTATAACGACGATAATGATGATTGACAATATCGTGTTGCCCCCATAAATATTGAAACGCAGGAACTGTAACTACTACATGCCCTTCAGGTTTACACACACGAATAATTTCGCTTACCGCTTTTTTATCATCTTCCACATGTTCAATTACATCAAAGGCACAAACCAGATCATATGAGTTATCTGGATAGGATAAATCGGTAATGGAACCGAGGTCTAAATCAAGTTTCGGTAATTTTTGTTTTACAAAATCATAACATTCTTTATCGTACTCCACACTTTTCACAGCACCAAATTGTTCCAACATTTCTGAGGTAGCTCCAGTGGCAATTCCAATGTTCAGCACATTTGTATTTGCTCCAAGACGCAATGAAGAAATGTGTTCGATTAAAATTTTTTGTCGTGCTTTGAACCACCAGTGATTTCGTTCCAGTGGAAAATATTCAATATAATAATTGCTATCCACGATTTTCTAATTTCTTGTTTTTAATAACTTTGTCAATAATAAAAAGTGGCCTGTTGCGCACCTGATCGTAAATGCGTAAAACATATTCGCCTATCAATCCAAGTGCAAGTAACTGCACGGCGCTGAAAATTGAAATGGCAAGAAACAAAGAAGTATAACCTGGAGGTACGCCTCCAAACAAATACATTTTCAGAATAACATATACAAAAAATACAAAAGCCCCGAACATGGTTAGCAATCCCACACGTGTAATAAACTTCACCGGAAATTCGCTGAAGTTGAAGATGCCGTTGTACGCCAGATTGAAAAGCATTTTGAAAGTATATTTTGCTTCGCCGGCGGAGCGCGCATCGCGTTCGTATTCCAAACCTGTCTGGCGGAAACCAATCCAGGTGCGCATGCCGCGGATGAAACGACTGCGCTCGGGCATTGCATTTAAATGATCCACCACCCGGCGGCTTAACAAAGCGAAGTCGCCACTGTCGAGCGGAATCTCGATGCTCGAAATATTTTTAAGCAGTCGGTAGTAAAACCAGTAAGCGAATTTTTTTACTGCGCCTTCCTTGCGTTTTCTTCTGATGCCATAAATCACTTCGTAACCCTCTTTATATTTTTCATAAAAACGAATGAGCAATTCAGGCGGATCCTGCAAGTCCCCATCAATTATAAAAACGGCCTCGCTGCAATTTACATAAGTCAGTCCTGCGGTGAGCGCCAATTGATGGCCGTGGTTGCGCGCGAGAAAAACACACTGATAATGCGAATCGGTGAGCGCAAGTTCATTCATCAGCAGCGGAGTTTTATCACTGCTTCCATCGTTCACTAAAATTACTTCAATGGTTTGCTCCGAATTTTTTATAAGTTGATTCAGCCGGTCAATTAATAAAGCGAACCCCTCTTCTTCGTTGTAAAGCGGAATGACAATACTGATTTGTGGTTGCTTATCGGACATGGATGAATTGAATAGCTGCAAATGTAAAATACTTCAATGTTGTTTTTCCTTTTCGAGCCACTGATGCAAAATGATTAAAGTCCAGATGCGGTTGTAGAGATATTCTTCGCCTGCATTAAACCGTTGTAACAGTTTTTTTACTTCCGGAAAATTTATTACTGCATGTTGCTCCACCATTTCTTTCGACAAATAAAAATCAACTAAGTGTTTCAGTTCCTTTTTCAGCCAGTGTTTTAAAGGAATGGCAAATCCCTGTTTTGGTCGGTCGAAATATTCGCGCGGCACATAATCGTACAGCACTTCCTTCAGTAAATATTTTGCGGTTCCGTTTTTCAGTTTCAGATTTTCGTTAAGGTTCAATGCAAATTCCACCACTCGATAATCTAAAAACGGTGTGCGTGTTTCCAATGAATACTTCATGCTTGCACGATCCACTTTCACCAACAAATCATCTTTCAGATAAAAATTCAAATCGAATAATGCCTGTGCTTCTTTCACTGATAAATTTCTTTTCAGTGAAGAAATATTCTGTGCAATTCTGAATTCATCTTTCGGTTTGTTCACCAGAATATTTTTAATTTCATCAGCAGAAAAAAAATTTTGCTCCTGCGAAAAAATATGTGAAGGCAGAAATTGTTTGTCTGAATACTTCAGCAACCCTCCTACCCTTTTATATTTTGAAGGAAGTAAAGAAAGAACTCCGCTCAATGGTTTGCGGAAAGTTTGCAGTAATGGATTCTGCAATCGCTCTGCCCACTTGTATGCACCATATCCCATAAATAATTCGTCGCCGCCATCGCCGCTTAAAGTCATGGTTACATGTTGCCTTGCGAGTTTCGAAACCAGGATGGTTGGAATGGCAGATGAATCAGCATATGGTTCATCATACTGATCAATAATTTTATCAGCAAGTTCTATCGCATCGTTGTAAGTGACAATAAATTCGTAATGCTCGGTATGCAGGTGACGCGAAACTTTTTTTGCGTACTCGCTCTCGTTAAATCCTGCTTCTTTAAATCCGATTGAAAAAGTTTTTACAGGTTCTGCCGATACAGATTGCGCAATGGCAGTTACCAGACTTGAATCAATTCCTCCACTCAAAAAAGTGCCGAATGGCACATCGCTGATCATGCGGAGCTGCACACTGCTGCGCATCAGATTGTTCAATTGATTTTGTGCAGCCGCGAAATCATTAAGTGGAACACTCTCAATTTTTTCTTCTGCCTTCCAGTAAGATGAAAACTTTATTCCGCTTGCATCAATCTTTGCATACGACCCAGAAGGAAATTTATAAATGCCTTCGTAAATCGTATCGGGCTCCGCGATGTAACCAATGTTCAGGTATTGCGCAATCGCTTTTTGATTTTTCTTCCGGTTATTTCTGAAATCAGGGAACTGTAATATTGCTTTTAATTCGGAAGCGAAAACAAATTTTCCGTTTTGAAAAGAATAATAAATCGGCTTTACCCCCAACCGGTCACGGAAAACAGAAAGTGATTTTTCCTGTTTATCGTAAAGCGCAATTGTGAACATGCCGTTGAACAGATTCACTGCTTCTGATCCTTTTTGCGAAAGCAATTCGAGAATCACTTCACTATCCGAATGTGTTTTTAAATCGGTTGTTACCTGAGAAGCAATTTCCTGAAAATTAAAAATCTCGCCATTGAAAACCATCACATAGCGCGAGTTATGCGAATACATGGGTTGATTTGCTGCACTTGATAAATCAATAATACTTAAGCGCCGATGACCAAGACCACAATGTTCATCAAAGAAAAACCCATCAGAATCTGGTCCACGGTGTGCTATGGCATCGGTCATTTTCTTTACCGTGGCTTCGTCCCTGAAAGGTTGAATAGAATAATAACCTCCAATGCCACACATTTAATCTCGTATAATTTCTTTAATAAAATTTATCATGCTTTCTGATTGTTTACGCCTTGAATAAGCCGCTATTTTAATATCATCTTGTTCTACTTTATAAATCTCCTTTTTTTCATTCTTTTTTTGAATTTGCTCAATTAAAAAGAATTTTAATTCGTTAATTGTATTAAAACAAATTCCAGATTTTGTTTCATTTACTAAATTGTATAGCAATCCGTTATCAGAAGGCAAAATTAAAATAGGTTTTTTACAGGCAAAATATTCAAAAACTTTTGCCGGAATTACTTGATAATATTTTTCAGTAAAAGCTATTAAAAAATCAGATTTTGCGTTTATAATCAAGGCATCATTCCTTGAAACCCTATCCGTAGTGTAAATATACTTAGAAATAATATCATTGAAGTTAATTAACCTTAAATATTGTTCCTTAAAATATTCTATGCCAATAAAATTTAATTTCAAATCACTAGGCCTAATTTTGTTTTCCAAATGCAATTCCAGAATTGCATGTAGTAAAAATTCTAACCTTTGACCAGGATTTAGTGTTCCAGAATATGTTAAGATTAAACATGGAGAATTATTTGGTAAATTATGGATTTGAATTTCTTCAAAGCCATTATAAACTACCTTCCATTTTTTATTATGTAACTTACCTAAGGCTTCACCCAAATATGGATCTGGAGCTGTTATAAAGCTGCAATTTTTTATAAATTTTTTTTCAAAATAAAATTCCCACAATTGTAGAAATTTATTTAGTGAATCTTTTTTAAAAGCTGCCACATGGTTTAATTTCCAACCATCTCTAAAATCAGCGACCCAAGGAATACCAAATTTTTTACTTAATAAATAACCATATCGAAATAAAACAAATGGTTCACCAGACACTATGATTACATCAACTTTTTCATTTTTTAAGTATTTTTTTGCTTGAATATATATTCCATTATGTTTATCAAAAAAAAACGAGAAAAAAGAAAACAATTTATATATAAATGTAAGTGCTTTTCTTAAAATGATTAATTTGCTTTCTCCATTTTTTAATAAAATTTTCTCAGGTAGGATAATTTTTATTGGAACACGAAAAATTGTTCCAAATTCAGTTTCTTCTTTTTGAAATTTTTTTTCAATAGGATTTTTAAAAATGTTTTCCTGTTTTTCAATTTTTTCTGTCCATTGTTTTGTTATCACTATAGGTTCAACTCCAAATTCTTTAAACCAGCGATACCAGCTATATGGTCGTCGTGAACCAATTGAATTTAATGGAGGAAAATCGTTGCAGATGATGAGTACGCGCATAAAGAAGTAAAGTGCTGTAAAATTAATTTTAAAACTCAAAAAGAAATTCTACTTTTCGGAATCAAATTTTATCCCATGAAAAAATTGTTTGTTTTTTTATTTCTGACAATGTTATCTCAAGTTGTTTTGGCTGATGGCTATCCTGTGCTAAAGGTTGTATTGAAAGGAGGTATTAGTGGAAGGGTTGAATCGGTTGTATCAGATTTAAAAAACAGACCCGGTGCAGGAACCTGGTGCTTTGATTATGTTCAACAAACTCTTGGAAACCTGGAAAATGATAAAGTTGAATTCGGTTCTTATTTAATATTAGATGTTACTGATTACAGAATCAGCAATGAATTGATGGAATATGCTCAAAATGAAATAATAAAAAATCATTTGAAGGGTACATTTACCCGTGAAGTACCGGATGCACTTACCGGATGCAAAAGAGTTTATGTGCTTACATGGTTATCAAAAAACAAATTCGGCGATAAAGGGAGTATAAATATTATCAAACTCGATTCCCCTTCGTGTATGCAGTCATTAGTTTCCTGATTGCATTTTTGCTTATATAAATGATTAGAAAGAAAATTGTATTTCAGCCAATTAAATTTTCTTCAGTTGAGAAATGTTTGGAATCAATACCTAAACATGAATTGAAAATTGTGGAGGCATTGCGAAAAATAATTTTCCATTGCATTCCAGATGTGGAAGAAAAACTATCGTACAACGCACCGTTTTATAAACGAAAAGGAAACATCTGTTTCATATGGCCGGGTTCAATTCCGTGGGGGAAAACCAGGGAAGGAGTTCAACTCGGATTTACAAAAGGATATTTATTATCTGATGATGGATATTTAGAGAAGGGAACCCGCAAGCAGATTTTCTGGAAAACATATTACTCGGTAAAAGAAATTGACAGTGACAAAATCGGTGCACTTTTATATGAAGCAGTATTACTCGACTACTAAATATGCAACGCGCGATTTTCAGTTGCCGCTAAACATGCTTCGCGAAATGCTTCACTGAAAGTAGGATGCGGATGACTCATGCGCGAAATATCTTCAGCACTCGCTCGATACTCCATTGCCACTACTGCTTCCATAATTAAATCGGCCATCCGCGGGCCAATTATGTGCACACCAAGAATTTCATCTGTATCGGCATGCGCCAGTATTTTTATAAATCCATCCAAATCCATACTAGCCCGTGCGCGACCGCTTGCACGAAACGGAAAACTTCCTTTCTTAAACGGAGTTTTATTTTTTATTAATTCTTCTTCAGTATATCCAACTGCCGCCACCTCGGGCCAAGTGTAAACTACTCCCGGAATGAGATTGTAATTAATGTGAGGTTTTTGTCCGGCTAAAAATTCTGCAGCAAAAACTCCTTCTTCTTCAGCCTTATGTGCGAGCATCGCGCCGCGTACCACATCACCTATCGCATAAATATTTTCTACTGATGTTTGCAAATTCTCATTCACTGTTATTCTTCCTTTCTCATCTGTTTTCAAACCGGCTTTTTCCAAACCTAAATTTTCAGTAAATGGTTTTCTACCAACAGCCATTAAACAATAATCGGCTGACCAGTCGTGTGTTTTTCCTTCTGCATCCTCAGCACTCACCATCACTTCATTGTCAACACGCATTACTTCTTTCACCTTAAAACCTAAGTGCATTTCCACTCCGAGTTTGCGCATCACTCTTTCTAATTCCTTGCTCAGGTCCTTATCCATTGTCGGAATAAGGTTAGGCAGGTATTCAACTATGCGCACTTTGGTTCCGATGCGCGCATATACCGATGCCATTTCGCAACCAATAACTCCTCCGCCAATCACAATCATTTCTTTCGGAATTTCTTTAAGTGTGAGAGCTTCGGTGGAAGAGATGATTCGTTCTTTATCAATAACTATATTTGGCAATGAAGCAGGTTTGCTTCCGGTTGCAATAATGATGTGCTTCGCTTCAATTTCCTGTTTCTCTCCTTTATCGTTTTGAATGGAAATAGTTTTTGCATCCAAAAAACTTCCGACTCCGGTGAGCACATCAATTCTATTTTTCTTCATCAGAAAAGAAACGCCATCGCAGGTTTGTTTCACCACTTCATTTTTGCGTTTAATCATTTGTGTGAAATCAACTTTCAGATTTTCGAGTTGAATGCCGTGCTTTTGAAATGTTGTTTTTGCATTGTGATAATGTTCGGTACTATCGAGCAACGCTTTACTCGGAATGCACCCAACATTCAGACAAGTTCCACCAAGAGTATTATACTTTTCAATCACTGCAGTTTTAAAACCAAGTTGTGCGCAACGGATTGCCGCTACATATCCGCCGGGGCCGCTGCCAATAATTGCTACATCGTATCGAGTCATTTTATTCAGTGAAAAGTTAAATATGAAAAATGAAAAGTGTGCTTCGACAAGCTCCCGACAATTACATCGGGACAGGTCAGCATGACAATGGTGTTTTACAAATCCAGTAAATATTTCATCGGGTCTTGACCGAATAAAAGATGTGATGGATTTTCTAATTGTTCTTTTATGCGAACTAAAAAAGTTACTGATTCTTTTCCGTCAATCATGCGGTGGTCGTATGAAAGTGCGAGGTACATCATGGGCCGAATTACTACTTGTCCGTTCAATGCAATTGGCCGCTCCTGAATTTTATGCATTCCAAGAATTGCAACTTGTGGAATGTTGATGATTGGAGTTGACATCAAAGAACCAAACACGCCGCCGTTGCTGATGGTGAAAGTTCCACCGGTCATTTCTTCGAGCGAGAGTTTATTGTCTCTTCCTTTTTTCGCCAGCTCTGCAACTTTTTTTTCTATTTCCAACATGCTTAAACTTTCAGCATTGCGAATCACCGGAACCACTAAACCTTTCGGAGTTGAAACGGCAATTGATATATCGCAGTAGTCGTGGTAAATAATTTCGTCGCCATCGAGACTTGCATTCACTGCCGGAAATTCCTGCAACGCATTACAAACAGCTTTTGCAAAAAATGACATGAAGCCCAAACCCATTCCGTGTTTTTCTTTGAATGCATCTTTAAACTGATTGCGGATATCCATAATCGGTTTCATATCCACTTCGTTAAAAGTGGTGAGCATGGCCGTTTGATTTTTCGCCGTAACTAAATGTTTGCTTACGGCTTTGCGAAGTGAACTCATTTGCTCTCGGCGCTCCAATCGAGTTCCGAGTTTCGGGTTTTGAGTTCCGGGTTGTGTTTCGGGTTTTTGTTTTGGGTTCTTTATTGCGGCGAGTATATCTGCTTTGGTAATTCTTCCGCTCTTGCCACTTCCTGAATTTATTTCAACTCCTGATTCACGAATCATTTTTGCGGCAGCGGGTGATGATGTTCCGGTTGCGTAATTAAAATTAGTTTCGGGTTTCTCTGAAATAGTTTCGGGTTTCGGGTTTTGAGTTTCGGCCTTTACTGACGCGGTTTCGGTTTTGGGTTCTTCTTTTTTTTCTTCGGGTAGAATGGAAGTATCAATTCTAGCTACCACATCTCCGATTTTTAAAACTGCTTTGTCGGTTGCCACTACCGATAATTTTCCGGCTTGTTCGGCGCTCAGTTCAAAGGTTGCTTTCTCCGATTCGAGTTCGCATAAAATTTCATCGCGGTGAACAAGGTCACCATCTTTTTTGAGCCACTTTGCCAATGTTACTTCACTGATTGTTTCGCCAACAACGGGAACTTTTATTTCTATAATCACTTGATATTAATTTGTGATGGCAAAGGTGGAGTAAGATAATTATAGTAGCAAGTATCAATACACAAGCTTATTGATACATCAAATATTTATAACCAAAAAAATTGAATTAAATACTCAACCCACCACAAACACTCAGCACCTGACCTGTGATGTAGCTGCTCATATCGGAGCCGAGGAAAACACAAAGGTCGGCTACTTCGGAAGTGGAGCCGAAGCGCCCCATTGGTATGTCGGCTGAAAATTTTTGTTTGACATCGGGTGCGAGCGCATGGGTCATTTCGGTTTCGATGTAGCCGGGTGCAATGGCATTACAACGGATATTTCGTGAACCTAATTCTTTTGCAATTGATTTTGTAAACCCAATAATTCCCGCTTTGCTTGCCGAATAATTTGCCTGACCAGCATTGCCAAATATGCCAACTACGGAACTCATGTTGATGATGCTTCCGCTGCGTGCTTTGAGCATGTGCTTGGTTGCGTGCTTGGTGATATTAAAAACTGATTTGAGGTTGGTGTCAATAACTTCCTGCCATTGTTGTTCGCTCATTCGAAGCAATAATCCATCGCGGGTGATGCCTGCATTATTAACCACAATGTCAATTTTCTGAAACTCCATAATTACATTTCCAATGAGGTGTTCGGCTTCGGCATACGATGCTGCATTAGATTTATATCCAATGGCCTTCACTCCATATGCATGTAAATTTCCTTCCAATGCAAGTGCTTTTTCGGCAGAGGATAAATAGGTGAACGCAATATTGGCTCCGTGTTCTGCAAATTTTTTTGCAATAGATTCCCCTATTCCGCGACTAGCTCCGGTTATTAATGCTGTTTTTCCTTCGAGAAGTTTCATTTGCTGGTGTCTGTTATGAATTAATTTTCAATATCAACAATTGATATATAACTAAGATGTTACACTCATTGCTTTTGCCATTGTAGCTCCAATTTGAGCTGGGCTTTCAACAACCATTACACCACACTCTTTCAGAATCTTCATTTTCGCAGCAGCAGTATCATCATGCCCGCCCACAATTGCACCTGCATGCCCCATTCTTCTTCCGGCTGGTGCTGTTTGCCCGGCAATAAAACCAACTACTGGTTTTTTATTCCCGTTCGCTTTTATCCATCGCGCTGCTTCTGCTTCCATTCCTCCTCCTATTTCACCAATCATTACTATACTGTCAGTTTCAGGGTCGTTCATTAGTAATTCTACCGCTTGCTTGGTTGATGTTCCTATAACAGGATCTCCACCAATTCCGATTGCAGTACTTACACCCAAACCAGCTTTTACAATCTGGTCGGCTGCCTCATAAGTTAGTGTTCCGGATTTGGAAACAATTCCAACTCTTCCTTTTTTGAAAACAAAGCCAGGCATAATTCCCACCTTTGCTTCATCAGGAGTAATTACCCCAGGACAGTTAGGTCCAATTAAAGTGCAATTTTTATCCTTAATGTACTCCTTTGCTTTTACCATATCCTGAATCGGAATTCCTTCGGTGATGCAAACAATAACTTTAATACCAGCTTCTGCTGCTTCCATAATTGCATCGGCTGCAAACGAAGGTGGCACAAAAATGATACTGGTGTTTGCACCTGCTTTCTTAACAGCATCGGCTACAGTATTGAAAACAGGCTTATCTAAATGCATGGTTCCGCCCTTACCGGGAGTTACTCCGCCAACCACATTGGTACCATATTCAATCATTTGAGTAGCATGAAAAGTGCCTTCGGTTCCGGTGAACCCCTGCACAATAACTTTTGAATTTTTGTTTACTAAAACGCTCATATTTATAATTCTTGATTATTTATTTTTTTCTTCAGATAATCTTTTCGTGTTCTGTTCTTTTATTTCACGGAAAAAACGCCCGGCAAATATAAAATCATTCAATTGCTGATTGGTAGCATTCATGATTTCATTTCGGCTGCCTTCCCAAAATTTTTCTCCCTTGTAAAGAAATAAAACATAATCGCCGATTTCCATAACCGAATTCATGTCATGGGTATTGACTATTGTAGTGATTTTATAATCGTCGGTAATGTCTTTAATCAGTTTATCAATTACTATTGAAGTTTGTGGGTCCAAGCCTGAGTTTGGTTCATCACAAAAAAGATATTTTGGATTCATTACAATAGCCCTTGCTATACCAACTCTTTTTTTCATTCCGCCGCTAAGTTCATTCGGGTAAAGCTTGTTTGCTTCTTTAAGGTTTACTCTTTCAAGACATTCGTTAACACGACTCATTTTTTCTTTGAAGGTCATGTTCGTGAACATATTCAAAGGAAAAATCACATTCTTTTCTACCGTCAAAGAATCAAAAAGCGCGGAACCCTGAAACAACATTCCGATTTGCTTTCTTAATTCTTTTCTTCCTGCATCATCAATATTCAGAAAGTCGGTATCATGGTTATAAATAATGCTGCCATTGTTAACGGGTATTAACCCAACAATACTTTTCATTAACACTGTTTTTCCTGAACCACTTGCTCCGATAATAAGATTGCATTTTCCCGGTTCAAAAACAGCAGAAATTCCTTTAAGAATTTGTTTCGCTCCAAATGATTTATTTAAATCCTGAACTTCAATCATAAAAGCAACTGTGCGAGTATATAGTCAAACAATAAGATTAAAACACAGCAAACAACAACTGCCCGGGTTGCTGATCTACCAACCTCCAATGCTCCACCTTCAGTATAATATCCATAATAAGATGATACAGATGAAATAATAAATCCGAAAGTGGTGGCTTTAATCAAAGCAAAATTTGCCATAAATGGAATCCAGTATTGGATGGCGCCAGTCATGAAATCTTCTTTCGTAACAGCCCCTGTAAATTCACCAACCCACATTCCGGCATAAATACTTAAGAATGCAGAGATGATTACTAATAATGGAATCATTAATGTTGAAGCCAATATTTTCGGCAAAACCAGGTAAGCTGAGGAATGTACTCCCATAATTTCAAGCGCATCAATCTGTTCGCTGATTCGCATAGTACCCAATTCTGAAGCAATATTGCTTCCTATTTTTCCTGCGAGAATCAATACAGTTACTGTTGGAGCTAGTTCCAGAATTATACTATTTGCTGCAATACTGCCGATAATTGATTTACTGATTAGCGGAGTGGTTAATTGATAGGCAGTTTGTACGGTTACAACTGCCCCGAGAAATACAGAAACAATTACAACAATTCCAACTGAGCCAACACCTATTTCAACCATTTGCCTTGCTATTTCCCTCCAGTAAATAGAAGTTTTTTCAGGTCTTACAAAGAGACTCTTCAACAATAATACATAACGGCCAAAATGATTAAAGAAAGTCACTTAATGGATTTGAAAATTTGGTGATTTGTTGATTTGGTATCGAAAACACATCTATTAATGTATTGGCTCAAATGTAATTTGTTTAAAGTGCTTTGCAAGGGATATTGATAGTGAAGATGTGCTTATTACCTTCGTTGAAAATTAATTTAAAAATGTTTGCAGTTATAACCGGCGCAACGAAAGGAATTGGGAAGGCAATTGTTGATTCTTTTGCGCAAGAAGGATTTGACATTGTTTTCTGTGCGAGAACTGCAAAGGATGTTAAACTATATGAATCAAACCTGAAGAAAAAATTTCCATCTCAACAATTTATCGGTATTGTTTGTGATGTAAGTAAGCGAACATCATTAAAGGAGTTTGCCAGACAAATAATTTCTTTAAAAAAAACCATTAATGTTTTAGTAAACAATGCCGGAATTTTTCTCCCCGGGAAAATAATTAATGAAAAAGAAGGGACTCTTGAAAAACTAATGGCGATAAATGTTTTTAGCGCATATCATTTAACCCGCTTGATTTCTCCAATGATGATCAAACAAAAAAGCGGACACATATTTAATATTTGTTCAACAGCAAGTTTATACGCTTACGCAAACGGGGGTTCATATGGCATTACCAAATTTGCTTTATTAGGCATGACCAAAAATTTAAGAGAAGAATTAATTCCCTATAACATAAAAGTAACTGCCGTTATTCCGGGTGCAACTGAATCAGCGAGCTGGGAAAATGTAAAATTAGTTGCTAACAGAATTATGCCTGCAACCGATATAGCATCAATGATGGTTGCTTCATTTAAAACTTCAAAACAAACCGTTGTTGAAGAAATTTATATGCGCCCTATGAAGAAAGATATCAGCGAAGAGGAATTTTAAAGATTATTTCTTTTTAGGATAAGAGTTTTTGATTGAATCTAATTTTCCAGGGTTCGGTGCATTGTGTTCTGGCATCTCCTTATGGTTTTGCAATGTGCCACCGGGCTTCTTGTTATCTGCATCTTTATCCTCTGATTCCTTATTAAAATTCACAGTATCTGATTCAATCGAAGTTGAGTCATTTGGGGCCAATTCCCGAAGTGTATCCGGAGCATGCAATGTACTATCGAGAGTTTCTTCTGATATGTTGGTTGTGTTACAGGACGAAAGAGCTGCAACTAAAATAAGACTACTGAATAATAATTTTTTCATTGGACAACAATTTATCTCCGGATTGTATTTGTAAAATGTAAGTTCCTTTTGCTAATTCATTGGTGCTAAACGAAAATTTAAAATCTCCTCGTTTCACTGTTTCATTCAATAATTGTTTAATCATTTTTCCTTGTAAATCGAAAAGTGAAATTTTAATTTTATTTATTTCTTCATTATCAAAATTTACTGCGAACCAGTTTGTTGATGGATTCGGAAATACTGAAATTGATTCGTTAACAGGAAGAACTTCTTCAGTATTCACCGAACTATTCACAGTAATTTTTGCTATCCAGTTGCCGTACTCATTTGCACTGGTTCCGTAAATTCCAAAAATGAAAGCAGTAGGTGAAGTTTGAGAATGATATTTTGCAATTCCTGTATAGTCGCCCCACCGCTGAGTACCTCCGCCGCCCATATCAATATATGAAGCACCTGATTTTACTAATACTTCATTTGAAGTATTACCTGCATCATCAACTCCAATTACATCGAATTGTGGCTTAATAGAAGAGTTTGATTTTGTGTATGCAATAATTACAGATTTGTCATTAATATTTTTACCCATCCATCCAACTGCAGGGTATCCCCAATCTTCCCCGCTTTTACCATATATAAAAGAGGATGCTGATAAATTAGTTGTGTTGATACGGCTATAATAAATTCCATTCCATCCACTCACAAAATTTGCAGTGAAAACAAGATGAATAATTCCATTTACATAATATGCTCCCTTAATTCTGCAATCTCCAATATCCAAATCACCTCCCGGAGAGGGCTGATTAGCATTTGCTCCTATGGCAAAATTTGTTGAGACAAGTGAACTACCAAATAATTGTTCATTGCTGCTACTCATATCATTTGAAATTTGAAATAACTGCAAACGATTACTACCTGATGGGTCGGTATTGCTTACCAAAAAAATGCCCGGTCCATAATTAGATGTATTACCTGACTGAACAGGAAACAATGAAAATGTATAATTACCTGCATCGTCCTGAATATTATCGTAATACTGAAAGTTCATTGTTCCGCCTGAATAACAAGTGGTTTTTGGAATTTGCAAAGCAAGAACATCAGAAAAATCATCATTACCATCAAATTGATTTACTGTCACATAGACTTCGTTGTTGCTTACACCTATATTCGGATAATCTGCCCAGGCACTATTACCATTTACATCGGCACTAATTGTATAATACCACCATCCATCAGAAGGATTATTGGTCTTTGAGAAGTACAAGAGTATATCAGAATTTCCAACAGTATATCCAGCTAATTCTACCATAAAAAAACGATCAGCACCGGCATCATACAACACTTTTGGATCAAATAATGTAGATGAAACAGAATTGTCATTTGTAAACTGTGTAATGTCTTGTGAAAATGTTTTCGTTCCTGAGGTAGTAAAATATGCAATGTTGCTATTAATTACGCTTACAATTTTCCCTCCATTTGATATTGCAATTGTATTATCTGAAGGATAACTTCCATCAAACAAATTACCGGCAAAATTTGTACTTAAAACCGGTGTAACCTGGCCATTTGCTTCGATTTTATTAAAAGAATTATTAACCGATTGTTTCTTCACAATCATCATTTTTTCCTTCATAGCCTTCACTTTTGGAAAAGCATTCTCTTCGCTTTCCATATCCTGTAATCTAATTGGCCAGATATCTGATTTTTCCAAGCCTGTTACCAAGCCCCGACAAGGTGTTTGCAATGGCAATGACTTGCGGGCAATAATTTGAGTTGTGGTGGATTGAGCTATTGATCCGATTGAAAAGCAAACTATACTTATAAGAAAAAAAAGTTTTCTCATTATTAATTATTTAGGGTGGGTGAAAATAAGATTTGAGAACTTCCGCACAACTATGTTTTTATTAAACTTTATAGTTCATAAGTTGTTTAATTATTACTTATTGAAAAAAATCCTTCTTAGAAAAAGGAACTTTTACCTTTACACCCAATGAATATTTCTGATAAAAAATATTGCAACAATTTAACTGCATATTCCAGATTCATTACCAAGGAAGTTATGATTGGTAATATTGGAATAGGAGGCAATAATCCAATTCGATTGCAAAGCATGACCACTACTGATACAATGAATACCATTGCAACAGTTGAACAAAGTATTAAAATGATTGAAGCCGGTTGCGAGCTGGTTCGCATTACAGCTCCGAGCATCAACGAAGCAAAAAATCTGGCGAACATTAAAAAAGAATTATATGCGCGTGGTTATAAAACTCCATTGATTGCCGATATTCATTTCACCCCAAATGCAGCTGAAGTGGCTGCAAGAATTGTTGAGAAGGTGCGTATAAATCCGGGCAATTTTGCTGACAAGAAAAAATTTCAATCCCTTGAATACACCGATACAGAATACAATGAAGAATTAGATCGCATTCGCGAAAAATTTTCTCCATTGGTAAAGATTTGCAAAGAATATGGAACTGCAATACGAATTGGAACGAATCATGGATCATTGAGCGATAGAATTATGAGTCGATATGGGGATTCTCCAATGGGAATGGTAATGAGTGCTTTTGAATTTTTAGATATTGCCGAAGATTTGGGATATGGAAACATTGTTTTGAGTATGAAGTCAAGCAATACTCAGGTTATGGTGCAGGCGTATCGATTATTAGTACATGAAATGATGAAAACCGATAGAAAATATCCGTTACATCTTGGTGTAACTGAAGCTGGTGATGGAGAAGATGGCAGAATAAAATCTGCAATAGGAATTGGAACTTTATTGGAAGATGGTCTTGGTGACACAATTAGAGTTTCACTTACCGAAGATCCTGAACTTGAAATTCCTGTTGCGAAAATTTTAGCTGACAGATATTCTTCAAAAAGACTTACTCCGGTTGTTCCATCAATAAAAGAAAATCCGATTAATCCCTTTAATTATTCAAAAAGAAAAACTAATTCTATTATAAATATCGGGGGTACTAAAGTTCCGGTGGTAGTTGCAGATTGTAGTATTGAACGAGAAATTAATCAGGCTTCATTTATTCCACTTGGATATATTTATGATGAAACCAGCGACAAGTGGAACATAAGCGATACTGCTGCCGATTATATTTTTACAGGAATTCATCATGTTAATTTTGAAATTCCCGGTACGCTTGGTTTAATTCAGAATTATAAAGTATGGTTAAACAATACTGGAGATAAGAATAGATTTCCGCTTTTTACTACTACTGAGTTTTTATCTGAATCTGTTTTTTCTAATTCATTAAATTTTATAAAAATTTCGATTGATGAGTTTTCAGATTCATTTCTTGAAAAACTGGAGCAACAAAATAATTGCGTTCTAGTAATTACTTCCAATCATATTAATGGCATGATTCAGCAAAGAAGATTAATGTTTGAATTGCTGAATGAAAATATTTCTACCCCGGTAATTTTCAAGCGTGAATACAATCATTTAAATACTGATGAACTTTCGCTCCATTCAGCAACAGATTTTGGAGCTTTATTATTAGATGGATTTGGCGATGGAATTTGGTTAAAGGCAGATAATCAGCTTGCACAAAATGTTAATCGCTTGTGTTTCGGAATTTTACAAGGCTGTCGCCAACGAATTTCAAAAACTGAATATATAAGCTGCCCGAGTTGTGGTCGAACACTTTTTGATTTACAAGAAACCACCGCAAAAATCAGAGCAGTTACAAATCATCTGAAAGGTGTAAAAATTGCAATCATGGGTTGTATCGTCAATGGTCCGGGAGAAATGGCTGATGCTGATTATGGATATGTTGGCAGCGGTCCCGGAAAAATCACCTTGTATAAAGGAAAAGACATTATGAAGCGCAGTATAAATACAGAAACAGCCGTAGATGAATTAATAAATCTGATAAAAGAGAATGATGATTGGGTAGAAATTTAATTAAAAATAAAATTTTTGAAGGTTTTGAAATATTATTGAATTACTCATCGTTGCATATAAAAGTTTTTAGTGGAAAATATTATTGAGCTTAATAAAATATCAAAATCTTTCGGTGCATTTAATGCGGTAAACGAATTATCACTTGAAGTTTTTAAAGGTGATGTATTTGGTTTTTTAGGGCCAAACGGTGCCGGAAAAAGTACAACCATGCGAATGATTCTTTCCTTGATAAAACCATCAAACGGAAGTATAAAAATTTTTGGCCTGGAACTTAATTCTCATCGTAATGAAATCATGCGCCGCATCGGATGCATTATTGAAAAGCCCGATTTCTATTTGTACATGAGTGCTGAAAAAAACCTGCAGCTCTTTTCAAAACTCAGCAATGTTGATGTTTCAAAAAATAAAATTCAAGAAGTTTTAGAACTGGTAGGATTAAAAGGTCGAGAAAAAGATAAAGTAAAAACTTATAGTCACGGCATGAAACAACGACTTGGAATTGCCCAGACTTTAGTTCACAATCCTGAATTAATTATTCTTGACGAACCAACAACCGGACTTGATCCCCAAGGTATAATTGACATAAGGGAAATGATTTTGCGATTGAAAAATGAAATGAATAAAACCATTGTTCTTTCTTCTCATATATTAAGTGAAATAGAATTAGTTGCCAATAGAATGGTAATTATTAATAAAGGAAAGCAGGTAGTACAGGGAGAGGTTAAAGAATTGCTTTCGTCGCAGGATTTGATTTTGAGTGTTGAAGTGGAAGATGGAAAAGTTGCTTTGCAAAAGCTGAACGGATACAAGAAGGAAAAATTTTCATCCCTGGAAAATAACACTTTAAAATTTTCACTTTCAAAAAACGAAATTCCGGAATTGGTGAATGAACTGAGTAAAACCGGTATAAAAATCTATGGAATCACTTATCGTCGTGCGCTTGAAGAATATTTTTTAAAACTCACACAACATTCTAACTGATTATGGTTTATCGTTTACTGAAAGTTGAGTTGAATAAAATATTTTCACGGCCACGCAGTTACATTGGTTTTGTTGCTATCGCTATTCTGGTATTTATATTCCAACTGGCTCTTTATGTTGATGGAAAAACTTACCTCACATTTCTGATTCAACAACTTGAAACAAACTTTTCAATTCAAGGAAACATTCTGAACGGATATTTAATCACTTACATCATACTGCAAACACTGATTGTACAAATGCCCCTCATGGTTGCGTTGGTTACCGGTGATTTGCTTTCAGGTGAATCTTCTTCGGGCACTATGCGATTACTCGCAACAAAACCAATTTCACGAGCCAACATTATTACAGCTAAGTTAATCGCTGGAAGTTTTTATACTTTGCTTCTGGTAATTTGGTTAGGCGGATTGGCTTTGGGTTTTGGGCTTTGGATATTTAAGCCAGGCGACTTAATGGTTTTAAGCACCGACCACATTTCAATCATTCCTTCTTCAGAATGTTTATGGCGCTTTTTTGCAGCTTGTGCTGTTGCATTTATAAGTCTTTCAGTCGTAACAACTTTTTCGTTAATGCTCAGCGCTTTTTCTGATAATTCCATTGTACCCATTGTAACAACCATGGCTGTAATTATCATTTTCACAATTGTCGGAACGCTTGATGTTCCTTTGTTCAATAATATTAAACCCTTTTTATTTACAACTCACATGATAGTCTGGCAAAAATTATTTCAGGACCCGATATCAACTTCAACAATTACAAAATCAATTTGTATCATGTTTGCCTATATTTTCGGTTTTCTTTCGGTTACTTATTATCGTTTTATAAAAAAAGATATTCTCAGCTAATTATGATTCGTTTTATTCTTCTCGTTTTATTAATCACTTTGAATTCTCCAAATTATTCAGAAGCACAAACCGCTTCGCAAATCATTAATAAGGTCAATACAAACTTCAATAAAGTAAATGATTACACTGCCGATATGAGTATTCATATTGATGTATCTTTTGTTAAGATGAAAGACATAATGGCTAAAGTTTATTTCAAGAAACCAAAAAAATTTAAGGTTAAGGCCGAAGGAATTATGTTATTGCCAAAGCAAAATCCGAATAATATTCAGGCAATGCTTGAGGATACCAATTCTTATTCAGCAATAAAGACCGGAACAGAAATTACAAACGGATTTAATACTTCAATTATCACTGTTATACCAAGCAGTGATACTGCTGATTTAATTCTGGGTAAGTTCTGGATAAATGCAAATAAGGGTGTGATCTTAAAAAGTCATCTCACTACAAGGAGCAATGGCAACTTAGAAATTGAACATTTTTATGGAGTAAATTCCAATTACGCTTTACCAGACAAACTCATCTTCACAATCGAGACTTCAAAATTCAAACTACCAAAAGCCTTGGTTGTTGATCTTGGATCTTCAACTACTGAAGATTCAAAAAAAGAAGAGAACAAAAAAGGTAAAATAACTATTGTATTCAGCAACTATATAGTGAATAAAGGAGTTGACGAAAAGATTTTTAAATAATAAATACCAAAGTAGAATCTAAAGTTTTTACTCCACCGATTTTGTCTCGAGTAATTTCTTCTTTTTATTATTGCTGTACCACCAGTATCCTAAACCGCCAATTAATGCATAAGGCATAATAAGCAGGTATAAAATTCCAACATTTAATCCGGCAGCACTTGTATTTCCTTCCTGTAACGAAGTTTCTACTGAAGCTTTGCATAAAGCACATTGAGCAAAAGTTAAATCAGTTTGCAAACTGATAAATACTATGGCAACAACAAGTATGAAGAGAATTTTTTTCATTGTTTATTTGATAAAACAAAAATAAGTCGGAGCAATGGAGTGCGCAACTTAATGTTGGTAGTAAGGCGACAATAATAAATATACAATTACTCCGGTTACCGATACATACAACCACAATGGCCAGGTCCATTTTGCAATGCGGCGATGCTTATCAAATTTTTCCTGCAAGCCCCGAGTGAGTGTAAATAAAATCATCGGCACAATTACAGCGGCAAGAATGATGTGTGTGATTAATAAAATAAAATACACAGGACGAATCCATCCTTCGCCACCAAAATGTGTTTCAACTGCAAGCGTGTGATACACCACATACGAAATCAAAAACAAACTTGATAAACAGAAGGCAGTAATCATCGTGTACTTGTGAAACTGAATTTTATTCCGCTTCATAAAATAATATCCAACCAATAACAACAATGAAACAGTAAAATTGATGGAAGCATTAAATGCTGGAATAAGTGATAAATCAAAACCAATTTTTATATCAGGTGGTTTCAGATAAAATAACGAGAGCACTACTAAAGGAATAGTTACAGAAACAATGGCTACGAAAATATTGAGTTGTTTTTCTTTCACTTCAATTTGATTTTAAAAATTTAAAAAAAATATTTCCTGAATAAATAATTTACGATTTCGGCTTCTCAATCAGCAACCGCTCAATATTATTATACAGCGAATCCATCATTGTTGTGTCTTCCAACACTCCATAATATCCGCGAATCATTCCGGTGCCATCTACTAAAACCAAGTGACCATCGTGTGTGAAATTCCGTTCTCCATCAGAAGTATCTACCACTGAAAGATAAAATCCTTTCTCACCCAATTTATAAATGCTGTCTCTTGCTCCGGTTAAAAACCACCACTTGGTCGGAACCGCTCCGAATTGTTCTGCATACTTTTTTAAAACTGTTACACTATCGCGCATCGGGTCAACCGTAATAGAAACAAATTTTATACGCTGCTCGTCTTTATAATTTGTTTGCATTTTGCTCAAACGATTACTCAGCTTCGGACAAATAGTCTGGCAACTCGTGAAGAAAAAATCGGTGACATAAACATATCCTTTCAAATCATCAGATGTAACAGTATCGCCCAACTGATTCACTAATTTAAAAAACGGAACCTGATAATATTCTTTAAGCCGTGGCGAGAGAATCGGCGTTTTATAAATGTCGTAGTAAATCCAGAAACCAAAAGGAGCGAGAAGAATAATTGCTGCAGCAATCATTCCTGCAGATAGTTTTTTCATTACCATATTGTATTTTTCATATTGAGCCAACTGCTTCCTTCGGCCAGAAAAATGCATATGGTATATAACAAAAGGATAAGCGGAACTAAAATGGTAATGATGAGGTGTTTTACCTCAAATTTTAAGTGCATGAAAGTTCCAACAATATAAAATGCTTTAGTTAAACTCATCACTATGAAAAATATATTTAACGGCATGCGATTCATATCGTGCGGATAAAAAATCGCTGCTACAACTTCCACAATTGTTAGAATTAACATAATCCAGAAAGTCCTCCAGATTAATTTAACCATATTTCCGTGCGCTTCTGCTGACATGATTTAATTTTTTTCTATTCGTTAATTATTAAAGAAGGTAAAAAGCCATAAATACAAACACCCAAACAAGATCAACAAAGTGCCAATAAAGTCCGCATTTTTCTACCATTTCATATGAACCTTTGCGATCGTATACACCACTTGTTACATTACTCAAAACAATGCAATTGATTATTACACCGGTAAGTACATGGAACCCATGAAAACCAGTAATACAAAAGAATAACCACCCGAAAGCCGTTGCGCCAAATGGGTTGCTGGTCATTACCATTCCTTCTCCAATAAGGTGAGTCCACTCCCATGCCTGACAACTTAAAAAAGCTATTCCGCCAATTATGGTAAAGAACAACCACATGGCAACTTTCTTTTTATCTTTTTCTGCATTTCCATAATGAACTGCAAGTACCATTGTAACAGAACTCATAATAAGAATGAAAGTCATAAGACTAACAAACATTAAAGGCCAATTTGCGTGTTCCACAAATGGAAAAGACTTAAATACTTCATTTGGCACAGGCCATGAATCGTAACTAAAACGCAATGCGCCATATGTTACAAGAAATGAAGCGAACGAAAAACTATCGCCTAGCAGAAAATACCACATCATCAATTTTCCCCAACTAACCTTAAACGGGGAGACTCCTCCGTTCCAGGAATTTTTTGTTGTGGTTGGTGCTGTAAGAGTTGCTTCCATCAGAGTGTATGTTTAGAAGAATTTTATTTGGAAGAAAATGAAAAGATAAATCCACAGAAAATCAACAAAGTGCCAGTAAGTTGCCATCAAACCAACTTTATGAATGTGGTCTGGATTGTAAGAAATAATTGTAGTACGAATTGCAACAACAGATAAAAGCACCAATCCAAGAATAACATGAACCACATGCACCATTGAAATAACATAAATGAAAGAACCACCCGGATTTCCATCAATATAAATTCCGGTTTTAGCAATTGCCAGCCATCCCATGTATTGAAAAATAATAAATGCAATTCCTAAAACAAAAGTTAACCAAACCAGCATTCTGTATTTTGAAACATCACCGGAACTATGAGCAGCTTTTGCAAAATAAAAAGTAACACTGCTTGAGATAATTATTGCAGTACTGATCCAGAATTGAAGCGGCATTTTTACAAACAACCAGTTGCCGGCACCCATTCGAACTATATATGCACTCGTGAGTGCAGTAAAAAGCATTGCAATTGTTGCAAGACCCAAATACAAACCAAAGCGTTGAGCGCCTGCTTGTTTTTTATTTTCTTCGGTCATTGCCATTGCAGCTGTCATTTATAATTACAGTTTATCGAAGTACAACGCGAGTTGCACAATTGGTAAATAAAAAAAAGATCCGAACATTAATTGCCTTGCAGCACTGATACTGCATTGACGATATAATTTTATTGACTGCCACAAGAAAACTAATCCCGCCGCAACTACTATCAACATTGAAATAAATCCTGTGAATCCAAACCAATAAGGCAACACACTTATTGCAATTAATACCAACACACTGAAAACAGTTTGCATGGCACTTGCTTTTGATCTTCCTTCTATTGATGGAAGCAATTTGAAACCCGCACGGATATATTCTTCATATCCAACCCAACCAATTGCCCAGAAGTGTGGCAACTGCCAGAAGAACTGAATCAGAAATAAAAGTGATGCCTGTTCATTCAACAAATTTGTGGCGGCCACATATCCAATCATTGGTGGTAATGCACCGGGAATTGCTCCAACATAAACGGCTATTGGACTGTATCTTTTTAATGGAGTATAAATAAAAGCATATGTAAGCAAGGCAATTGCACTTAATAATGCAGCAGCCTGATTAAAATAAATCCAGAGAATTCCAATTCCGCTAACTGCTAAAATTCCACTGAATAATAATGCTTCAATGGTTGCCATCCGATCAGTAGGTAATGGCCTGTTTGCAGTCCGTTTCATTAAGCGATCAAAATCTTTTTCTATCACTTGATTCAATGCGTTGGATGCACCGGAGGTTAACATTCCTCCAATACAAATCATAATGAATCCTTGCCAATTGATTGAACCGGTTAAGCCTATGAGGTAACCGATGCCAGAAGAAAATACGACTAACATAGACAAACGGAATTTCATTAGTTGCGCATAGTCTTTCAACTTCGCAACAATTAAGGATGAAATTTCAATTCGTTCTGATTTCTGCATTTTAGTTTCTATGAAAATTAATTATCCATGATGGGTAGTTTCACCAGGTCGCATTGGAACTGTTTGCGGAATAAAATCTTCGCCATCCTTACCATAATCATATGGTCCGCGATGAACTTCCGGTAATGGTCCGTCCCAGTTTCCGTGTCCAGGGTGAATTGGAGTAGTCCATTCAATGGTATTAGATTTCCAAGGATTGAGTTCAGTAACTTTTTTACCGCGATACATGCTGTATAAGAAATTGAAAACAAAAAGCAATTGCGCAAGGAAAACGACAATTGCAGCAATGGTGATGAACTCACTTAATGTTCCGAATTTATTAAATGATTCAAAAGCTCCATGTGAATAATAACGGCGAGGCACACCAGCCATTCCCTGATAATGCATTGGCCAGAAAATACAGTACGAACCAACAAAAGTTATCCAGAAATGAATAAAACCTATGGTACGATTCATAAAGCGACCATACATTTTCGGAAACCAGTGATACACACCTGCAAACATTCCAAAGAAAGCAGCAACACCCATTACAATGTGGAAGTGAGCAACAATGAAGTAAGTATCGTGCAACTGAATATCGATGGCCGAGTTACCTAAAAATATTCCTGTCAATCCTCCCGAAATAAATAAAGAAATAAACCCAACTGAAAACATCATGGCAGGTGTGTATCTGATATTCGCTCGCCAGATTGTGGTAATCCAGTTGAACACTTTAATAGCTGATGGAATCGCAATTAATAAAGTGAGAAATACAAATACAGAGCCTACGAAAGGATTTAATCCTGTGACAAACATGTGGTGTGCCCAAACAAAGAAAGCGAGAGCAGCAATTGCCAACATTGAAAGAATCATTGCGCGGTATCCAAAAATTGGTTTCCGTGAATTCACAGCTAACACTTCAGAAACAAGTCCGAAAGCAGGAAGAATAACAATGTAAACTTCAGGATGACCCAAGAACCAAAACAAATGTTGATATAAAATCGGATTTCCGCCTTCGTGAGGCATTGCCCCAATTCCACTTATGTAAATTTTATCCAAATAAAAACTTGTCCCCATTGAACGATCAAATATTAAAAGAATCGCTGCACCTAAAAGAACCGGGAATGAAAGCAATCCAAGAATTGCGGTAATTAATAAAGCCCAAATTGTCAATGGCAATTTTGACATCGACATTCCTTTAGTTCGAAGGTTGAGAATGGTTGTGATATAGTTTAATCCTCCCAACAAACTCGAAACTATAAACAAAGCCATACTAATCAACCAGAAATCAGCTCCTGTTTCAGAACCAACTGCTGCCGATCGAATAGCACTTAGTGGGGGATAGAAAACCCAACTAACTCCTGCTGCACCACTTGGAAGAAAAAAAGAAGTAAACATTACCGCTCCTGCTAAAAAGAAGAACCAATATGAAAGCATATTTAATACAGGTGAGGCCATATCGCGTGCACCAATCTGAAGCGGAATTAAAAGGTTTGCAAATGTTCCACTTAATCCTGCAGTCAATACAAAGAAAACGAGAATGGTGCCATGCATAGTAATAAGCATGTTATAAAAATCAGGAGTCATTTTTCCACCTGGCGCCCATTTGTCTCCGAAAATTGTTCCGATGAAATGTAAAGGCACATCAGGAAAACCCAATTGCATTCTGAAAATATTTGAAAGTCCCCCACCTATGATTGCCCAGATAATTCCAGTAATCAAAAATTGTTTACCAATCATTTTATGATCAGTACTGAAAATATAAGTGTGAATGAAATTCTTCTTATTTCTATCACCGTCATGATGACCATGATCAGCCTCGAAACGAATTACTCCTTCAGTATCCTGATAATGTACATGGTCAGTAATTACAGCACCAGTATGATGCTCATTATTTCCATGATGAAGATCTTTTGCGTCCATCTCCTGAATTTTAATGATTTGAATGATCGCTTCCTTTTTCGGTGGAAACTTTTTCCGTTACTTTTGCAAATGCTTTCTTCTCTGCCTCTGTACCTTTAATTGCTGAATCAAAAAATGATGGTTGCTTTTTTAACCATGCCTGATATTGTTCCTTGGTATCAACATATACCATCATTTTCATTGCCGAGTGACCCTTTCCACACAAATAATCACAACATAATTCGTAATCAAATGCAGGGTTATTCGTTTTTTGCTTCATTTCATCTGTAGTAATAGTTGGAGTGAATTTGAAGTGAGTTGGAAGTCCGGGCATTGCGTCCATGTGAATTCTGAAATGGGGCAAACCAACATCATGAATAACATCGCGTGCACCAATTTTTAACAAGTATGGTTTGTTTACTTCAAAGTGAAGTTCGGTAGGCATGATGTCATCAATGCCGGTTTTATCATTAAAGTCAATTCCAACTGAATTAGTTTCATCAATTAATTTCCAATTACTGGTGCCCAACTTGCCATCAGGTCCAGGATAACGAACCAACCAATTAAATTGCTTTCCAGTAATCTCCACAACTCGTGCATCAGACGAAGCAGGACCAGTAATTCTAAACCAATAATATAATCCTACAACAACTAAAATAGTTAAAGCAATAGCAGGAACAATTGTCCAAATCATTTCCAGCTTATTATTTTCAGGATAATAAAACCCAAGTTTTCCTTTTTTACCGTGGTATTTCCAGGCGAAATAGCCCAAAGCAATTTGAGTTAGAACAAATACAATTCCAGTCAGAATCAGGGTAATGTTAAACATGGTATCAATCCAATGACCATGCTCAGAAGCAGACTCAGGTAGAAACAAAGGACTATAGTACCACGCACTCCAAACAATACCAACAAAAAACAAAATAGTGAAGATCAACCAAAGTATCCCATTGATTCTATCTGTATCTAATTCAGCATCGTCACCTCTTAAGGTATTAATGTATTCATTGGCTTTCGAAATCTGAACAACCAGCATCCCAATGAGGAGTAAGGCTGCTATTACTAAGTATGTTGTCATTGCAAGTTCTTTTTCTCAGTCAGTTATTAAAGGGAATTATGAATACTCTCATGTAAAAAAGGATGGTTCTTTGGAACCAAAGGTGCCTTTGCCAATGAAGAAAAAACTACATAAAGCAACAGACCAATGTATAAACAAGGCAATCCGATTTCAAGAAAACCAAAACCATTATTATCGCCTACAGTAGCAGGCATAATCATTAAGTAAAAATCAGTGAAATGACCGATTATAATGATGCATGCAACCAATACTAATCTGTTCATGTTTCTTTTTGCATCTCTTGACATCAACAATAAAAAAGGCAATACAAAATTCAAGACAAAAATTCCATAGAAAAGGGGTTTGTAATGGCCATATCTGTGCTGGAAATAAATTGTTTCTTCAGGAATATTAGCATACCAAATCAACATGAATTGGCAGAAGGTAACATAAGTCCAGAAAATGCTGAATGCAAACATCATTATTCCAAGATTATGCAAATGGTTCACATTTACTTCTTTTAAATACCCTTGTTTCTTTAAATAAATGGTAAACAAAGTTATTACAGCAATACTCGTCACCCAGAAACTAGCGAAAGAATACCAACCGTACAT
>Ga0114969_10000068_pt1 | contig 79703 bp, 68 predicted proteins | sample M_130807_MF_Meta_FD_87316 | JGI IMG/M metagenome (GOLD analysis project Ga0114969, IMG submission 87316) | Freshwater microbial communities from Lake Montjoie, Canada to study carbon cycling - M_130807_MF_MetaG | ecosystem: Environmental > Aquatic > Freshwater > Lake | place: Lake Montjoie... | reverse complement strand
TATCAAAAATTCACGCCATTTTATAATTCAGCTCACAAGAAGCACGTTGATCCGCCAAATAATAAGGTCATAACTAATCTAACAAAGACGAGCAAACAATTACCCAATACTTTGTCACTTGAAACCGCGCTCCATCGTTTTACAACGATAAATCCAGATATTCATAGGGTAGTTGAAGGTGGACGTGAATACGCAATTACTACTCTTCATAAAGCTATAAAAACCCAGACACATTATTCTAAAACACATAATGAACTGGAAAAGGAAACGACTCAGTTGTCAGCAGCAATAAAATTTGGATGCTTAAGTATTCGCGAGGTTTACAAAGCATTTAGAAACAACACAGATTTAATTCGGCAGCTTTGGTGGCGCGATTTTTATGCTAATATTTTGTATGCTTTTCCGCAAGTATTAGGCAGCGCATTAAAACCAAATTACAAAAAAATACAATGGCATCATAACACAAGCTGGTTTAGATGCTGGACAAAGGGGACTACTGGGTTTCCAATTATTGACGCCGGTATGAGGCAATTAAACGCCACAGGATATATGCACAATAGATCTAGACTCATTGTCGCATCCTTTTTAGTCAAAACTCTTCTAATTTCGTGGGAATACGGCGAAAAATATTTTGCCAGAAATCTTACTGATTATGACCCAGCTTCAAACAATGGAAACTGGCAATGGATTGCCGGATCAGGCGCCGATTCGCAACCATATTTTCGCATATTTAGCCCAAAAGAACAGAACAAGAATTTTGATCCAGATTGCGAATATATTAAGAAATGGATCCCAGAATTAAAAGATGTACCAGCAAAGGATATAATCAATTGGGATACAGAACACGCGAAATATAAGAATATTCGGTATCCAAATCCTATATGTGAGTTTTCCAAACAAAAAGAGATAGCACTAAAAATGTATGAATTGGTGTTCAAATAAGTAAAATAATATATAATATCATTTTAACAATCATTAATATTATGTATCCTACTTTAACCCAATTAACTAACAATAATAATGATAAAGATAAAGAACTTCATAATTCTACAAACGAGCCATATGAGAAAAAATTAACCGAAGGTAAATCATATTTGTTAGTTCGTTTAGCAACTAACAAATACAGAATGACTTCAACTATTGAAAATAAAAAGATCTATATGAAGAACCTATTGAATTTCAATTTAATAAACCTAATATATCAGACCAATTTAGACAAATTTGAAAAAATAAATTTGAATATTATTAATGACGAAGATGCCAATGTGTTTCTATTGATGAAGCACTTATTTAAGGAAATGGGACTCAAACAACGCTACTTTTGCTTTGATATTAAAAAGGTAGAATTTGATAATGGTATATCTTTTATTTTAACACAAAATGACGAATATGGGCAACAATTAAATGACTGTTCAAATGCGCATTTGATGCCGATTAAGCTTATGTTGTATAATTTTGAACTTGTTAGTTTGAACAAAATAAAGATGACACAATATATTAATTTTGACCCGGAGGTCGGATTATCGTCATTTTTAGAGCCGGTGTTTGGAATCGTTATAAAGACAATGTTTAAGCAAACGAAGCAATTTATTGAAGCGATCTAATTCCACCTTTTAAAAGGTGGAGCCAAACAATATATTATTTGTAAATCAACTTAAAGAGACTAGAATGATGTATAAAGGTAAAATATAGAAACACTATAATTGTTTGACTCCACCTTTACACCTTTTCTCATTTTGGGTGCGAAAAGGTGTAATAAGTCTACATTATTTGTTAATATTGTAGTAGACATATCATTGTTAACTGAATTAATATATATGTAAACTAAATATAATTAACAAATATTTATTATTGTAAACTATTAAAACTATTAAACTCAATATATAATTAATTTTACCTATTTAGAATTTTAATTATTTTAGACTTATATTTTATAATGGAAGAAACAGCAAATAGCAATATTCCTGTTGCGACTCTTGTATCTAATACTCCTATTACTATTCTAGCGCAACCAGATTTAACTACAAGTTTAAATAATAATAATAGTAATGTGACACCAGTTACAGGATCATTAGCAAATACTGATTTAAAACGTATAGCAGGAAAAGATATTGATTATGTTGATTGTGACACTATATATAAAAATTGGTTTAAAAATGAAACAAACAAAAAATATACTATTTACAAACCAACTTACAAAGGCGTAACTTTAACTGGATATATTGAACTTGGTAAATATCAGAGTTATAATTTACCTCAAAGTAAAATAACATTTACGAAAGGTACTTATGTTTGTAATAGAACAAACCCAACGCCTTTATTTTACGACACAAACAGTCATAACCTAAGAAGATATGGTTATGGTATTACTAAAAGAAAATCAAGAAAATCAAGAAAATCAAGAAAATCAAGAAAATCAAGAAAATCAAGAAAATCTAGAAAATCTAGAAAATCAAGAAAATCTAGAAAATCTAGAAAATCTAGAAAATCTAGAAAATCTAGAAAATCTAGAAAATCATTTATAAAATCATAATAAGACAATTCAATTAAATGGGCATTTTAATTGAGAAATGGTGGAAAAACTACTTAAAAAAAAATATGCGATTAATATAAAAATGTTTAGACAACTTTTTGCTACCTTATTTTTGTTGTTTTCTTTAACAAATAACAATGTTAAAGGAGACTTTATGTTTTCTTACGATAACAAGAACGAGTATTTTGAACCAGATCCCAGTATTTTAGTCGCTTCGCTTCCAGTCGCTTCGCTTAGAGGTTCTGTAAATACCACCGTTACAACTTCTTATCTTTACACTTATTCCCAATCAGGTCATCATTTTTACGGCCCAGCATACGACGGCACTTATATTGACACTACTGGTTGCTGTTCGGGACAATCTGGATCATGTCGCAACAACCCGGCTTGCCAGTGCCAAGTGGCAGTCGGTCCTTTACCTCAAGGCACGTACAGTTTAGGCAATATGATGACCTTCAAGGGAATGCCATATTGCTACGAATTGTATCCATCTTCATCCAATTCAATGTGTGGCAGATCCGGGTTCCTAATTCACGGTGGCGGCTGCTCTGGCAACCCATCAGAGGGCTGTATTGTCATTGAAAACGAGTCAACTCGGTACAAGATTAAAAGCGGCGCTACTTTGAAAGTTGTTTCTTAAAATTACTATTGATCTATATTTGCCCAAACTTTCAATAGTTGGGACATCCATCCAGGGATCTCATCTGGACTAATGTCAGCTAACCTAGAATCTAGATATTCCTGTGTCTCAATCCAGCTATTAATTTGGATTTCATTGGCTTTATATGGATGACCTTCCATTATTTTAGTCAATCTGTATTTAAAATCATTTTCTTCATCAGGCACAAATGATATCATTTTATTTAAAACTACAATTATATCTCTGCTAGACATTTTGGCTTATATATTTTATATACGAGTAGTCTTTATATTATTTTTTTCCACCTTTCATAACTTCGTGAAAACGAAGCGGAAAAAGTAGAAAAAATTATTTGGCTCCACCTTTTAAAAGGTGGAAAAAATTGAACTGTTATAATATTTTATAAAATACTTTATAAATATTATATTAAACACAATCCAAATTACTAATATACTTTGAAGAATGGCAACTGTAAACATAAAGAAAACATTCATATTCATTGATGGCAGTTATTTCTGCTTCTATCGCTACCACTCGCTCCTCACTTGGTGGAAGAATGCGTATCCTGAGATTGTTCTTGATGATCCATTTCAAAACGAGCAATTTGTCGCCAAGTTCAGAAAGACATTTGTTGAGAATGTCGCTAAGCTACAAAAGAACCTTGGTATTCATAAAAGCGTTAAGCCTACAATTATTGTCGGTAAAGACTGTAAGCGTGAGAACATTTGGCGCAACGAGTTGTTTCCCAAATATAAGGGAACAAGAGCCAATGGAGCAGAAGACGGCTTTATGGGTGGTCCATTTTTCAAGATGGTTTACGAAGACAAGCTGTTTCTAGAAGGTGGTGCTTCTACTATTCTTTATCATAATAAGTTGGAAGCCGATGACTGTATTGCGCTATCGGTTAAGCACGTGTTACAGAAATATTCTTGCTGTGACGTCTACATCATTACATCAGATAAGGATTATTTACAGCTTGCTGAACCACGCGTTCATATTTACAACCTGGGTTTCAAAAAGATAACTGACCAGAAGAGCTGCCTGGGGTCAGCCGAGTGTGACCTATTTTGTAAGATTGTAATGGGTGATGTTAGCGACAATATTCCTTCTGTATTCCCCAAATGTGGTCCCAAGACGGCTCTCAAATATTATGAAGACCAGGTAGAATTTCAAAAGCGACTTAATTCATCCGATGCGTTTATGTCTCAATATAATATCAATAAGAAGATTGTGGATTTCAATGAGATCCCTCTTCTACTTCAAAACGAGTTCTTTACAACTAATAATTCTCTTATACACCTTTGAACAATTAAAACGGCACAAGTGCCGTTCAAGTTCAAAGGAAACGTTGCCGATATATGAATTAACAGGCACGATTCAGCACAGCAAGAACTACACGAAGCGTGCCTATTTCATAACTTGTGAAATCTTCATCGGTGTAAATGAATTATTATAAAATAAAATAAAATATTATATAATTATAAAATGCGCTGTGATTTAAACAAATCAAAAACGTGTAAAATAAGTAATACAAAAAATAAAACTTGTTGTAAAAATCACAAACTAGGGCAAGATTGGTGTTGGTCAAAATCTAAAAAAAATAAATGTTCTGTTATTAAACAGAAAATGAAATGTCGTTTAGTAAAAGGCAAAAAAGAGACTTGTTGTATAAATCCATTAAAAGGTCATTGGTGTTGGAGTAAAAATACAAGCAAAAACATTAGCAGAAAAATGAAATCAAACTGCTGTAAACCATAATTTTCTACTTAGATTATTACTTACTTACTTACTATAACAAGTAATCCTTTTTTATAAAAGGTAATAACGAATTAAATGAATTAAACAAAATAAACACTGTTATTATAATAGCCTAAAAACAAATAAAACCTATAAAATATTCACGTGTGTATCCCATTGTTACCATAACACATAAGACACATTTAAATATGTTTAATAAATATATTTAAACATTTAGACTTAACTGATTATAATAAAATTATTTTTATTCATTTCAGATATTAAATCAGCATAGATCTTATCTAGCTTTTCATTACCATTTTTTCTAGTACTTTCATTAACTATATTTAATTTTCCAATCTCAAGTAAATTACTCAGTTCATCTTGTTTATTGAATATATCTTCATATTTTACACAATATATTTTATAATTTCTCTTTTCATTTGGTTTTACATAATTATCGTAAAATTCTCTTATTTTATATAAATCTTCCCCTGTAGTTAAAACATCTTCTAATTTAATGTTTGAATCAACTTGAATATGTTCTAAATGTGCCTTGTGAGATTGATAACCAAATTTGTCAGTGAACCTGCTTGGAATAGAAAAACTAGGGTTTCTATAAATGTATATAACATAATAGTTTTTTAATTCATTTTCAGGAATAGTTATATTATTAAACCATTCAAAATAAGTATTACCACCGTTATTATTGCCAATATATGTTAAATTATTTGGAGGATTTCTGCTATGTATATGTTCTATTTTTCCATATTGTTTTAATGCATTACATAACATATATGAACCGGAACCACCATATGAACATACGTAAAATATTTTTTCTGACATTATATTATATTATATTATATTATATTATATATTATATAATACTTTTTAACAAGTTAAAAGGTGTAAAATATGTAAAACAATAATTCATAAACTTTTACACCATTTCGCATTTCAAATGCGAAATGGAAACAGTTACCTTCACTCATTTACGCCCACTTTTTGGGCGTTTTAATTGAGAAAAGGTGTAAAAACCGGTTTAAATGGTAAAAATTAATTCTCTTTTATTATAAATTAAAAATTAACTTATAATAAATAAATATGGAGCTTCCAGACAACAAAACTGTTGACCTACAATTATATATTTTGGATCCACTTTCTGTTATTATAAAGCTCGCCATTCTCAGCAATAAACCAATTGGTACTAAGATCTGTATTTCAAAGAATATTATCTATTTACAAGAACCTGGTCCTTTTCAGTCTTTTTGCCGATATATATTTAGCACTAACAAAACCGACATCCAATATATATACAATCCAATCCAATTAGCGTGTCAGCAATATTTATCCCAAGACGCAGTTTCTAAAAATCCCAAACTCAAAGAGCTATTCAAATGTGCGCAAAATGGTCTGGTAAAACTATGTGAAACATATAAATCGTGCTCTATTATTCGTCTATGTATTAATTACTATTCATCGTTAATTGACAATCATTTACAGGAGATTTATAAAGAAGATCTATTTAAGAAAGATACAATGACGTCTCTTTATACAACTGAACTAACAACGTTTTTCAATAAATTGTGGACACAAGAGCGAATCAAAATCATATTAAACTTAACCACGTTTTTATTAGGAGACGAAAATGCGTCAGCAAATGTGAAGTCAGTTGAGACAATTATGGAGGATATTGACAAGCAGGTACAGGCTAAAATGTAATATAGAATGTAATTTTAAGTTTAAACTCTTAACATTTGTAAATAAAACCTAAAATTATTCATCTTTAAATTTAAATTTAGAAATAAAAATAAAATATATATTATATTATGATGTTAAAGCCATTCACTAATACTAAAATTAAAAAAATTGTAAATGTCTACCAATTAGAGTTTACTAATCAAAAATCTCCAGGGTTTGGTGATTTTTTAAGAGGAAGTTTTTTTCTTATGCAACTAGCCAAAATATTAAATTTAGAGTTTGAAATGGATATATCAAATCACCCAATTTCGCAATTTATAATAAATAAAGGATTAAATTCTAAAATAAACTACAATAATATAGAATTTAAATATGGATTAAATCGCCCTGCTAATTATGATTTTTCATATACACCACCAAATAATATTTATTATGATACAGAGTTTATAAATAAACTTATTTCAGAATTAAATAAGAGTAAATCAGAATGTTTCCCACTTTTTTCAAATGCTTTTCCAATGTATTATAATTTTAAAGATGAGGGTAGGAACTATTTAAAATCACAATTATTACCAAATGAAATGATGGTTAAATATATTGATGAAACTTTAAAACAGTTAAAATTAAAAAAAAACACATATGCTGTATTACATTTAAGAACAGGTGATAAATATTTATCAAAAAATGAAGTAATTGATCGTCAGTTTATTAATGAAATCAATAATCATATTAATAGAATTGTTGTTCCTGGAAAAAAATACTTGATATTAAGTGATAATGTTGTACTTAAGACTTATTTAACAAAAAGATCAAATTTTTATGTATTGCTTAATAAAATAGAACATTTAGGTGGAGAAATTAGTATGAAAGGAAATGAAAATGATGGTATAAAGGATAATGATGCTGTAAAAAATACAATGTTAGAATTTTATTTAATGTCTTATAGTAATTCTATTTTATCAATGTCTACATATGATCATATAAGTGGTTTTAGTAAATATTGTGCTGAAATTTTTAATATACCATTTCACAATATGAAAATATAAATTATAATTTATAAATTATAAAATTATAAATAATATAATGGTAAAGTATCATTTTATTACTTATGCTACTCCAGATTTTATGTCATTTGCTGAAGCAAACGTTGCGACAGCTTTATCTGTTGGTGGTTTTGACACAGCAAAAATATATACTCTGGATGATTTAGATGATTTGTTTAAATCAAAGAATGAATTTTTATTAAGTCATAAAAGACTTGGTGGATATGCTGTCTGGAAACCATATATTATATTAAAACGATTATTAGAAATAGATGAAGATGATATATTATGTTATAATGATAGTAAATATTTATGGTTAAAAAATGTAAGACATTTTGAAAAAGATATTCTAAGTGATAAAAACATAGGTATTTATTTAAATAAACCAAATAGTGGTACACATATTGAAAAACAATGGACAAAATATGACGCACTTTGTTTAATGGTGCCTAAAAGTAATGTTATAAATAACTTTAAAAACTCAAATCAAGCTTGGAGTGGCTTCACATTATTACGAAAAAGTTTTAATCCAATTCGTTTTATAAGTGAGTGGTTAACATATAACCAAGATCCAAGAATTGCTTCAGATTTACCTTCGTTATTTGGTAAAAATGATGATATATTTATTGAGAATAGACACGATCAAACTATCCTTAGTCTTTTGGCGAAGAAATGGGGTATACCTATGCATATAATTGATAAAAGTTATATGATAGATGTTAGAAACCCAATGAAAACTTAGGATATAATTCGTTTTCAGTAGTTATTATATAAAATTATATATTTTCATATAATAATTCACGTAAATTGAATTATAATTTATAATAAATTTCGTCAAGTCCTCCACGATGTGTTGGTTCTATATTAAATATTGGACAAACAAGGACATTTTTATATAACGAAAATCTATAAGCATATACATTTTCAATGTGACAATCATATATTCCATTATTGATAAATAAATTTCTGTTAAAAATTGTGTCTAAATTTTTTTTATGACTTCCAACTATTTCACACCGAAAATCAAAATTTTGTTTAAGACAATCGTAATTTTCTAAATTTATACCATGAATATATTCTTTGAAATCTGGTACAAAAAATCTACCAGTTATTTTTATTATAAATGTAGATAGTTGTAAAATGGCTGAATTGTCATATGCGTAATGAATTGATTATATTTCACATCCACCTTTAGACTCCAAATGCATCAAACGTCCCTTATTTTTTTTAATATCTGCTTCATTATATGTATGTATTTCAAATCTACCTTTATATATTTTTAACTCATTCTCTAATTCTTCAAAAGAATATCCTGAGTTTTCTACTACTATAATATTAAAATCAGTTTTTTTTAACCATAAATGAATGGATTTTAAATATGTATTTATTCTTTCCATTTTATCAACCTGAAACGCACTATTTTTTGTAACATGGACTGTTGTTGTTAAAATAATGGATACTTTATTTTCTGTATTCATATATTATTATAAGAGTATAATAATATATTCAAATAATTGTAAATTTATATTATATTACATTTTTACTTAATCCGCATTCGTAATCTGAATTACATATAACAGATTGTCCATTAATATCTCCATCAAATATTTGTATATTTTTTAAAATATCTGTATCAGAATCTAATAGTTCATACTGGAAACAATTTTTCAGGATCTGCTTAAATGCTTCTAAAAATGTACAGTTACAAGGATGATTAAATGAAATAAACAATCTTTTATTATTAACATTGTTCAATATATATTCTCCAAATATATCAAAATTATACTTTTGGCAATGTTCAATAAATCTTGCTAAAGATTTTTCCTTAATATTTTTTACTATTACATAGTCATTAATATCATTTTTATTTTCAAGTAAAAGTTCATTTGTATAATATTTAAATTCTAAATTAGGAATGTTTATTATTTTACAAGTTTTTTTGATGTTAAAATTATTAAATATGTTTTGTTCACAATTTTTACTAGTATTTAAAAAACCATAATGTCTTATTTGCTCGCATATAATTATATCAGCATTTTCAATTGTATTTGTTATATTCTGTGTTTTTTGTATTTTAAATAATTCTACAATATGAACTCCTATTGTTGCTATTCCAAATTGCGCGTGCATAAACCACGGAATATATTTACATATTTCTTCAAAAAATATAGCATATACATAACTTCTACAACCTCCTATAAATAATATGTTTGTCGCCCCATTTTTTTTCACATACTTATCATTTGCGACCAAATTGTTATAAACATTAAACTCAGCTATATAGTTCATTTATAAATAAATATAATATTATAATTATTATTTCTTATTTCTTAATTCAAAATTTGAAGCATTTAATAAAATAAATAATATATATTAATAAATTATATAATGATGCAAGAAGTTGAAAGACAAGAACCTGTTGTAGTTGTTAGTTTACGGGTTGAACCCGTTGAACCCGTCAAAAAACACGCAATTGTTAAGTGTGTCCAAGACAAACTTGGAGATCAGGATTTTACGCAGAAGGTTGGGATGGTGCCAATAGTTGCTTTAGAAATGTATCGCGTGATTGTTTCGTCCTTTTTGGTTCTCTTTGTCCCACAAAAGTGCGACGACCACGTGTGTACTTTAAGTGAGAATATGGTTTTAGAGAACGACCTTTACAATGCCGGCTTAGTATTTAATTTTTTAACAATGGCGGCTTTTTTAACAATGTATACATTGGAAGTCAAGCGCGAGAACCGATTAATTACTTATTTAGAAGTTAACAAAGGACAAGCGTCTGATAATGACTCGGTCGGACTAGCGTTGAACAAATTGTCTGTTGGTAAACGCGACAGCATTTGGGAGCTAGATAAGTATTACATATATTCCGGATGGACTGCGATTATTATGTTTATTATTAATACCATTTTATCTGGATTTGTAGTTTACGAATATTATTTGGACAGCCAGACAACCTCTACATATATTACCAATATTTTGTTTATGGTTACTAAGATGGCAGATGTGTATTCCAATGTGAATACAGAGAAGAATGTGTTTTACTCGGCTTACTTGAAGGGCAAGGTACAATACAATGATGTGGATCCTGATAAAGCAAATCTTTTGAAAATAGAAGATGAAAAGAAGGAATATTTTGCTGTTTCTGAGGTTTCTGATATAAATTTGGATTCAATTAATAGTGAAAAAGAAGAAAAGAAAGAAGATAATGATGAAGAATGTAAAATTGTTGTTATCAATCACGATATAAACAGTCCAAATTCATCTTCTAATAATTTACAAAAATTAGAAGAAGGAGATTCTGTATAAAAATATTTTATAGTTATAATATAATTATAAAATGTCTTTAAGCAAAGCAGAAAAAACAAAGGAAGAAGAGGATGATGTAGCTGCGTCAATTAGTAAGTCAATGACGGTTGATAAATTAAAAAATGCTTTAACTCAAAATAGAATAGTCTATTCTACTGCCAAAAAAAAGGCTGATTTTATAGACTTGTATATTTCAAATGGGTTACATAAAGATGTTGCTATCGCTTTAGAAAAAGAAGAAGTTGCTACCGCTTTAGAATCAGTCGCTTTAGACGCAGTAGATTTAAAAGAAGAATTATCTAAAAGTTTACCCGAATCTGTAAAACACATTCCTATTTTAGAAGAACTTATCATGTCAATCACAATAATGGGTCACGGTTGCGAAGAATTGGTAACTCCTTGGCCACCACAATCAGAAATTAGTATATATTTCAAAAACAATGTGCGCGTTTATAGTAAGTCGTGTGTCCCTGATGTCAATTCAATTGGAAACGTATATAAAAATGAAGACATAATAAAAGATGTTCAGCGCAAGTTTTCAGCAGTACCAAAAGGTGAAACCGCCGCAATTGTTAGCGCATATGCTGACGAAGTTAGAGACGAATATATACGTTCTGTAGCTTTTTCTAAATTTAGTAAAGCACCTATTTCATTAAGTATAGGTTTTGATAAATTATCTGATATTACTAATTTGGCAAGAGTGTCTAATTTAAGCACATTTTTATGTAATAAGAATTTTTCATTTCATATGTATTCTGAAAAAGAAAGGATTAAACCAATAATGCGTTCTGTATACAACACAATTGGTATACAATTAGTTGATATTCGTATTAAAAAAACAGCAATGGATGGGTCTGTTAGTTACGAGCAAATATTTGACCCAACTGACGTAAAATATATTCGCTTTGATTTAACAAATTTGAATTTTATTTATAAATCTGGACTAACCTATATTTTAAAAGAAATTTTAAAACGAAAAGATTTGGTTAAACCCGCGTTAGAAATATTTGGTTTTGGTAAAAAGGACCGTGTTTTAAATTTATCATTGGAACAAATATATCAATTTTTTCAATTACTTGGTGTCAAATATGCGAATATTATGGATTATACGTGCCGTGCTTGTTCTATTGGTCGTTTACCACAAAATTTAACAGATAGTATTTATAGAACTGAGCAAAAGTATGCTGTAAAACCGGTAGCTTTTGGTAAGCAAAGCGATGGTAAGCAAAGCGATGGTAAGCAAAGCGATGGTAAGCAAAGCGATGGTAAGCGAAGCGATGGTAAGCGGTTAAAGAGCAAGCGATTAAAGAGCAAACTGTCAAATGGTAAACTGTTAAAGAGCAAAAACACTCGTAAACGTAGTTAAAAATAACATTGAAAAATTAATTTAAAGATATATTACCATTTATAAGTAGTAAATAGTAATATATGAATCCATCATTAATACAATTAAGTCAGTTTGTTCCAAATAATGACGCCGAAAGATCAATATACAATATAGACGCTGATAAATACATTATACAGAAATATTTGGACGATACCAAGAGTTCGTGGTCTAAAGGTAAATATTTGCTAGGTGGACAGATAAATTTGGACCCGAATGAACCTATAACACCTGAATTATTTAAAAAGGCTTGGAAGCCATACTCAGAACCAAGTGGTGATTATTATTGTAATTCAGCCGAATATGCTAGTGTATTAAGTGCAAAGGGTGGATTATGTAGTATAGAAACAATTGTAAAAAAATACATTAAGGTGCAAATGTTGCAAGAGTTAGAAAAGACAAAGTTGATAACCGATGTTAATAAGACAATCCTTGGGTTTATTTAATTTATTAGATTTTATTTTATTTTATTTTATTTTATTTGTATAAAGTATAATAAAATGTCAAGAAAAAAATCTGACAATCTATTTAACGCAATTACTGGTTCTGATGAAAGATTTGAAAAATTATTAGACCTTCGCAGTGGTGATGTAAATGCTGTAAATGAAGAAGGCAATTCTTTGTTATATATAGCCGCTTCAAAAAACCAACTAGGTAAAATCCATTTTTTGTTAGATAAAGGTGCCAATGTTAATTTTAAAAATGAACGCGGAATAACGCCTTTAAATGCTGCTTGTGACAAGAATGCTTTAGATGCTATTCAATTATTAATAGCTGGAGGCGCCGATGTTAACACGAGAACAAACCGAGGTAACACTCCATTGTCTTGTGCCGCAAGTGGAAAAGGATGTACGTTATTAAATACGGTTGCGTTTAATACAACTTATGATTTTACAAATGTTGCCGAAATATTATTAGATAATGGTGCTGATGTAAATCTATTGAATCCATTGCTAATTGCCGCACGTACAGGTAACCAAAAAATGGTTCAGTTATTGTTAGCAAATGGTGCTAATATAAACGCAACTGACAATACAGGACAAAATGTTCTACAAATAGCAGAGCAAGAAGGGCATACAAATATTGTTAAATTTTTAAAAGATTATGAAACCGTTGAAGCGATTCATTTATTACAAAATGTAAATGCCGGACCGGAAGACCCAAGAAGCGTTTATACTATGATGGACGCATCTAGTATAATAGATTTACGTCAATATTTAGCAAAAGGGAAAAGAAAAGGAAGAAAGACAAAAGCAAAAAAAACAAAGGCAAAAAAAACAAGGGGTAAAAGGAGTAAGCGTTCTAGAAAGCATAAACGATAAATCTAAGATAAATCTAGATAAATGCCGTTATCGGCAAGTCATCTCTAACAAAATACGCTTCACCACCCTTTGTCCATCGGATAACCAGTGTAATTATTTCTACACCAGCGTCAATTGCGTTTTTTACTGCTTCTCTGTATTCAGGATCTATAATTGACGGTTGGAATCGGTTTACGTCTGTTCGTTGTATAACATAGCACATTATACAACGAGTTTTTGACTCGCTCTTTATAAGCGTTAATTCTTTTATATGTTTTAGAGCACGCGGACTTACGGGGTCACTACTTTTTTTCCTGTAACCATCTGGAAAATACGCAACCTTTGAATCCAGTGCTTTGTCATCATAACATTTTCCTTTTCGGTCTTTTTTACAAATATCTTCATAATCAGCCAGCGGCACATTTTTGACTTCCATTATAAATGGAATATCATTACAATCTATGCCAGCAAAATCAAACCGTGAATCTACTTTGCCTTCTACGTAAATGGCTGCTTCCCTTCTATATCTTTTTATATTTTGTAGTTTGGACAACAAATTGGCTTTTAACGCGGATTCTACCAAGTTTTCAGCAAGCTTAGGATGAATGCCTACTACAATCTCTTGGTCACGTTCTAAAATCACAGACAAGTAAACGCGATACTCGCAACACAATTTGTCTTCATCTTTTTTCTTTTTCTTTTTCTTTTTTAAAGGGACAGGTGACATTAGAACAGTTGCTCCCGCGTCAGCTAGACCACAGCAACCGAGTGACGCTGTGTGACCTAAAATTGTCTTTTCTAAGCTTATAATAATATCCGCTACATAAGGCGACTTTATAAGTTTGGACGGCCGCTTTACAACCGATCCTTCAATTAAATTTTCTAATTTTAAAAGTAATGACATTTTATAATTTTATCTAGTTTATTTTATAACAAAGAAAAAACTAAAATACTATTTCAATTTTATTTTGTATTAATTATATCCACATCGGGCACTCTTTTTTTGCTTTTTCTGTCGTCATAATGTCATATATATTATGAATATCATTTGGGAAATGTTTTATAACATAATTGATTAATTCCTTGTTCTTTTCTGCCTCCATATTCATCTTGAAAATTGGTTTCAAGATTTTGTTTATGTACTTTTTTGATTTATATACAGTGGGCATATTTGGGATCAGTAGTTTCCAAAAGTCCAGTATTTCTATATAAGCATCTCGTGGATTGGTCGTAGGACATTCAAGCCCTGAATAATATTTATATGCCATATAGAGTGCGTGACTTTGACAGAACTGCTGCGACCCATCTACTTGCATACGCTTCTCATATGGATTGAACAATGTAAAATGCGACATATTCAAGTCACATTGTTTGAATTCCTTGCTGTCGTCATTTTGGACTACAAACAACCAATGGACTTCGGAAATGTTTTCGTCGGTTCTAGGGCGCGCTCTTGGGACAAGTGCGTTATCAAAACGGCGATCCAATGTCACATTTTCAACGTATAACTTGGTCAAATTATCAGCTAGTTGTAAATTATCTGTTGTAACTATTTTCTGGATTACCTTGATAAATGCTGTCATATTTTGACCGATTAGATCCATAAAGAAACTGCCAGCAATATCTAATTGTAAGCGCTCAATGTCTTCTTTATTAAATTCTTTTACTAATTTTTTTGTCATTTTAAATAATATATTTATAATTGTATTTAATTTCTTTAAATATACTTATAACTTCAATTTTTATTCTTCTTATAAATTTTACAACTAACACTGCGTTTATTGCGTTTATTGCTTTTCTTATTCTTTATACTTCTATTGCTTTTACCTCCAACTCTTAAATTTTCATTGCTTCTTTGATTTTGATTTTGATTTTGATTTTGATTTTGATTTTGATTTTGATTTTGATTTTGATTTTGATTTTGATTTTGATTTTGATTTACAGGTAAGTTTTGATAAGCATAGGATTCGTCCATTGTACCAGGTCTATATTGGTAACCCATTATTTCAGACCACGCTTCACGTATGCGTTCAAATGTAGATCCACATTTAACAGCCGCCATTTGAACTGTGTTTGCGGTCTTGCCTGGATACAGCTCTAATTCAACTGAAACATAATAAGCCAATTTAGATGTTAGTTCTAGTGCTCTATTACTATGAGTATACTGATTTAAATTTAATAATTGCGCTTGCGGATTGTATAGAGGATTATACAGTTGCTGACTGTAAGGTTGCTGACTGTAAGGTTGCTGAGGACCATAAGGTTGCTGTTGAGGACCGTAAGGTATCTGTTGATTATAAGGTATCTGTTGAGGATTGTAAGGCATTGGTTGATTATAAGGTATTTGATTAGGACCATAAGGCATTTGATTATAAGGATTATATTGATTTTCAGCATTTACGTTACCTTGACTATAATAGTCGTCACTGGGACCACCGCCTTCAAGACCACCGCCTTTTTTTCTTCTTGATAATAATAATTTCTTGGCTGCTGTTGATGCTGGTTTCCTAGCATCAGCATCAGCCTTCTTTGCCGCTGCTGCGTCTGCTTTTTCTTTTTCTTCTAACTTTGCCGCTTCTTCCGCTTCTTGCGCTTCTTTTTCAAAATCAATGAGACCTGATTTTAGTTTACTTGCTGTTTTCTTTTTACCAATTACTCCTTCTATTTGTAATAATTTGTCTTCATAATTGCTCTTATATTTTGTATATTTTGAAATTAACTCAGCATTTTGTGTTTTACCCAAAATATCATTAATTTTGGCTAACATAGCAGTGTCAATTTCTTTTTCGGCAGTTAATTCATCGGGTGTCATATCATCTATTTTTCGTTTGGAAGGCTGTCTTGCTAATTTAAATTCGGTTATATCAGTACCTTCTTCCTTTAATGTTTCTGTATCATTTTTTATAGTGACCTTTAATTCTGATATTTTTTTATTTGTTGGTATGATATCTTCATTTACAAATCCTTTATATTCAATCAAAATTTGAATTAAACTTGGTATTTTAACTGAATAGTTATCTGATGTAAGAACCTCGTTTAATATTCTTTTTAAATCTACCGAAATAACATTTATGAATTTAGTTCTTTGTGTTTTTTGTGGTGTTTTTAAATTAATAATATCTTTAATATCATCACCTAGACTATTAGATGTATACCATTTTGTCAATTTGTAAGTTGTATATTTGCTTTTAAGTGTATCTAAGAATTCTCTAATCCCAATTGTATCTGATTTGTCATCATCTATTAAATATTGATAAAGTGTCTTGCCTTCATAAGCCTTCTTAAAATTATCACCTGAGATTAGTTTTGAGCAAACATCTGCTATCTTTTTTTCATCGTCAAATGTTTTTACTTCTTCTTCTAAATTGGTCAATTTTAATTTGTCAGCATTTAAATTAGCAAGTGTTAGTTGAGCTGTTGCGGCTGCTGTTGATTTTTTTGTAACTTCGGCTCTTAATTTTGTTGCTTTATCAAATATAAGACCTGAAGTAAGAGAACATTTTTCAAATAACAACATAATTATATCATCTGGAATCTGGTCACTTGAATAAACCAATGTGTTCACATTATGATTGAACACTAGTTCAAATCTTGGATTACTTACAGTAGTAGAATCTTCAGCAGGATCTATTGACGGAACCATTTGCTCTGCCGTATTTTGACTAGGGTCCAGATTCGTTTTTACAAAAAACGCAAATTTGGCTACTCTTGGATCTGTAAGCAATGGATCTGCTAATTTTGAACAATCATCTATATCTATTTCATCCTTATTAGTACCAGTCAAATCAAAAATAATCAATCCTAATTGATATTGGTCTACAACTTCTTTCACTACAGTTTTTGTTGTTTTTTTAAAATCATTTAACATTTTAATAACACTGTATATATTGTTATAATTGACCGGATCCACTGCCGATAAATCAGCATCTGGTTTCAAAGCAATCAAATCTTGACAATTATCTTTAAATTTGTAACCAGCTTCCCTATCCTTCTTTATTTGCGCTTTTAACATATAATTCAATTGACTCGTAGTCGGCTCATCATAGTCTTTCAATTCATTCAAAATCCACTTCTGAACACGTGGCACATATGACGGTATTTTCAAAAACTGGGTTGGGTCTTTTGAAACCAGAATATCGCACTGCTGTTTGAGTCCATTTGCGTCAATTACTGGGTCTAATAATTTGCCAATCTTTTCTTTACAGTATTCTTCCAAATCTGTAATAGATAATTTGATTGACTTTTTCTTGCTTATATACAAAGTAAGTAACGTGTCATTACTCTTTATTCTTTTGTCAATTCCTGCCTGAGTACTGATATCTGTAGTCTGCCACATTAATGCGTTAGGAAGTGTTACAGATTGTAAAGTTGTAAAACAACCGTTAATATCATCATAATATTTGCCACTATTATCAGCTATTTCAATATAAATTTGATTCACGTTTAAATCAGAAACATATACACAATATTGTCTAGTACACTGTAACTCTAACAAATTTATGTATAACGTTATGTATTCATAGGATTCTATTTTCTGCTCAGTTAATTCAATATATTTTTGCTCTTCTTTTCCTTGACTTTTTTGATTTGTTGATACCTTTTGTAATATTTCATCCTCAGTCATAGCATCCTTTACAGTTGATAAATATGATTGATATTCTGTTTGCTTAACCTGTGTGGCATTTATTTTGGTTTCAGCATTTTGTTGTATCTTAGTTATAAAATTGGAAATAGGACCTGAATACACGTGCCATAAATCGGATTGATTCATAAAAGCATATAGCATAATTATAAACATATATACACTGTATTGATCGTGTTCTACTTTGACTAAGCAACGGTTCGCTTTATATTTATCAATTTCAGCAGGAAAGTTTACACTGTTTCTACTTCCGCTTGAATATTTAGCCATAAACGTAGTAGAAAACCATTCGCTATGCTTCTGTTTGAAATCTTGGATTGTTTTAAAATATACGTTAGCCAATTCATTTATACCGGGTATAGTAGCAGCAGGCATTTGTCTGCCTCTTTTTTTAAGCAGATTGTCTCGCTGTAAATTTTTTTCATTAAGACTACTATAAATCTGAATATCCAAATTAATACACTCTAACGCTAATGTTGGCTCTGCTTTTCTAGTGTATCCAATAATTTGCCTGTAGTTTGCTTTTATAAACTCCAATAGAGCGACCAAACTGGCAAAATATACTTGTTGCTTTTGAAAAATATCCAAAAGTGCGTTGGATAAATCCAATAATGATCTCATAAATTCATTTTGCTTGACATTCAATTCAGCTACTTTGTTTCTTACGTCATTATAATCTACCGGACCTGTCGTTGTACTTGTTGTCGTTTTTGTTACAAGTTGGCCAATATAATCATCTACTATATTGTTTAACGTGTCAAATTCTTTCTTCATTACACCAAAGTCTACCATAATAAGGTCAAAAAATAGGTCTGTTGCGTTTATTAGTGCCAATTTTGTCTCAGTAAATTGCTTGTATACATCTATACCTTTTTGTTTGTCTTGAGGTGGTTGTTGCGTTTCAATGAATTGTATTAATTGTGGTTCATCTATAAGAAATATAAATGTAAGTGGGTCTGACGCTTTCATCTGACCCGATATTGGTGTGTAATCAATCGGGTCATTTTTAATAAGTCCGTCCTTTAATAGTGAATATGTTGACTCAGGAATTTGTGCCGACAATTTTATATCAGCCGGCTTCAATATTTGTTTCTTTTTCTCCTCTTCTTCCATTGCTTCATCGGTATCTGGAAGAGGACCAGTTGCTGGTTTTGTCCCTATATTTTGCGCTTTTATGCCCGCTGCCGCAGCATTACCCATTCTAACACCACTGCCTAGGTCATTTAATTCTTTTTCAGCACTCTCCAATTCATCACCTTTTAGTGGCGCAAAAGGGGTTATCAATTTTTCCACTGGCTTTGTATCTATTTCCCAGTCGCCTTTGTTCCAGCGACTGCCTACAACCGTGTAGGGCCGATTATTGATATAAATGACATTATTCCGCTTAAATAGGGTATCCAGCGTTAGCTGAATATTGTTGTCAATAACGCCTTCGGCTTTAGCTTCTTCTAGGGTGCGGGTCTTTTGCATTGTTAAAAAACCGCTTAAAACGCGATTAATTAGCGAATCAAATTGATTTGGCAGGAAAAACTGTGTTAGCAATAATTCTTTGGGTGCGTCATTTGGTAGGTCTCTGATTGCTCTCCAACTGTATTCAACAAGAGGGTCAATATAAACAGTATGACTATTTATTTTTGGAACCAACATAGATGGGTCAAAATTTATTTTATAATAATTGGCGATACGTGTTTTCAAATAAATAATCAATGTGTTTGGGATCTTCTTTTTAGAACCAGATGTATTTATGTTAGTAGTTGGAGGCGATTTTACATTACTTATATTAGTATTTGTATTTATATTAGAATTAGTATTTGGTTCCACCTTTTGAAATGTGGAATTAGTATTTGGCTCCACCTTTTGAAATGTGGAATTTGTATTAGTAATAACAGCAGTAGCCATATTTATAATACTTATATATTTTTAAATTATAGTTTGTTAGTTTGTATTAGAGTCTGGTATATAACTATTGAACAATAGGAACGATTTTCGTTGTTCGTTCCTTGTTTTGCTTTGCTTTGCTTTTTCTAAAATAGCAATCGCATTATTAATTTCACTATCAGAAACAACACCATCGGTATTTGTATCTATAGTCTTTGCCAAGATTCTATACTTTTTAGGAACAATACAATAAGGACTTTCCTCATTAAATAAGTGATCTGATAAAACTGTAAATACTGCTGTTAAAACAAGTGATGTATAAATATCACGAGTACCCATCCATGCCATCGCAAACACCAATATTTGTTTAGTAATATTCATCTTTAAATATTCCTCTGTTGAACGACTAAATTGAATAGAAATAAATTTTGATCCAACGTTTAATAAAATCATAATAATACCAGCAAAAAATTTGCTATTATTTAGAAACATTATATGATTATGAATAAAACTTAGTGATTCTGAAAGTATATTTGTCATTGTTATATTAAATTAATATAAAAAATATATAAGATTTTATATTGATTTTTATTGATTTTTATTGATTTTTATTGATTTTTATTGATTTTTATTGATTTTTATTTTTAATATGATCTAAACCCAGATACAAATCCTTCAGTTGACGCGCTTGGATCTAACGCATTCACATTTTCCGATACAAAATTTGCTTTTGAAACAGGTATTTGATTTGAGTCCTTTGGTTTTACAGATTGTTCCGCTGACAGACGATCTACGCCATCTTTGGATTTAGAATTACTAGTAACTACATTTATTTGACCTACATTAGACTTGACACCATCATCTCCAGTCCCAATAGTCGTTCCTGTTGAATTTAATTTGGTCAACGCATCTGATATAGCAGCAGTGCTATTTGACTTTGCTTTAGTTTCAAAACCTTCCACAAAAGAGACATTTGTTCCAATAATCATAATTAGCGCAACTAACAATCCTAAAGTTACATTGGTTGTCGCAAAGAACAACAAAATTGCTATTAAAACTAGTCTGCCTAAAACATTGTTGTACATATTGTTGTAAAATATAGGTTTTACCATTAAAATAATAACAAGCAGCACAAATAAACCTAAACTACAATTCATTTTAGTAACTGTCATTTCTTATATTAAATAACGAATATATTTTTATAAAATATTTTATCCATTTTATCTGTTTTAATTGTCCAAAGGTTTAAATAATTATCTTAATTTCTATTAAGAAGAATGTCTTTAGCAATGACTGCTGCTACAATAGATAATAATGAATATCAAAATGAAACACCGATTGAAAGAAAAAAACAAGCTAACAATAGAACTCAAAAACGTATGCCAACTATCCGGTCTGAGAAGGTAAAATCAGTTTTAGACACTATTCATAACGATGATTCTGAAACTCTAGGCGATTTTAACGCGAAATATACGTCTATAAATGCCGGTTATAAGCAAATTACACAACCAATTGATCCGTATAATCCGCCGGCCTTAACCAGACAGCCATCGTCCAAGGAAGGTATGTCAAATTACGACTCCAATACAAACAACAGTAAAAACTACAGTTCTCAATACGTGCCTCAACCGGTTCAGGACGACAGTATGGATTTACAGGAATTAGGCGGTGTTTATATGAACGACGAACAAGTGAAAAAATATTTCAAAAATCTGGTGCCCAATTATGAAGGAGCTAAAAACAGTTCCGACGCAAATAAAGTATACTACAATCAAACACGATTCGCAAATCCAAATTATAATGCATCATCTGGCATAAATAATGAAGTTGGTGACGCAAATCAAGTGCTCGTTGACAAGCTAAATTATATGATTAATTTGCTTGAGGATCAGCAAGATGAGAAAACTAACAATGTCACCGAAGAGGTCGTTTTGTATTCCTTTTTGGGCGTTTTTATTATCTTTGTTGTTGACAGTTTTGCGCGCGTCAGCAAATATGTCCGATAACTTGTAGATAAAAACAATTTTAATATTATATAAAAAAATAATATTAAACACTACATCTATAATTATAAACAATGAATTATTGGGACAAACAATACACTGACGGATTTTTTAACGTTTCAAAAGATCACGGATTTTTGCCAATAAGGGAACCATTAGCAGTTCTGCCTTGTGAATACACTGAACTTCAAGATCTAATCAATAATTTACACGTGTTTCAGAGCGAAAATAGAGAAGAAAAAGGTGTTCTAGGAATTCCTAATAAAATTGAAAAACAACTCGGGTTTATTCCCGATTATTCCAGCATTATTGACAAAGAAACTGACGTTTTTGTACTACAGGCATTGTACAGAGCTTATACATTTTTAACATCCGGATTCACATTGGAACTCGCATATCAAGAGTTTTTATCATCCGGTAATTATGGAATCGCGCGACAGATTTTGCCAGCAAATATTGCTAAACCTCTTGTCCTAGTCAGTAGCAAATTAGACGTTTATCCCTGGCTAGATTATCATTACAGTTATTCGCTAGGCAACTATGTTAAAAAAAATCCTGTGGGAAATCTTGATTGGAAAAACTTGGATATGGCGTGTAAATTTACTGGAACCTCGGATGAAATTGGCTTCATTATGGTTCACGTATATATTAACGAAGTGTCGCCTCAATTAGTTGAATCTGTGATGGATTATGGTCTGAATAAGAGTATAACTAGTTTACAAATGTGTGGCAATGTAATGCAAGAAATGAACCGTAGAAGAAGAGATATGTGGACTGCTTCGCGCCACGAACGCTACAATGATTTCCGGATTTTCATTATGGGTATCAAGGGCAACGACAAAATATTCGGGCCAGGACTCGTATATGATGGCTGTTTCAATAATGAACCGCAGCAATACCGAGGCCAAACCGGCGCCCAAGACAGTATTATTCCGATGATTGATATTTTTACCGGAATTGTGGACTTTTATCCCGACAACAAGTTGACCGAGTATTTATTAGATTTGAGAACATATCGGCCCAAATGTATCCAGAATTTCTTTGTTGATCTAAGAGAGCATTATAATAAGAATCCGTTATTTAAACAACTGACTGACGCAAAATGCTATGAAGGTTTGGTATATTTACTTAAAATTGTAGACGAGGTCTATCTCTTTAGAAACGGGCACTGGCAGTTTGTACAAAAATACATAATGTCTAATACGAAATATGCGTTTGCTACTGGCGGGACACCAATTACGACGTGGTTAATCAACCAAATAGAAGCCGTTTTGGAATACGAACGCGTTATTATAGAATATTTACAATCAAATTATTGCGCGCAATTATCGGATAATGAACTATGGCTTAATTTGAGCAACAGTTATAATAAAAAACGCGGCTTGTTAGTAGAACAAGTCAATGAACTGCGAAAAATTGACTACAACATTGAGTTTGTTTATACAAAGAATTTAGAACTGGATTTGGAAGATTCTAAACTATAAATTCTATAGATAATCTAATAAGTTCAATTTATAATAAATACCTTGTCATTTTTAAACGGACTATAAACAAAATTGTAGAAGAAATATGCCGTGGGTGAAAGTGATACTGGATACGTTTTTACTTTGATGTTATTAATAATAGGGACATTATCACTAACATCTTCTATAACCAGGTACTTGAAATGTTGTTTAGTCTTTTCAAGGACGTTCCATAATGCGATCTTGAAACCTTGAATAAAATCTTTTGTTTTTAGTGTTGATCCATTCATTGACGCGATACACGAAATCGCCTCTTTATCCTTTTCTATGTTAGTACACGTCTTTTTAAAGACATATAATGCTTCAATATTGCCTTCAATCAAAAGCATTGATATAAACATATTATTGGTCTCTATTAGTTTCATCAAATTACTGATTTCAGGAATAATGGTTATATCCCACTTTTTTGTTTCATTAATAAAATTGTATAAATAATATAGGTTTTGTTTGTCACCAACTAACAAATTCACTTTTGAATGTAGTTGTTCCGGTTCTAATTTCCAATTCTTCATATCAAAACAGTAGGTTTTATATACTGTTAATGGAACTATGCCGGTTATTTCTTCTTCTCGCTTGAACAAACTAACACAAATATTGGGATTCATATGACACTGATTGTATTCGTGTGTTTGGATCAATTGTGGGGCAATATTCTTCCTTCTGAAACCCTTTTTCACGCACAAATAGTCTACATAGAAAACGTCAAATTTATTTGATTCTGATTTGTTAGTTTTATATATGGTCACGTGTAAAGGCCGACTCGTCATAACACCGACTAGCAATTTGCTGTCAATTGTGTCATTGGTTTTGACATTGATGAGCACGTCTGGCTGCCAAAAAAACGACCAATATGACGGAGAATTGTGGCCTTCAAAATAAGGCACAATGTTTTCTTTTTGAGGACTATAAACATTGTCTCTTTCTCTAAAATAATTTAATTGTACTAGCGTAGCCATTTCTCTAATATTGTCTTCTGGAACCTTATCAAAAGCATAGGTTCTGATTTCCTTGAAATTTGTGTAACGATTCGGTTTCGGTAATTCGTGACGAATAATGCCTACATTGGCAAACCAATAATGTAAATCGTAATAATGAAATACGGGTTGTAATGCCCAGAATTTGAATTTGATACGAATAAATAACAATAATAGAATGAAAATTAATACAATGGATCCGAAAAAATATAAAAGTTTATTCATTTTTATATTTTTATATTTTTATATTTATCGTGTAACCTATTTTTCGGTAAGCTTATCAATTGCTACAACCTTTGTTACATTTTTCACTATATTCAAAAGATTATTTGTTTGTTCTTCATTGGATCCTCCCGACATTGAATTCATCACTATATTCAAATATTGATTGTTCTTTTTGGAGTCGGAATTTTTACAATCAGGATATAAATTAGTCCATTCAGTTATTTGTTTAATATTCTTATTTGCCACTCGTTTAATCGCATTTTTTAGAACAGGCTTGTCATCAGTTTCCTTGGTCCATTCATCATTGTCTTTGATATAAAGTACTTCGCGTTTCAAATCGCTACAATGAATTGGTCTTGAATATGTGTCCAACTCGTTCAGATTCTTAATAAGTATTTTAGAAACACCATCAACATAACCTACTCGGCCTGTTGTTTCCAAGTCTGTCAATTGTAACTTAATATTGTCCACAAAATCACTAATATTAATCGCGTCTTTACATTTCTCATTCAGGAAAAATTGTAAGTTAAATGAGTTATTGACATTGTTACAATTTGTGTTGTTTGAATTGTTTATTGGTTGAATATCCTTTTTAACAATTTCCAAAATTAAATTTTTAAATTCCGAGTTTTCCTTTATAAGCATTTTAATTATTTCTTTATCACTCAAATTTGGATCCAATGGCGAGTTATTTATCTCCAATGGCGACTTTTTAAAGCCATATGTACAAGTTTTTTTATGTTTCCATAGACCAGAATGATACGAATATTTTTTGCCACATTCGCATAAATGTTCAGTATGGACTGTATTCTTTTTGTATTCTTGCTCCATTTTTATATGTTTTATCGTCTTAGTATGTTTTAAATAGTCACTATTTTTAGAGCAGTTATAGTCACAATATTTACACTCATAATTTGGCGATTTTTCAGTCACAATTATTGTATCCATTTGTATTCCTTTTGTATTCTAAGAGAATACAAAAAAATCGCCTAAAGTTTCCAAATATATTTTTGGAAAAATTATCATCACAAATTTTATCAACCAAAAAAAGTAATTGAGACCATTATCGTGATAATTCTGAAAAATTGGTCATTTTTGAAAAATGTTTTGGGTTTCCAAATTTGGACATTTTAAAAATGTCCAAAATCCATTTCCCTTTTTACTTTTTGGAAAAAATTTGTTATTGGGAAATATTGCCTAATTTCTTGTAAAAATATGTGAGCATATTTGGTCACATATTTTTATAAATATAAAATCCGATTTTTCACCTAGCAAAACTACTCAATTTTCACATTATCCAGTCCAATTGTTTCATTACCTCGCGTCCAATCACCCAAGATGTCAATCCTACTAATATTTTTCAAGATCCGCTTGAAGTCATCGTAAGCAGTTGGTATATGATTGTGTCCAGTTACCCACACTTGATTAATCAATGGAATATAAAACTCCTTAATTTTGCCATCATATTGCTGTATCAAATTTGTTACCGGAAACACAATGTATTCATTAGACACATTATTGAATAACTTGACAAAGGCCGAACCAAAACTATTGGGATTATTTAGATTCGTAAAATTACCCATAAGACTGGTCATCGTAAATGACAACGCACTGGCGTTTGCTAGAGAGAAATTTGCTGGAAGCTGTTTGCTAAAGAACCACAAACTGCGATCGTCCTTATTTTTAGAATCCACATTAATAACGTCGTCTTTTCCAATAATAAAGTTAGACATTAGTCCGTCTAAGCTGTAAGGCATAAATATAGCCGCTGAATTTCTATAACCGGTAATATTCCAGCCCTCATTATTTAAATGAAATTTGTTTTGAAAGAGAGGATCAATCTGGCCCAATTGTAATAATAAAAAGTATGTTAGTCCAAGAAATATAAGCATTATTTAGATAATTGTTATTAATATCTAAATAATTATATTTAAGTTTGTTTGAAATTGTATTTTAGCAACTATGTGGTGGTTGACAAGCACCAACCCCTCTCAGCAGATTCTTAACACCGACAGTAGTACCGGCGCATAAACCAGCAAAAGCTCCATTTAATAAAGCACCATAAAAATCAGTTGATCCTTGTTTTGGCCCGGTGTTACCAATCCAATACCTAACATATTCATCATTTATATGATTTCCCAAGGCGTATCCAGCCATAGCACCTGGAAAACCAACAATACCGTTCTCCAACGTTTTGCAAATCGGTTTACCCATTAAGAAACCATGCGATGTAGTACCAATAACAGAACCAGCACCAGCTGATAAACTGAGGACATTGTCATCGTTTCTTTGACCTAATAATGCGGCAAGACCGGCAGCAATAGCAGTGCCAGCAAAAGTCCCAACAGCGGCGGCAGAAGATTCAAGGAAATTATCGGCAGCAGAATACGAACGAAGACGAGGAGTAACATGAGGAAGGTTGTAAACATGAGGAGCAGCAGCTCGTGTATCAGGAACACGAGGAGCAGCATCAGCAGCAGCCTCAGCAGCAGCCTCAGCAGCAGGAACACGAGGAGCAGAGTCAAGATGAACCATCTTTATACATTCTATATATAAATTATTTTTTACAAATAAAATAATTTACTTTGACGTACAATTTTGAACGCACTAATAAAATTCTTAAGGGGCAGCTGCCCACTCTTGAGTAGCACCTAAACCACTCGTATAACATAACATATAATTTATGATCATAAGTATTGCCGCAATAGCAATAAATTGATGTTTAGACAATTTATTTTTAGAATCACTAGGATTGATACTATGTAATATTTCGTCCATCTTATCCAAATATTTGGAAATTAATGTATTTGGATATTCTTTAATATAATCCTTATAATGATCAATTACATTTTTTAGCTCTGTAAACAAGTTTATTAACGCTATTTGTTTAGAATAAGCAGACTCACAATCATAATTTTTAAAAAATATTCTATGAATTAGTGTATTAGTTTCTTGTAAAGCTTCATTTAACTCATCGGCCTCTGAATATGGGGTTGTATTTGTATCCCCTTTGTCATATCCACCTACACCAATAGCTGCTGAAACACCCAACCCAAGATTTGCCGCCTGTGACATACCCGCAACTGATCGTGCTCCCATTTCAGATTCAGTATTACTGCTGCCAATTGCTTGTATAACATCTGTAATTCCATTTACAAAATTTAGAGAAACATTTGAATGTGTTTTAACTAATTCAAATAACAATTCCTTCATTAGTTCTTGTGTATTATTCAAAATGGACTTAGAATTACTAGAATCATCGTGTTCATTATTTGCTGAATGCTTTTTTTGCTCAAGAGCAGTCAAGACAGTCAAAATGACATTTAAAATTTCCTTCATTATATATTTTATTTATAATTTATTTTTTACAAATAAAATAACTTAAACAAATACTAATAGTTCATTATTGAATATTTCCTTTTCTCTTTCTCCTGGTACTAGTAGTCCCTTTGACTTTTCTATTAAATGTTCCATTTCTGCCCAATGTTCCATTTCTGCCCAATGTTCCATTTCTGCTCTTTGTAAAAGAATTTGTTACAGTAAATGTTGTCCAAGGTTGATGCGGTCTGTCTCTCAAATAATCGCGCAAATAGTTCCATTCCATATGTTCATCACAGAACTTATTCTTGTCAAAAGGGGTGCCGCAAGAGTTGCCCCAACGTAAAGAAAATGACATATTCTTGGCCATTGTTGTATCGCAAACATTGCCATCTAACGCGCCACGTGGTTGATAAGGCTTGGGTCTGCTAGGATCCGACATATATTCACGCGCATCCATTTCGTAATGCGAGCACACTGTCCTAGAGCACGGGTTCTCTTTGTGTAAATAGATGTCATAATGGTCTGCTAATATCTGCTGCGCCAATTCAATATTCAATTTGCCTTTCCACTTGTCCATTAATTCTTCCAACCGGACGCGACGTGCGCCTTGATGTCTGCGAATGTCGTCAAATCCACTGTTAACGCACTCCAAATTACGAATGCGTGGATCATATGGCGCATTGAATCCAATGAAATATCCGTTCTTTGTGCGCTCAACATTGTGGAAACGAAGTCCGAGTTCCAATCGTAAGATTTCATTGGTCCTAGTGTCGCCAAACAGCCAGGAATTCGCATAATCACCCGAGTTGCCATCCAATAACATTTCCACATAGTCGTCCAAATTCTTGCCATATTGCATTGCGTTTCTAATACGGCAAGAAATAGGAATATTATTTTCATAAGGGAAGAAACCGCCAATCGTGGTCTCAGTCCCGATAATGCCATAGGAAGTCACAAAGAAGTCAGTACCGGACCAAATCCAGCCAGGAAATCCTTGAATGATCATACGAGCACCTTTATCGGGCTTCATATCCAAAACGATGCGCGCAAATTGTCCGTCAGCAAAGTTGCTGAAATTGTTATGAGCAACGACAATCTTACCATCAGCAGTCCAGTCGCCGTTAGCAATAAATGCGCTACACTTATCGTTAGCACCCGCGCCGCCTTCTTTTGACATCACATTTGCCGCGGCATTTCCTTTAACCTCAATCCGTTCTTCATCGGGCATATTAAAGAACCAACTGCCGGTTAATGTCATCCAATTGTTCCAAGCAACAACTTCGTCTACGGACATAGGAGTGCCACCGGCAGTACAACCCTCCGAGAACCCGACCATTTCTTCGTAAAATTCGGGGAATTTCTCCATAATTTTTGGTTTGAAATATTTGTTAGAGGCTGTAATAAAAAACTCCCATTTGACACCTAAATCAAAATAAGTGGTAAAATCAAGCATTTTTTTAACATCCTTCATTTCATATGCGATCAATTTGCCATAAGCATAGCCACGTTCTTTTGCGCCACCTCTTACCGAAACATAGATCCAACCATTCATTTCATAAGCAATTCCATTTTTAACTTTTTTAACATTAGACATTAAGTATTATATATTATATATTATAAAATTATAATATTTTCTTTATCAAATTTTTATCAAATTATTGAGTTACATCTTCTGAAATAGCAGAGAAATCAAGTTCATTTCTAGACGATTTGGTGACAGCATTATATCGTTGTGATTTTATTGAAGCAGACGCTTCGTCTGGATTTTCATTATTTGGATGAACTGGAATATGTATATTAAATACTTTAGACACAATATGAAGAAAACTAACAATAAAACCAGTTAATATAATACAGAAAGCAATAATGTCACTGCGAGTAATTGTTTGTTTAAGATAGAAGCGATTGATTATTAAAATTAAACAGAATTGTAAAATAATGAGTAAAAACGTGTCTTGTGTGGGGGTTACTAGATTGTATTTGTCACCAATCATAATTACAAAAGTCATAACTACCCAATCTAACCAAGCAAATGGGATTGCCATTTTATAAGCCTCCCACATACTAAGATTTTTATATGGAAGTGTAACATATTGCCCCCACATTGATAAACTCTGCGCCACTATAAATAAAAATAAAAATAAAGCATAATAAGGTAGTTTAGAAGGGTCCATTATATATATACTTTGCTATAAAAATGAATTATATGTATATGTATATAATATAAAATGAATTTTATGCTAACAGTATTATTTTGGTTATTTCTAAATATAATTGTAGGGCTTACTATGGATTTTGCTTTATTTACTCAAACGACATCAGGAATGAAAGATGCTGGTATTTTACAAAAAATATTAACATCGGAATTTTGGGCGTCAGTTGAGTGGATGTTTGTGATCCCTGCGCAACGAATTGGTAATACATTTTTGAACCCGGCACAATTATCACTATCGTCATATGTTTTTGATTTCTTGGCGCAATTATGGTCAAATACATATTGGTTAAAATTACCGACAACGGTGGATGATTATGTTGGGATGGGGCTTATATTGTTTGGAATGTTTGCGTCAAAATATGTAATCTTTGGATAAGCGTTTGTCGCACCTATAAGCGTTTGTCGCACCTATAAGCGTTTGTCGCACCTATAAGCGTTTGTCGCACCTATAAGCGCAAATGAAATAGAGGCGACATATAATCCGGACCTCTAATTCTAATAATGCGAAGGCATTCCATCAAATTTATTAGTTGATACCATAGAATTCGGATTAGTAACAGTTCCAAGGTATCTTAAACCAACTTCACGTGTGGAGCCATCTCTAGAACCATTCTTAATTTTAGTAACAGGTTTATAGTCTAGTTTGCTACCCATATTAGACTTATTTTGAAAACCGTCTTTCTTATAAAACTGTAGACCCATTGTTAGTATAATTGCTAATATAATAAACAATCCAATAATAGTCTGTAATAAGTCCTTCATATTTTATATATAAACTATATAAAATATTTACAATTAAAATTTTATTTTTATTTTATTTTTATTTTGTTTATTACTTAAAACGAAGCAAAACTAGATTGAAATCCATCATATCCCATCATTGATGAGGCTGAACCCATTCCACCAGTATTTGTAATTTGCTTCTTATTATTCTTATTCTTGTTATTCTTGTTATTTTTATTATTTTTATTATTTTTAGTATTCTTCTGATAAGTCATAATTAAGACAACAATAAGCGCTAGCAAAATGAACGGCAATAACACAAGGAACCAAGCAATATTTTGATGACCATCCTTACACATCATGTTAAGAATCCAAGTCCAAAAGAAAATGTAGACAAACTGCACAATGAATACAGCAATCGTACTAGGCACTTGGCACGCAAAACTGCCTAAACAATATTTGTTTTGATTTCCCATATTTTGGAAAATAGCAACAACCATTCCAATAACGGAAATAACAAAGTATATAAGCGACGGTGTACATAACTGACTAAGATTGTTTGGGAACGCCATATTATGATATATATTTAGAAAAAAACTAATTTTAGATTGGCTTAGTAGAACTTAATGCGGGTTGGATATACGGTTTGGGATTCATTGGCTGATTATAGCCATTGAGAGAGTTATATGTGCTCTGAAAGTTATACATTAGATCTCTGCCTAAACCGACAAAGTCTGGTAAAATTGACCCACCTTTCAATGCTTTCTTTTGGCACCCACATTGGCATTCAGGGCTACAATCACATTCTTTGGCAGGATATTTGGTACAAATACAGTCTGGTCCACATATACCATTACATACAGACTTGCTACGTCTGGATTTTTGTTTCATTCTTTTTCTTTTTCCTTTTCCTTTTCCTTTAGTTCCTCCTAACTTCATCATCGTTTGTGGATCAACCTTGTACAAATTATTCGTAAAAAAATTACGGCTACTATTAACACCAGGCCATTGAGAAACCAAAGGCCCCCAAGCTTTACCAACAAATGGCGGTACAACTGGTGCTAAATCTGTCTTATAACCCGATCCACCACCTCTCATACAAGAAGTACAACCGCCAGTTTGTCCGATGCCTGAAATACTTTGATATGAACTGGGAAGAGAGCAACTAGGACAACTACCTCCCCTCATTGCGTTCATTTGGTTTAATGACAATGGTGCAATTGGCTCATCACCTCCATACATTTCTTTACTCATTGCGCCTCTACGTTTTGACGCACATCCTTTCATATTGTATTTCGGTTTTCTAGATCCTCCATATTTTTCTCCACATCTTTTTCTTCCTTTTCCAACTCTTCTTGTTTTAGCCATTATATATAATGTATATAAAATATTTCCTTTCCACCTTTTAAAAGGTGGAGCCAAACTTTCAAATATAGTTCCAAACATTTTTCTACAAGCGTTCAGTTGATATAAAACAGTAGCAAGAGCTAATCATTTAATTATGATTCCAAATCTTCACAAAGTTTGGAGCTTTGGCTCTTTGCTTCGCTGAACGCTTTCTTAAAGGTGGATTTAGTCAATATCCACGTGTGTGAGCATATGGCGTCGGCAACACATCTTATTCAATCTCAACTCATCTAATACATCGCCCTCAGGCGTCTTTTCACTAAATTCCGAGGTCAAATAAATGACTTTATCGGTATGAAGTCCCTTTGCTAATTTTCGCTTCCTAACTTCTTCGCAATAGTAGCGATATTTATTTGCTAAAACGTTGCCGCAGGTAAAACACTTTACAGGTATGATCATCTTTGTATATATATTTATATTATTCTTATATATATTTAATTTAAAATCAATTTTTTTATTAATATTAATTAATATAAAATGAGTGTTGCTTCTACAAATTATATAGTATCATTAAATCCCTCTTGGATTCAAACAAGTGCACCATCAGGTAGTTGGTATTCAATTACTTCATCAAGTGATGGGACGAAATTAGCAGCGTGTAAATATGGTGCTGGAATTTATACATCATCCGATTCAGGAGATACTTGGAGTCTAAGAACAACATCTTCTCCATCACAATCATGGATCTCAATAACATCATCTAGTGATGGTACAAAATTAGCAGCTTGTGCTGAAGGAGCATATATTTATACATCATCAGATTCAGGTGTTAATTGGACACAGCGCGATTTACCTAGAGACTGGACAGCAATTACTTCTTCAAGTGATGGAACAAAATTAGTAGCCTGTTCTACTACAGGAACATATAGTATTTACACATCAACAGATTCAGGAGTTACTTGGACTGGACAATCAGGTGCTCCACCAACAATACTTTGGACATCAATTACTTCATCAAGTGATGGCATAAAGTTAGCAGCGTGTGTTTACTTTGGTAATATTTACACATCAACGGATTCAGGAGTAAATTGGACACCAACTGGTGCTCCAGCTGATAAGTGGATATCAATTACTTCTTCAAGTGATGGGACAAAATTAGCAGCTGCCATTGCACTTGTAGGTGGAAAAATTTACACATCATCTGATTCAGGTGTTACTTGGACTCTAACAAGCGCTCCAGTTGCTGCTTGGGGAGGAATAACTTCATCTAGCGATGGTACAAAATTAGCAGCGGCTATAAATAATAATGGCGATATTTATATATCTATAGATTCAGGAGTAAATTGGACACCAACTGGTGCTCCATTATTACAATGGGTCCCAATTTCATTATCAAGTGATGGAACAAAGTTAGTGGCAGGTTCTCTAAGTTCTGGTAATATATATAGGTATTACAATGTTTCAGGAACATTTGATCTGGCAGATATTTTTCAAGCATTGCCACCTAGCGGAACACAAGCAATAACAACAAATTACAACGTCCCTACTCTTGGAGATCTAAATAATGTATTTGCTCCACTTTCATTTGGAACGTCAATTGGCTTTAATACACAATACACAGTTTCTAATACTGATTTAAGTGCCATTTTTGCGGCAAAAGTTTTTTCAATAACGCCTACCGGTATTTATTCAGCAACTTACTCTGGAGGATATTATACAATTGCTTTAACTGGAAGTGGAACTATTACCTTTAATCAAAATTTAACTACACAAGTTGTTGTAGTCGGTGGTGGAGGTGGCGGTGGAGCAAATACTACGTCAACTGTCTCTCCTGGTAGTCGATGTGGTGGAGGTGGTGGTGCAGGAGGTTCCGTCAATAACAATACTAGTATAAGTATTAGTTCAGGTACTTCATATTCTTTTACAATAGGTGCTGGAGGTGCTGGAGGTCAGTATAATATATCCGGTTTTGGAGGTCTTGGAGGTGGACAATTGGGTGAAACAAGCAGTTTTGGTACAATTACTGCTAGTGGAGGGGGAGGGGGATGGGGTCCAAACAACGACATTTTTGGAGGAAATCCTGGTGTTGGCGGTGGAGGAGGAGGCAGTGGCGGTAGGGGAGGGTACCCGAATGGTTCGACTATTGAGAATTCTGCCCCTGGCAGCACTGGTTCATACATTGAAATTAGCATCAATAATTATTATTTTGCAGGAGGTGGAGCAGGGGGGTCTTCTTATAATCAAACATATGCGAATGGTACCTATGGAGGATCAGGTGGTGGGGGTGGGTCAGGCAGCTCTACATTTGGCAACAACAATACGTCGTGGACAAGTCCAACTGGTATACCAAGTTATCCACAGGGGTATAATTCCCCAGGTTTTGAAATCTTACCGCCATATTATGGTTGGCCGTCTACAGGTGGTGGTGGTTCTGGAGGAAATGGAAATGTTAATTATAATTATAGACCAGGTGGCGATGGTGCTTCAGGAATAATTGTATTATATTTTCAATATCCTTAAACTAATAAATGAATAAAATTAATTTAAATATAATTTAAATATTATATTTAAATGCTTTCGCAAATCAATGAACTAGTAAAAAATAAAACGGAACAAGATTCAAGGATAGAATGGGACGACTATTTTATGTCCATTGCTCTTCTCGCCTCGCAGCGCAGTCCGTGTAAGCGACTCCAAGTAGGTTCCGTTGTAGTCAAAGATGACAGATTAATTTCAATGGGTTACAATGGATTTATTCCTGGCGCGCCACATATATCCCGCGTCAAAGACAATCACGAGCAATCCATTATTCATAGTGAAATCAATGCGATAACCGATTGTGCCAAACGCGGTACAAGTCTGTCAAATGCGAAAATCTATGTCACTCATTATCCGTGTATAAATTGTTTCCGATCTATTGCTGCGTCAAATATTAAGGAAATTGTATATCTAAATGATTATAATAATGATGAAATTGTGGCTACATTAGCTCAAGATGCGTCAATAAATATACGAAAACTTGATGTTACTTAGATGTCGTATATTTAGTGCCTTGATAATAATAATAATCCATTGTAACCATTGTCCCGTTTTCATCAGATAAAGTTCTAACCATTGGTCCATATTTATTAGCAGCTACACACGTATTTGTTCCGGATCCACTAATTAAAGCACAACAATCCAAATTTTGACAAGTGGCTTCAGAAATGTTGTTACACGCAGTTTTGAGCTGCTCAGGTGAGCTAGAATATTTGTCACAAAAGTTACTAACACCATCTTTTATTGGTTCCTCTTCTACATCATTATCATTTGTTCCGTTAAACTCGGACAATCCACTTTTAATTCCAGCATCAACAATATTTGGTTCAAATGTCTCTACAGTTACAGACTGTGCTAATTTTGTGTTTGGTTTAGGAGGATCTAAATTAATATTATATATGCTAATGTATACTAACAATCCTAAAATAGATAGCACTGTTAGAACAATCATCATATAATTTTGAGAAATAAAGTCAATAAAGTCGCTCATAAAATATAAGAATATATTTTTTTATAGTTATATTTTATAATGGCTCAAAGAAGATCGTCTAAAAGACATAGTAGAAGACGTAGTAGAAGACGTAGTAGAGGACGTAACCTGGTTAAGCGTACTTTATCTGAGAGTGTATCTGCTGTAAAGAACACTATACCGAAGGTGAAGTCGGGCTTGGAGTCAGTTGGCTCCAAGGTGACTAGTACCGCGAAAAGCTCAGTACCGATGCTACAACAAGCAACCCGTAAGTTCTTTAGCCTCTTTGGACTAGGTAGCTCCAAGTCTAGAAGACACCGAAGACATTAAATATCAATAAATTTGGGTTTATGAAAAATTGTTATGGTTCCAATTCTGTCATTGATCTTGTTTAATGATACTCTAACCTTTTTATTAGCAAATGTTTTGTTACTAGAATGAGCTGTATATGTGATAGGTAATTCAGCTGGTATAAAATTTGTTGAGTAGTAACAATAACTGCCAAAAATAGCAGAATCTTTGACTATTCCAGGGACATTGTCTAAAACAATTGTTTTGTGAGTAGTTGTAAAAATTCTTTCTTTTTTTTCTATATCGTTACTGTCGTAATCTTTTTTAATTATATGACTTATTGATTTAAAAAATCCTACCGGTGTTTTCTTAGAATCACCTGCCATATATACATTACAAAATTTAACCCTATAGTTGTTAGTTGTAATATTTGTATTACCAATTACATCAGGTGTAGTTTCAACCGCATTATTTAATTTTTCGTCAATACTATATTCTAAAAGTATTTCTTCTTCTTTCACAAATAATTCAGCAATAGTATTCACTGTTTTAAACAAAACATTCAAGATATCTTTACCTTTATCAATTTCGGTCATTTATAATACTTATAATTATTAAAAAAAATACAATTATTTTAATTGTATTTTTTAGTATATTATTAAATTTACATACGTTTTTTTCGTGTACCTTTTTTATTTCTTATTAACCTTCTAGTTTTATTATTAACCTTGTTATACCCTTTAAAATACGTAGTAAAACAATTCAGATTTGGTGCTTCATCTTCAGTGTCAAATATTTCCTCATTTAGTATTGTTTTTATTCTAAGATTATCATTATTATTTGTTTTCATTAAAGAAATTAATTTTAAAAATGCTTTATGTGTCATTAATATGTCTTGGTTGTGAACATCTACTAAAAATTTTAACAAGGGTTTCTTGTAATTTGCTCCCCTTGACTTCACAAGGTTAAAAAATGCGACTTTTGTATCATATTTGGAGCCTAGTACAATACGCATAACAGTATCGTCACTTCCAGGTTCTCTATAAATTTCATTTGTTTTGAAACCTACAGGTACCAAACTCAAATAAGACACATACAGATAATTCATATGATCATATTCATTATGTTGACTGATAAAAGATCTAATTGATCCAATTCCGTCTTCTTTAGATTTACAATTAGACGACTTGTCATAGTCAATAAAATTGCCATATAATCCCGAATATGTGCTTTGACAGAATACTAGGCCATTTTTTGTTTTCAATTTGTCACCAGGGTGATGATATCCAAAATATGCTTTGTGAGGCATTTGTGGCACAGGGTCGCCCTTTGTGACTAAACGCCGATACATAATTAGATTCTGATTAATGAAATGATTGTATTGTTTCAAGGTTGCGTCATTAATACATCTTGGCGCGCCAATAGAAATACATACAATTTGCTTGCTAAGAACTGATAAACTATTGATATTACTGTTCCTAATGCCAGTATACAAGTAAGCAAATATAGATGCCATTGCGCCGCCGAGCGAGTGGCCTGTTACTAAAACCTTGACTGAATTGTTTATAGTTGCTTTCAAAAAATGTGTTGCTAAATATGAAACCGACTCAAGCAATGTATGGATTGCTTCGGTTGTTATTTTGAAAATACCCGGTATAAATGCCTCATCGGAATCACAAGGTCCGTTTTTATTGAAAGTATTGAAATTTACATAAGATGTGATACCTTTAAATGAGGCGGTTCCTCTGTATACAATAAAAATAGTATTGCTGCGTTTGTCTGCGACAACATAAATCATAGAATAATTGGACCACGCAAGAGAAATATATTGAACGTATTCATTTTTAGAGACGCCACCTTCTTGTCCTTCTTGTCCTTCTTGTCCTTTTGTCTTTCTTTTGTTAGTTGATCCGTTTAAAATGTTGAAAAATTCAGCGTATTTAATAAAGTCAACAAATTTTTCATTTGAAGCAGAGTCTGTATAGAAAGTAATATCTTGGCAATTTTTGAAAATCTTTTGGTCCTTGAATATGTCTTCAATATTAGCGTCTTTGATTGCCTTGAATATAGAAGCAGGTATTGGATTGTATTCAATAACATCATCTAACTTTATAAAAGGCTGTTCATAGTTACAATATTTAGATAAATTTGCTATTTTTGTTTGTCCAAAGATCTGTTCATACCTTGGCAAAAACCCGCAGTCGGGTAAGTAGGCCAATTTGGACAAAATAACGCAAATGAATGTTATGAATGGAACCTTTCCGTATTCTACTTGCCCGTATTCTACAACCTTTTTATCATCTTCCTTTGTATCATTTGTATTATTAAAAAAGAACATTACTATTTGTTAGTTAATATAATAAAATATAAAATTTTATATTAACTTGTATTAATCAATTATAGAAGAACTAAACACTTCTTGACAATTCCACATCCAATCCGGATCCGATAATTTCAAAGGTCTATTTGGCAAATGCTTGAATAAAACACGCAAGTAACTACTATAAACAGCCCTTGTTATTAAATAATTAGGTAGAAATTTATCCAATTTATTTATAAACAGATCTAGATCGTGAATTAATTCCGACTTGTTTTCAGGTATAACCGTTAATATTTCATTATGCGTTTCAATAATAGAACGATATTTTGCCATTTTATTTATTATTATTTTTTAGTATATAGAATTGTTCAATCAATTTTAAATCGTTACTATTACCATTATTATAATATTTTCCATAATAATCTTTAAGAAATTGTATGTATCCCCTTATATCCAGTTCACTTTCAATATGTCTATTTTCTTTTAACAATCTAAACAAATTCAAAATACAAATATTGTGTTTATCGGCAATCTCATATAAACTCATACTAGTACATAGGTAATCATAAGAAATCAGTTCCATTTCTTCTGGTTCGGGTGTTCGCATTTTTTCATCAAGATAATCAAGATTATCATAATATAATTCACATTGTCTGCCTTCTATTTTATATTCATATTCCTTGTAATCTGAAAGCCCATATAGACGTTCATTACAGTCATCCCATTCAGGGATTTTAGAATATAGCCATTCAGGGTCTAATCCATAATAATTCGCAGTTTTTGTAAGACTGTCTGTACGATCTACGTGTGTTAAAATTTCTACAGCTAAATGATCATCAATCGCTATATATAATCTATCTAATTCAGCCTTTAATTTTTTAACCTCTTCTCTTAGCTCTTCATTTTCTTTTTGAATACGAATATTGTCTGACATTGCTATTGTATAATATGTTTATTATGTTTTAAATATCTTTTATATTATATTTATACCCTTTTTTTACTTCGTTATACCCTTTGAAAATGTTAACGAAGTAAGAGCCAAATTTTATATTATATTTATACCTTTCGTCGTCTTTACTTTCTTTAATTTTTTACCCGTCTTGTGTATTTCGTCGTGACATTGTTCGCATATGCTTAACAAATTTGCCGGATGATTCTTGTGAAATGTAAGGTCGCCCTCTTTATTATGAATAATTCCCTTATCATCCGCGTCTTGTTGGTATTGTAAATGATGTACTTCGGTCGCCATTTTGTTCCCGCAGTTTTCACACATTCCTTTAATATGTTTCGCATTGAAATGCGACTGTTTTTGATCTAACAAACTATTAGTTTCGGGTCTGTATTTTGTACGAATATTGTGCGCTAGGTCAAGGAAATCTTGGGGTAAATTTAGCGACTTACATACTTCAAGGCCGTACATATTGGTTCCCGGTCCATCTTTCAGTTTCCTATCATAGATGAGCATATCCTTTTCCTTGTCGTAAATAACGGACATATGTTTACAGCCTACATTATGTAGGGATGTAATTTCGTCGTAGCCGACGATTTCGTGGATGTGTGTAGCGAATATGAAGGAGCAGTCCTTCTGATGTAACATTTGGACACCTGCGACGAAAATACTCACAGCACTTATGCTCTCAGTTCCGGAGCATAATTCGTCGCCTAGGACGAGACTAAAAGGGTCGGCTAGTCGTAAGATGGTTCGCAACTCGGACATTTCAACTGCGAATGTGGAGAGTCCTTTGAATAAGTTGTCATTGCCGATGATGCGTGTGAAAATGTATTTGTAAGGGTAGAATTCGTAAGAAGAAGCGGGTACATAGAGTCCGGCTTGCGCCATAACGACAGAAATGCCTAGGGCACGAATAAAACTGGTTTTGCCCACAGCATTGGTACCATATAAAAGAATTCCGCTAAGATCTTGTCCGTCTAACAAACCTCCGTTATTTTCAGTAACACCTAAACTAATATCATTAGCCACATATAGCTCAGATTGCTGGATCTTTTCAATCAAGCAATGACGCAACTTGGTAGCCTTTATATAAGACTTCATAGATTTATCTAAAACAATATTAGGTTTACAATAGTTATATTTAGCCGCAATATATGTTTTCGCAAAAGCCAAATCTACGTAAGTAATGAAATCGCAAATATAATTAATCCGATCTTGAAACACTTCAATGTCATTAATAATTTTACTATAAACACTTGCTACTTTTTCTATGAGATTTATTTTGATTGAACTAACATCTTTACACAATTTCGCAATTTGCCAGCTAGTAATGAACCGATTGGTGGTGGATTGCTTACTGAAATCAATAACATTTTTGCCTAGTTCCAAAACAAATTCTCTTTCCTCTTTAAAAAAAGAAGAATGGTATTTCAAACTAACACTAGCCAATTTATTATGAGATAATACCTCTTCTAATATTTTACAACGCCGATCCGTCGCAATCAGACTGAAATTGTTCTTCTCGGTTTCGTGAATTTTTACAAAGGTGTCTTTGGTTTCTACTTCATTGTCACATGGATCTGATATTGCCTTGGTTTTACTTCTTTTTTTGGACCCCGTCTCGTAATTCGCAATAACAGAACTGAAATAAGCGCGACAACACTCTAATTGATCTTCTGATTCCATTAAAGTCATTATATTCTTATCCAAATCCGCATTCACACCATTCTTTATAAAACTCTTTTCAATCTTATGAATATTATCAATGTCCTTACAATCTTCCATTATCAGAACATTGTCCAAAAAAGTAGTAATCTCAACAATATGAACTAACAAATTATCAAATAAACCGAAACCTAATTTATCTTTTATATACTCAGTTATATCATTGTTTCCAATAATAAAATTATATAGAATTTTAGATATTAATACACTATTATACAGTTGATATATGTATTTTGGAGCTATTTTTTTAAGCATTATTTGCCGGTTAATTTTGGCAATATCTTTTATTCCAGTTAGGATCTGTTTAACCACGGTATATTCGTCTGGATTATCAAGTAGTCGTTCTACAATGTTGTATTCTTTTTGTAAATACTCAATATTTGTTACAGGATTCAAGAAGGAATATGAGAATTTGCGCTTACCCATCGGTGTAATACACTCGTTCAACATTTTGACAACAGACGAATATTTGCCGCTGTAATTATCATCATCAATAATGTTGAGTTGCTTTAGCGAATGGTTTGCTAAAATCAATTTGCTGTCGTCATTTTCAATAGTAGGTTCATCTATTTTATAAACCAGGTTTGGATTGTGCTGATAAATGAAATCTAACAAATAACAGAATGATTGGGTTGCGTAAATACGCTCACCAAAAATTGTTATAAAGGAATCAATATCATTGAATTTGTAAAACCGAGTGAGCAATTGTGTTTGATATATTTGTTTCTCGCAATTTAATGCTCGTTTTACATTTAAATTTTTCTCAGCTGCAGCATCTAACAAATTTACATAATGAATAGATCGGCTTTTCAGATTGATATAACTAACAACGTCACTGACGTCAGCAACTGATAAATTTGAAATTACAATTGCCTCACTTGGACAATGTATTGAAATAAACCGCTCCAACTCGTCAAAAGTAGTAGGGTTCTTTATATATTGCTCCCAATATTCCATAATGCTTGTTTTGCCAGTATAAATATCAATAATGGAAACACCAATATAAACTACATTGTCATTCGTCATATTTGAGTTTGAATTTTTGCTTTTTAGAAGGCTAAATAATGATTTCTTTTTTTTTTCAATCCAAATACAGCAAGTTTTGTTAGTTATGTTGTCAGGCTCCATCAAAAAATAAGTGCCGGGTGAAAATACACCGAGCAAACTGCGGGTTATTACACCTTCACTTGGATCATTCTGCGCATAAACCGCAATCGTGTAGCCGTTGTCCTGTAATTTTTTCACATATTTGTCAACAAGATGATCTTTGAATCCACTTAGAACGACACTATCAGCACCAACACAGACCTTTTTATCAACCACATTTAGATCACAAATTCGGGCAAAATCAATAATATTGCTGCCTGAAATCAAATCATTCTTGTCTTTTAAGCCGTAGACTTCAAAAAACGCACCACATTGCATTAACAATACAGTTTTTTCACCATATTCATCAATGTATTGCTTTGTTAAAACAAAATAATCCTTTATAAATGACATTTAAATGATATTATATAAATATAGTATCATTTCTTTAATTGGGTATTACAATTACATTTTTATATTTGCTTTTGATGATTTTTCAGTAAATTATTATATTCTTCTCTTGTTATTACAACATATTCTTTGTCTTCTGTTTCTCCTTCATATTTTATTATTTTATCTTTAATCAAAGAACCCGGTCTAATATATTTATATAAATAATATAAACTATTTGTAGATTTAGATATTACCCAGGAACCACAATTTATAATTACATTAACAGTAACATTAGTTATTAAATTAGTTATTAAATTTATAGCAAACATAAATACCATTATTTATATATTTATATAAATAAATAAAATATAACATAATACATAATAAATGCTAAGTTAGAACGAATCTAAAACCATAAATTTATCCAGATCCTCTCCGATCCCGCGACTTAATAAAAATCGTTTCCATTTACCATATATTCTATGTGGTAATAACGGAATTGTATAATAGAAAAATTTAATTATATACAGTAAAATTGTTATGTAAATTGGTAATACAAATTTCCTTGTATGTTCTTTAATAATTGTATCTCTAAATTTTTCATTATAGATGGAAAACTCCGCAACAATTTGTTCCTCTGTTTTATTATATTTTAGTTTATACCCATATACTGGTGTGTCGCCAATTAGCCAAACAACAGGTTTAAAATCTTTTTTTGAAACGCCTAAGAAATGCTGCATCTTAGACATAATACTGTTTTCATTTTCGGTAAAAATATCAACATCAATATCACTTTTACCGGCGACATAATCTGTCCTCTGAACGCTGCCAAAATACAGTATTTTTGTATCCAAGTAATCACTCAATTTATGGAAAAATTTTTTAACATTAGGCGGTAAATCATTTTTAGTTGTCTCCATTTAAAATAATAAAAGAAAATATTATTTCAAGACTAAGAAACTACCTGTTCTTCATTTAAAAAATTATGTAACAATACATCTTTATTCAAGTTTGTGATTTCACCTGCTAACATTGCGGATTCAAATGTTTTTCTTAATACATCATTGGGCGCTGTACTGCCTACTTTTATGATTCCATGTTGTCTCAAATATTTACGAATATCCGTCATATTGGTTTTCTTTAATTCTTTTTGTGATTCAATCACATTTTTTCTTGTTTGCTTATCTTTTAATAATACGCTTACTTTACGTAACTTATCTGACCTCCCTAATGTAAATTTACGCCTAATTGTTCTCTTAATATAGTTTTTTAATTCTGGACCCTTTTGTATTTTTGCTTCTTCCTTTAATGTAGGTATATCTACAATTTCAAATTCAGTCTTATTATCATCAAATGGGACTAATGGGTCTAGTGCCATTTTTGTAGCTGCAATGGCGGCAGTTTTGGCTACATTGAATGGTTCTAATGTTTCTAAAGTTGATTTTAATTCTTGGTATTCCGGTTTGGAACCATTTTCCTTCTCTTGAATGTTCTTTAATTTATTTTTAATTTGTTCTAGACGTTTTTCTCTTTCAGAATTTACTGAAGTACTTGTTACTACAGTTTTTGCTTCATCAGATACAGTAAACGTATTTCGTTTTGGCGGCGTTGGTGGTCTGATATTATTTATTAATTGCGGTTGTTGTACTTGTGGTTGTCCCAAATAAGAAGAAGAAGAAGAAGAAGAAGAATCATAATTCTTTCGCGTTTGTATCCACGAACGATACGACGGTTTTGTACCACCTTTTAAACATCCATATGGCATATCATCTGCTGGTTTATATTTCATATTTAGAACATTGTTGTCTAAAGGCGTAAATACATTAGAAGCTTTTAAAGGCATTGGTTCACGCAAGTCAAAAGGCAGATCTAGATCAACCATTGGTGACGTCATATTTGACAAAAATGGAATATATTCACTGTTTATTTGAGGCATAGATGTGACATTTTGTAAAGCCGTAGCAGAAGCCAATGAATAATTCTTTAATGTTTTACTATTCAATGTTTGCTGTGCCTTTCCCCTTTCTACATCTTTTTTTTTCTTTTGTAAGAAATCAAGAGCATTGTAAAACTCATCCGCCAGTTCTGGTTTACTAGCAGTAGCAGTAGCAGTAGCATTAGCATTAGCATTAGCATTAGCATTAGCAGTTGATTTTGTTTTTGAATTAGTGCTCTTTATTTCATTTTTCTTGAAATCCTGTATACGCTTTAATAATTTTGTTTTTAATTTATTTGTACTAACAATAGGTGTCAGGGTTAGTTCCTTTTTTTCACGATTTTTTCTAGTTTTATTTCCAGATCCTGGTAACTTAAATAACTCTGGATTTATTTGAATAGTTTTTTTAGTAGACATATGTATACTATTAAAAAAACAATTTCACAAAAACAACACAAAAGAAACTAACAACTAAAAGTTGAGTTACATATACATACTTGACACAACTTGCTTAAAATTGTCAGCTCGTTTCGCATCCGCATTTTCATTCTTTTTAAACATTTCAAGACCTTTATCCATATCCTTTAACAATAACTTCTTCTTAATACTCTCATCTAAACAAAATACTCGGCGACTGTGTGCGATCTTTACCTTAGCAAAGAGGGTTTCAATATCTCTGCCATAGAATTTAAAATACATCTTATTCTTTTCAAACCATTTTACATTGATTTCGGACTGCTCCATAAAAGACCAGCTATCGTCGTTTACCTTTTTAATAAATATCTTATACAAATCCTCTGCTGAATAGTCGTCTGTCTTGAAACGCCAAGTGAAACGCGAATTTAGACCTTGATTCGCACTAAAAAAACAGTCATTTAAATCAGTTTCATAGCCAGCAATAATAACCATCAAATTATCTTTATGGTTGCTTAATGCTTCACATAGTGTATCAATACACTCCTTTGAAAAACTGTCCCGTTTGTCTGCGTTGCCTAGCGCATAAGCTTCATCAATAAATAACACACCACCCAAACACTCCTTAATCACATCGGTTGTTTTAATTGCCGTTTGACCTAAAAACCCGGCTACCAAATCAGTCCTTGTCACTTTTTTAAAAGTGCCCTTCTCCAATATGCCCACTTTTGAGAATATTTGACCCATAATCTTGGCGATTTCAGTTTTACCAGTGCCGGGTGGTCCGTAAATGACAGTGTGCATAAAATCGTTGCTGGCTCTTTTGCTACCGTCTTTTGTCTTGTGGAGATTTTGAATATAAAACAGTATTTGGTCCACAATATTTTCCTTGAGATCCTTCATTCCGACCATATTATTTAAATCGGTGAGCGGATCCTTGATCTTATGAAGGGCCTTCATATTGATATTATATTTTGTCTCCTTAATATCAGGGTTTTGGTCAATTAGTGCCAATAAGTCGCCAATATTACCAATTTCAGTGTTGATATTTACACTGTGTTTGAAAATTGGTTCTATTTCTATTTCTATCTTCTTTTTTTCTTTAATCAACGTTTCATCTGGTCGTTTAATAATTCTTAAAATACTCTTATCAAAAGAGCCCTTTGTAATACCACAACAACTATCTTTACTATCTTTTTGGTCTTTATCCTTTTTATCATCTGTTTTATTAGTTTCTTTCTCTTCATATAAATTTGGATCCATTTTTTTCAAGAGGTTGATTATACGATCCCAATTGTTGACTCCGGTAAAATTATTGTTACTATATTGTAATTTATTATACGTTTTATCAATGCCACTAACTAAATCTGTAAGACTTTTATCCGATTTTAAATCTAATTCTGTACCTATTTTATTCTGTTTCTGTTTCTTGTCCAAGTCCAATAAAAAATTATTGTAATTATTGATGTCTGTAAAAGATTTAAATTTGGATCTCATAAGCAGTAGTAGATATATTTTAATTATAATTAATGTTTATATCTTTATAAAAATTAAAATATAATAAATTAAAATATAATAAATTAAAATATAATAAAATTAAATAATTTATTAAAACAATTTAAAAATAAAATTGAAATGTAAAATAACCGCTAGAATGAACTTATTAATATCAAATCCCATACATACAAATAGTAATAAAATGTCAAGTAATAAAAAGACTGCTGATACTAAGAAGTCAACTAGAGTTAAGAAAGATAAAGTAATAGATGTTTTAGAGACAATCAAAGAAGAAATATTAGATGTTTTAGTTTCAAAAGCTGAACCTGTAAAAGTGTTAGAAAGTGTGTCAGAAGCTTTTGATATAAAATCAAGTCAATATATTGAAGAGCCCTGGAATGTAATTGACGCATATTTCAGAGACAAGCATCTAGAGCGTCTGGTTCGTCACCAACTGGAATCTTATAATAATTTTGTCGGATATCAAATTATCAAAACGATTGAAATGTTTAATCCCTGTCATATCAAGTCGGAGAATGATTATGATCCTGCTTCCGGCAAATATTCGCTAGAAATGTTCATAACATTTGAAAACTTTCATATATATCGTCCACAAATTCACGAAAATAATGGCGCTATTAAGTTGATGTTTCCGCAAGAGGCGCGTTTGCGTAATTTTACCTACGCATCAGCAATGACTATTGATATTAATATAAAATACATTGTTAGAACTGGTGAAGGTCTCGCAAACACGAGCACGTTTTATAAAACGCTGCCAAAGATTCATATCGGAAAGTTGCCAATTATGTTGAAGTCTAGTATTTGTGTTCTAAACCAATACAATTATGTAGACAACCAGCATACAGGTGAATGCCGTTATGACACAGGTGGGTATTTCATTATTAATGGATCTGAGAAAACTGTCCTTGGTCAGGAACGCGCTGCTGAAAACCGCGTCTACTGTTTCAATGTTGCTAAAAACAATACCAAATATAATTGGATTGCCGAGACCAAGTCGGTCCCTGATTTTAAATGTATTTCACCAAAGCAGATTAATTTAATGATTTCTTCTAAGAATAATGGTTTTGGACAACCTATATCAGTTCAAATTCCAAGAGTCAAGCAGCCTATTCCTCTATTTATTGTATTTCGTGCTCTAGGTGTGATTTCAGACAAAGAAGCGTGTGAATATATATTGTTGAATATTGACAGTGAGCGACACCAAGTAATGCTTGGTAATTTACAAGCATCTATTATAGAGGCAAATAAGCATATGACAATGGAAGAAGCAATCCGGTATATTACTAGTTATGTTATTTATACGCCGATTAATATGGACAGAGAAACTGGAATCAAAAAGAAGCACGAGTTCACAATGGACGTTCTACAAAACGATTTGTTTCCTCATTGTAAAACAACCAAACAGAAGATCTACTTCTTGGGTTATATGGCAAACAAATTGATGCAGGCCAACTTTGAGTGGATAAAAGCAGATGATAGAGATTCATATTTAAATAAACGCGTGGATTTAACGGGAACATCTTTGAACAATTTGTTTAGGAATTATTTCAATAAGCTGGTAAAGGATATGGAGAAACAAATAGTCAGGGAAATAAATACAGGTTCTTGGCGATCTACTGAAGATTATTTGAACATTGTGAATCAGACAAACGTTTATAAAATTGTCAAGTCAACTACCATTGAGAATGGTTTCAAGCGTGCTCTAGCGACTGGTGATTTTGGAATCAAGCACGCAAACTCCAATAAGGTTGGCGTTGCTCAGGTTCTTAATCGTTTGACATATGTGTCCAGTTTGAGCCACTTACGAAGAATTTCCACACCGACTGATAAAAGTGGTAAACTAATTCCGCCTCGTAAGCTACACAATACGTCTTGGGGTTTCTTATGCCCGGCAGAATGCTTTGATCCTGAAACACCAATTTTGATGTGGGATGGAACTTCTAAGCTCGCAAAAAATATAGTAATTGACGATGTTCTTGTTGATGATCTTGGCAAACCAACAACAGTTCGCACTACGTGTTCTGGAATAAAGAATATGTATGATGTTATTCCAGAGAAACATAATTTTATGAAACATAGAGTAACTGATAATCACATTCTAACTCTAAAAATACGTGGTCACAAAGTCATTTCACAATCTAATAGAACAGATAGAAATTATTCGCATATTGTAGAATTTCTGAATCGTAAAGAAAACAAATTTCAGGAAAAATATTTCAACTCTTTAAAAGAAGCTCAGGATTTTGTAAATAGTTTTGATGATGATAATACACTAGATATTACTATTGAAAATTATTTAAAACTGAATAAACGAACCAAAGACAATCTTGTTTTGTTCAAAACAGAAGGCATTCATTGGACAAAAAAGGATCTTGAAATGGATCCATATTTGCTTGGATTGTGGTTAGGCGATGGTCTCAGTGATGGTACTGGGTTTGCTCTGAACTACAAAACAGACAATGAAACATTAGCTTATTGGGAAAATTGGGCTCAAGAAAATGGCGCAATTATTTCAAAGGGAGAACGATATAAATTCTCAGTTGTTTCTAAGAAAAACAAAGATGCGACTTCTGCTGGATTATGTAATAGAGTAGAAGAAGCACCTCTTAAAAAATATCTGCGCAAATATGATCTTTTAAATAATAAACACATTCCAAATGAATATCTTACAAATGACAGAGATACACGATTAAAAGTATTGGCTGGATTAATAGATACTGACGGTTCGGTTCGTGCTAAAGGTCACGAAATACGCATTTGTCAAGGTCCAGCAAATTACAGAATAATTGATGATGCTTATACATTGGCAATGTCTCTTGGATTTTCGTGCGGAGTAAAAGAAGGAAAAAGTCAATGGACTGATGAAAAAAGTGGAGATAAAAAATTTAGTACTTATAAAGAACTATCAATTACTGGTCATAAAATTTGTGAAATTCCGACTCTTCTTCCTCGAAAAAAATTAGCAATTTTAGAAGATACAACTCTTTTGACAAGAAGTAAATCATTTATGTGTAGTAAATTTAGTTTAGTAGAAGTATGTGATGGCCCTTACGTAGGATGGCAACTTCACGATAATCGTGGCCGCTTCTGTCTTTCAGATGGTCTAGTTGTTCATAATACTCCTGAAGGTGCTTCTGTTGGTATTGTTAAGAATTTAAGTTATATGACTCACATTACAATTCATTCCAATAGTATGTCGCTTTATGAATATGTTGGACCGCATATTTTAAAAGTAGAAGACCTAAATCCTAGCGATATGTTTAATAAGGTCAAAGTGTTTATAAATGGATGTTGGGTTGGCATATCAAATGATCCGATAACTCTTTACACGATGCTCAAGACTATGAAAATCAAGGGCATTATTAATATTTACACGTCAATCATATTTGATTACAAGTTACAAGAAATTCGTATTTGTAATGATAGTGGTCGTGTTACTAGACCTTTGCTGAGAGTGAAAGATAAGAACATATTATTATCTAATTCCGTAATTGAAGGTCTTAGAAGCAACGAACTGTCTTGGGATGATTTGTTCACAGATTGTAAAATTGGCGAAGCCGTTTTGGAATATATTGATCCTGAAGAGCAAAGCTTATCAATGATTGCGACAAAACCAAATGAAATTATAAGTGGCACTGAAATCAAGAAATATACGCACTGTGAAATTCATCCTAGTTCGCTATTTGGCGTTGTAGCTTCTTGTATTCCTTTCCCTGACCATAACCAGTCGCCCAGAAATACATATCAGTCGGCGCAGGCAAAACAAGCTATGGGTGTCTATGCCACCAATTACAACGAACGTATGGACAAGACTGCGTATGTTCTAAATTATCCGACCAGACCTCTAGTTGACACTCGTGTTATGAACTTGATAAAGATGAATCAGATTCCGTCAGGATGTAATATTAATGTTGCGATTATGACTCACACTGGTTATAATCAGGAGGATTCCGTGTTAATTAATAAGGGGTCAATTGATAGAGGATTGTTTCAGACAACCATTTATCATACAGAGAAAGATGAAGATAAGCAGAAAATCAATGGCGATGAGGAGATCCGTTGTAAGCCGGATTCGACCAAGACTAAGGGAATGAAGTTCGGTAATTATAACAAGGTGAACTCAAAGGGTGTTATGCCTGAAAATTCGCTGGTTGAAAATCGTGACGTTATCATTGCGAAAGTGACGCCAATCAAGGAAAACAAGAACGATCATACCAAGGTGATTAAGTATGAAGACCAGAGCAAGATTTACAGGACAGTTGAGGAGACCTATATTGATAAGAATTATATTGACCGAAATGGCGACGGTTATACTTTTGCTAAAGTAAGATTGCGTGCTCTCAGAAAGCCTGTAATAGGTGATAAGTTCTCGTCTCGTCACGGTCAGAAAGGTACTGTAGGCAACATTGTTCCTGAAGCGGATATGCCATTTAATAGCGCAGGCGTCAGACCAGATATCATTATTAATCCTCACGCTATTCCGTCTCGTATGACGATTGGGCAACTCAAAGAAACACTGCTAGGGAAAGTTCTTGTTGAATTGGGTCTATTTGGTGATGGAACCAGTTTTGGAGATTTAAACATTGATAATATTTCAGAGAAACTACAATCACTTGGATATGAGTCTAATGGCAATGAATTGTTGTATAGTGGCCTGACTGGTGAACAAGTAGAATGTTCGGTATTTATGGGCCCTGTGTTTTACCAGAGACTGAAGCATATGGTTAACGACAAGCAACACAGTAGATCTATTGGTCCAATGGTGAATTTGACTAGACAGCCTGCGGAGGGTCGCAGTAGAGATGGTGGTCTTCGTTTTGGTGAGATGGAACGTGATGCGATGATTTCACACGGCGCTGCTAGATTTACGAAAGGACGAATGTATGATGCGTCAGATAAGTATTCAGTTCACATTTGTAAGAAATGTGGTCTAGTTGCGTCATATAATGACAAATTACATATACATTTGTGTAAGACTTGCGACAATCGTACAGACTTCTCTTATGTAGAAATACCGTATGCTTGTAAACTGTTGTTCCAGGAACTTACGACAATGAATGTTGTGCCAAGAGTAATGACGGATCACTAATTCCACCTTTGCCACCTTTGTTATATTCTGTAACTTTGTATAAATTCTGCTTCGCAGAATTATGATATATAAATCGGCATTTGAAAGGTTAAAAGGTGTAAGAAACAATTATTTTTTAATATTTACCTAAAATTAATCAATTTTAGGTAAATAAATAATTATAAAAATAATAATAATAATAAAATTGATTCTATATTTTATTATATAAAATTAATTATATATAATAAAATATGGAATCAAAGCAAACAAAGGGGTTAAATCGCAATACAATTGACAAATATTATACAAAGCCTGAAATCGTCGCGGTGTGTGTAAATTATGTAAAAACATATATTCAAATAAATAGCAATGATCTAATTATAGAACCAAGTGCTGGAAATGGTTCATTTATTTCAGGTATTAAGACAATTGCAAATAATTACATATTTTATGATTTAGAACCTGAACAAGATGAAATTATAAAACAAGACTATTTATTAGGAAATTATACTACATTTAACAAAAAATTTAATAATATACATATAATTGGAAATCCGCCTTTTGGTCGTCAATCTTCATTAGCAATTAAATTTATAAAAAAATCTTGCGAATTTTGTAATAGCATTTCATTCATTTTACCCAAGAGTTTTAAAAAGGAAAGTTTAAAAAAAACATTTCCATTAAATTTTCATCTTATTTTTGAAATAGATTTACCAGATAAATCATTTTTGGTAGATGGAATAGAACATAATGTGCCTTGTGTATTTCAAATCTGGCGGAAAGAAAACTACAATAGAGATGTTGTTGAAAAAATAGAACCGATTGGGTTTGTATTTGTTAATAAAACTGAAAATCCTGATATAGCATTTCGCCGAGTTGGCGTGAATGCAGGCGCAATAGATACAAGCATTAATGAAAAAAGCATCCAGTCGCATTATTTTATAAAGTTTACAAATAATAAACCAGTAAATTATAATACTGTTCAATTATCTAAAATAACATATACATTCAATAATACGGTAGGACCTAAGTCAATTTCAAAACAGGAGCTAATACATGAGTTTAACATTGCATTAAATTAACAATTATTCCTTTTTATGGCGCTGTCTTTTAGCCGAATCTATTTCTGATGTTAGTTTAACTCCTCTTACAAAATGATCATATGTTCTCATCATAACAAATTGTGGATATTCTTCTAGTAAATTATCTATTTTTGGTATGGAACATTGAACTCTTCGTTGATTTTTTGAGTCCACCTTTGGAGAAATATTTATTCGCATTTTATGAGTAGCTTGCATATTTTTTTTTTGTAATTTATATATATTTTTTGTTTCCGATACAGCAATACCATTCGGTATGCCTCTAATAAATTGAACATATGATTCTAATTCACTTCGTGTAATAGAACCAAACAATATATATTTCAATTCCTTACAATAGTTTATTTCTATTATCTCTTTAATTCTTTTTTGGGTTTGCATTTGTTGATATCGAACTAATATTATTGTTATACTGGCATCATCATCTCTATCAAAGAAACGTAAAATATCCCCACAATCAATATTTTCATTTCCCGATGTTTTTATTGAAATATTTTCATTCGGATTAAATTTATTTTTTTCGCACGCTACATCAAATTTGTAAGTATCATTTTTACACTCAGGTAATCCAAACACCTTTTGGCGAATTTCGCTATCCCAAAATAAACCGTGTGATTGACTTTGAGTAAAATCATCAATTGCTAGTCCAACTTTTTCAGTCATATTATTATACTTAATAATATAATAATATTTAGTATTTCAATTTTTTTTACAAAATTAATAAACAGTGTATAATATTTGTGAACAAACTCCAAATTGAATTCAAAGGTTGATCAATTTTACTACATATGTTGTAGCAGCAAATAATGTGCCGCCCCATAGCGTGTCTAAAATAACAGTGAATATAGACCAATTTTTAAATAAAGTCCAATTAGTTGTTTCATACACACCATAAATGACTAAACCCAATAAAAACGCATCTTGTACACTGCGTCTAGGTTTAATAATAAAGTAATTCAATCCTAAAATTAAAAAAATATAACAAATAGCGGTTGCCAAATAATTCATTTTTATAGGCGACCCCTGTACATTTTTTACCTGATTATCAAAGTAGCCCTTGAATATGTATAAATAAAAATAATCAATTGTCACCATTACAATTGCGCTAACTAACAAAGCAAAATCAAACATATATTATATTATACATTAATACAATATAAATAATTACAAATGCTGTTGTTTTTTTTTGATATTTAGAAAGAAATATCAAACTTCTATTAATTTTATATTATTGTATAATATAAATGTCAAGCGTTGGATCTTTTTCACAATCAGCAACAGGAAAATCCGGATGGTCAACAGGTGGTCTAGGTGACTTAATTGGATATATTCCTGGACTTGGATTTAATATATTAATTGGCGGAAGTAAAAGCATAAACGGACTACCTTCTCTTGGTGGTGGAATTAAAGGAATTATGCCTCAACCAGTAGTTGACCACGATAATTCGGACGCATTTGCTCGCACTCGTTTTACATTAAGAGATGCTTGGAATACTAGCAGTGTTTCAGGTAGTAGTTATAATAAAAGAATGGTTGGACCATTTCGTGCCGTAAATAACGCAGGTGATCTTTTGAGCAGACAAAATTATTCGTGTGGTGGTACTTGCCAAAGTTTCCAGAGCAGACCAGGATTGAGTGGATTATCCAATCATTTTGGCTCTATTTCAACAGCTTGTACAGCTGATGTCTTCTACAGTTCAGATCAAATAAATCCAGCGGTTCCTGCTTCGGCGTGTAATACTAAATTTGTCTATGACAGTTCCGATTACATAAGATTTAGAAAGAATCAGGCCTATAACAAGAACTATAATGATCGTTCTTTTGGCGGTAATGATTATTCTGGGGCTCAGTCGGCAATTAGAGCCATCAGGAGGTACTAATTCTACTTTTCATAAGCGTAGCTGTAAAAAGTAGAGCAAAAATACAAGTCAAAGAACCAGCCAAACCGTCTAACTAAAAAATTTGTTAGTTCATTATATAGACAAATGGATAAATCTCAGATAATAACTTTAGTATTTGTTGTTTTAGTATTGTTGTTCTTCTTAAATCATATATCAACAAAAATGGTGACAACAATACCCACTACTAAAAAGACAACTTATAACCCTGGTACTACAACATCCACTTATTATGCCTCTGGAAAATCCAATCCTTACAAAGCACAGTATTACAATTAAGTATAAGAAAAATCAATAATAATATTATTATTAATTATTTTTCAGTAGCTATATTAAATGACTACTCCATATGGAATTACAACATCAATCGGTTCTCAAGCATATTCGGGATATTTAAATACGCCCATTACCGGACCATTAAGCACGAATCAATATCCTTACTCAATGCCTTATCATAGTTATGGTACGCTTATTGGACAAAGACCTACCCCGCCTCAATTCTTCCCATCTCAGGAGCCAGTAAACTCAAATATGAGTGTAAATGCCAGGGCACAATATTTAAGAGCGACAGATATTAGTGCCAAGACAAGGGCAATTGATAATGCTTTAGGAAAAGCAAGTAGCCCAGTTGTCTTCACATCATATTCTAGTCAGCGCCAATTTGCGGTTTCTAGCCACGTCAACTATATTCCTCCTATTCCGTCGTCAATGTTTGTGAATATTAAGAAGAGTGTAGCAGTTGGTAAATCAGCTTACAAAGTTGGACTAACATTATCAGACCCAATATCTACTAAAAGCTATTACCCAAGCGGCACTAGATCTGCTTTACAGCGAGCACGTTCAAGTGGCTGTACTGCGCCAAAAAAGAAGGGGTCTATCTATAATACTAGTTTAAGACCCGCGTTAGGATCGTGGGGATCAATACCTAGATCAACATACTAAATTATTATTTTTGTAATAATTATTATATTATTATAAAATATAAATGCCGCATACAAAACTGCTATTGCTGACTGTTTTAGAATTAATTCAAGCTGTACTTGCTCCTCATCCTCTTCCTCCTCCTCCAGTTAAGGAACCAATTAACTATGTTATTGATGGTTTACCCTTTGCTCTTGATGAATTAATTATTTCTACAATTTTTCAATCAGGTGATCTTACTCTTAAACAAATTGAAACCCTAATATTATTATTTAAAAAATTAGATACATATTTTAATACATTAACAAATTTACTACAAAAAATAAAAGCATTGTTGCCTGTTACAGGAACAAATGATAACAATAAAGTAGCAAGGTTGTTGTTAGTTACAGAACTTAAAAACATTATGAATGAATGGGCAAAGACAAGACAAGATGGACTACAGATGGCTGCTATGAACCGCGTAGACCCGGGCATTATATGCTTGAATGCCAACGGGATTATAACTTGTTTCCGAGAATAAAATTAATTTATAATACTTTTTCTAAAAGTATTATATAATGAACAAGTATATTGTTGAGTTTTTAGGAACACTGTTCCTCGTATTCGTTATTTTCGCAACAGGCAATTATTTAGCGATCGGTGCTGCTTTGGCGGTTGCTGTGCTTCTAGGTGGTGCTATTTCAGGTGGTGCTTTTAACCCCGCTGTCGCAATTGCTCTAATGTATGCTGGCAAGTTACCTCGTTCGGATTTGATCCCTTACATTGTGGCCCAAATTGCCGGTGCTTTAGCCGGATTTGAGTTGTTCAAGATGGTCATTCGTTAAAGAATGATTAAAGAATTTTGTTAGTATAATGAATTTTATAATATTATTTCTCTTGTAATAATATAAAAGATATGGAGACACCACCAGGAGCAGTAGCACAAAAAAGCACTTTAGCATCAGTAACAGATTTTTTTGGAATAACAAGTTCTAAACCAGTAGATACAAAAGCAACATTAGAAGATGAAAGAACTAAATTTAATGCAGATATTGATAAAAAAATTAGCAACCTACCAGCAGACGCATCAGCACCAGCAGCATCAGCATCAGCATCAGCAGCAGAACCAGCAGCACCAGAAACAGTAGACGGAATGGGTGGCGGTCGTAGACGCACTAGACGTAGCACTAAACGTAGCACTAGACGTAACAAAAGATCCAAGAAAACCAAGAGGAGACGTGGAAAGAGGAGTAAGAGAACCCGTCGTTAAAAATAATTTTATACTCAAAATTTGTTAGTTTATAGTATAAAATTATTTATTTAGGAATTAAATTCATTTTTTGCATTCCCTTGTAAGCAATATAGATGCCTAGCACACCCAATGAAGCAAAATATATTTGCGTTTTAGTATCCTTAGGTATTACTGGCGTCCATCCATTTGAAACCATATTGGAAAACGTCTCACGACAAACCTTTCCTGTCCTAGGATTCCTTTTTTTAGAAAACCAACACGGATCCATATTATCAATATCCGCATATGTAACAAAATGCGTCTCCTTGCTTTTGTTATTATGGACATCAACAACTTCCATTGTAATTGGTTGACACGGTGGTGTTAGTCCAGCCACTAAACTTGTCAACATACTTATAGGATTAAAATTATTCATTTGCTCCAATGTTCCAGGAACTAATCCTCTAAATGATGTAAAGTTGGCTCCAACTCCGGCTGAAATAAAAGGAATATTACCAGAAGGTATATTATTAATGTAAATATACCGGTCATCTTCATATGGACTAGCAATCGCATTTCCATTTTCATCAGCCTTAACCATACATTGCGCACCAGTTTGTAAAAAGAATTTGTTACCCATAGGCCCCTTGGGTTTAGATGCGGCGCCACCACCGGATACTAACAACTCTGTATATGCTACTAACCCTTCTATATCTTTACCAAATTGTCGTAAAGAACCTCCGGGACCCATTCCAATTTCAGAAGGCAATTTAATATTTTGAACATAATTATAACTAGGACCCAAATATTTCTCTTTTGCTGCTTCTGAATTTTCCTTTAAAGTTTCCCAAAATGTTTCATCTTTTTGTCCTGCTTCTGTCATTCTATAATACTATATATTGACTATATAAAATATATATTTTTTGACCATTTGTTAGTTAAGTTTAAAGATTTACCGTTTCTTCATCTTCGCCATCTTCCTCATCAATACTTTGTTTTACTTCATCCGTTTGTTCTGTAGTATCAGTAGTTCCTAGATCAATATTGCCTAGCTCTTCCTGAGTCTCATCTTGAGGCTTATCACCAGTCATTTCAGTACCTAATTCCCCAGCAGACTGTGCTAAATCATTTACAGAAGTGTTAAGTGTATCAATATCTTGCTGCATTTTGTCTATGTCAGTTTTAACACCTTCTATTTCCTTGTATTTTGATTGTAAATATTCTATATTATATTGATTTTGTTTGGATAAACTAAGTGCTTGATCAGCTGAACTGCCTCCCTGATATGGTTGGTATGTTGGATCACTACTACTAGTTGTATCTGTAGTAGTAGTTGTAGTATTTGGTGTTGACTCAGAATCTACAACACCTCCTTCTTCTCCTTCTCCTTCTTCTCCTTCTTCTCCTTCAGTCATTCCTTCAATCAGTGATTTCTTTGAAAATGCTAAAAATAGTTGATAACCAATTAAACAAACAAAGAAAATAATTAAAATATATATCAAACTTATCATTATTAATATATAACTACATTTATTTTCTTTTTATATTCTATAATGTCTTCAGCATTTTATCCTCAAGGTATGAATTCGTGGAATAATAGAACACCTCAAGGTGGTTACAAAACGTGGAAAGGAAAGGGAGTATTTAGTAATCCTGTTGGCAACACTGCTACACATATTCGCCCGCTAACAAATAATGACCCAGGTAACATGTTCCCAACTGGATTCGGTTTGCCGCGTCCTATTAAACATTTTAGAAAGGGCAGGGTTATTCCAGTTTATGTTCCTATAACTGATCCTTCTAATGAATCAAAAACAGCAGAACAATTACAAATACAGTATAATTTAAATAGAGCTGTTAAATCGTCTAAAGGAGCTACACTGGGTGGTGGTGATGGTGGTTCTGGTCTAATTAGTCAGCTTATGGATGGTCCGGGTCAGTTCATTGTGAAAGACAATGGACAAACGGCTGTTTCTAATCTAACCGGTGTTTTAGACAGTGATGGCAACCAGATTGATCCAAGTCGTATTGATGCTGATTGTCGCACATGTAATGGTATTGGTATTGTTTCTAGTTGGTATCCAATTAATAACTTGACTGAGAAGCCGGAGCCAATTGTGACTAATGGGCTATTGTGCTGTAATCAGCAGCGAAAAGCAATAAATCGCGTTCTGCCAACAAGCACAAATATTAAAAAGAATTATTATCAAACATCGGGTATGTATTTATACAATCGGTGCCAGACATTTGAGCAGCGTGAGTTTAACTTTGTTTCTGGTATTGCTACTGATCCCGAGACCGAAACCGATTTGGAACTATCTGCTCAACTAAGTGCTAAACCCGGATCTGCTCTTGCTAGCGCAAATTTATATGTTGCTCAATGTAACCCAAATAGCACCATTGAATTGGGTGGTCAAATTGCTCTGTTTGACTCTCTAGCTAAAGCGCTAGTAGAAAGAGGTATTATTAGCGACGAAGAACTATTTATATTTAGAAGGCTCGCAATCACAAATATACGTGATTTTATTTCCCAATTTCTAGATCAATTACCAAGAGCCAAACGTATAGAAGCGGCTGCCGCATTAGATGCTATATCAGCAAATCCTTATCTTAATTCGTTGCTCTATGCCGGTCCGTCTAATCCACGAGGATGTAAGCGTGTTTATTATAAACCAAACAACCCTCAATTTGCTCAACAAGGTGCGGTATCTAGTAGTACACAAATTTTGAAGACAAATGTGGATACTATTAGCACAAATGCGGCAAATATTCGCCGATTACGAGGTGCTGGTGCTGCGACGTCGTCGTCAATAATTGGCGGTGTATCTCCTGATGTACCTTTTATATATAAATTTAAGACACCTGCTTGTCAAGCGCAAACTTATGTTGGCAATCCTTTCTTCTTCCAAGGCCAAAAACAGAATAAAAATATATGTGTAAAACCGGGTAGTAACGCAGACAATGATCGTCTTTTTGTATCAGTTTACCAACACTCAGCCGGTAATTATATTGGGTCAACACAGCCTTAAACTTCATCTTTTTCTTCATCTTTTTCTTCATCTTTTTCTAGTTCCTTTTCTTCATCTTTTTCTTCATCTTTTTCTTCATCTTTTTCTAGTTCCTTTTCTACCTTTTCTACTTCTTTCTTCTTAGCATTCAAAAATATATTTACTCGTTCAATAAATTTATTATGAGGTAATTGATTTTTCTCACACCATTGAATACATTTCTGAATATGACTACGTTTTAACACTTCTATTTTATCATCCTTGTTTTTGTTTTTTAAAATATTAATTATTTGGTCATATGCTTCTAATTGTTGCTGACCGATCACCGCATTAGATTCTTCTATTTTATTTGAAAAATAATATGGAATATTATTCGCAATAATAGAGTGTATATTATTATTTGATATCGTATTAATTGATGAATCTTTAAAATATTTATCTAATTGCTGGAGTAATTTTGTATTCAAAATAATATCAATATCCATCCCTTTACAAATAATAAATCGTTCTCCCTTTGTTACCTTACTTATAGATGGTTTAATTAAATACACTTTGTCAAAAATTGCTGAGAAAATAAATAAAATATCAACAATTGATTTATAAAAAATATTATCAATTTTAATGACACTTGTCCCCATATTAGATTGATTATTTACAATAATATACAATACTAACAACATATTATTAATATATTGTCTTGTATCAATATAGTCTTCTTCTTTGAACTCAAAAATAAACAAGTCTACTTTAACTACTAGAGGAGTTTCAATAAAGTTCTTGTAAATTGTTTTATAATCAAATTCAATATCAATGATTGAATCGTCATTATCTTCTCTTAGCATATTCAATAGATCAATTGTAGACGAGTTGTTAGACGTAAGATGCGCAATATTTATCTGTTTTTTAACAGACAGTATATCGGTAATATTACACAGCTGAAACACTTCCATTAATTCAAAAAATAAATTGGAGCTTGGTTTCACTTTGCTTACTGACAGTGATGATCCTGGAACATTTGTATGAATAAATTCAAATGGGTTTATAATACGATTAATATATTCAATAGTTGTTTCACTTTTTGAAGAGCTATTGTTTGTGCTACTATCTTCCGTTTTAAATTCATCAATATTTAATAGTTGAGTGTATATGTTGTTTAAAAAATAAATAAGACTATATGAAATAAATGGATTTATTATGTCTGGTTTTACAAGAGGATTAATCTGAATATTAAAGTTATTTTTAGGTATTATATAATAATTCATTCTAGTTATTATTATATATTATTAATTATTTATATCTTTTAATTTATATCTTTTAATTTATATCTTTTAATTTTCATCTACAATAGCAAATTCAACCTTTCCTTTTACTTTTCTAGTCTTTTTCGTCGCAGTGCCTTCTGGTACAGATTCTTCGGCTTTCTTTGTTGGTTTTGCTCTAGACTTTACTACTGCTTTTGGTTCATCAACCGCTTCTGTCGCCTCTATAAGCATTAACTTTTTCTTCAAAGGTCTAGCTTTTTTCTTTTCAATTATAGCTTCTTCCTGTGCTACAGCTTTTACAGCGGTAACTGTATTTTCCGCTTCGTAAGACTCTGTACTCGGTAACTTACCCAAAATTATATTAGTCAGCTTCTCAACATTTCTTTCAGCAACCTTTTTGAAAACACAATACCGATTCAAGAATGATATATCCTTCTCATATTTGGTCATATCAGGCGCGTGACCATAGTCTTTATCGCTCCTAGGATTGCGTCTAATATTATCCATCATCATAGTATACAATTCAATAAACATACCACTACCTTCAGGTAATCCAAGTGTCTTTGCTTCGTCTCTAGTTACTAATGTGAAACCGTATTTCTCCATTGTTAGAACAAGGAAGTCAAAGTTCACTAAATATTCGGGTAATGTCTGGTTAATGGAATCTTGGTAAACGGAAATCTGGTAACCAAGTGAACTGTCGTCATCTGAAAATGAAACACCATCATAATCTTTAGTTACAGACCACACCTTTTTATCATCCTTATATATCTCAACACTTTCTCCCTGTTCCTTTCTATTGAGCATTTTAAATATAGTTTTGCCATCATAACACGTAGTAATAAAATAGCCGTTAATTTTAGTACATTCAGCAACATTTCGCATAAAATTATAGAAGGTTACATTGTTTTCAAACATATAATGTAGCGCAAATTGACACGATGACACATTGAAACCATCCGCACCTTTTCCGTGCTGTCTTGAAACAGCGGGACCTAGTTTTACATCTGCTGTGCTAGATCCAAATACAGCTTTGGTAATTGCGATTGCTTTGTCAGATAACATCGCATCACCAGAGCGAATATTCTTGCTGCTATTACCGTTCACAAACAGAGCATATGGCATCTGCTTGAAATCCTTTTTATAATTAAGGAACCTAGCACAAGCACCATTGATGCGATTTTCAATATTATCTTTGGAAATATCAATGCCAAATACGAAAGACAAGTTCGCTGCGATCCATTTTGGAAAGTCGCCACCTTTACCACACGCATAATCAATCAAGGTATTTCCCTTTCTTGAAACACCTTGGATAAGCATTTTCTTGACTACCAAGTTATGGAAATCACGCATACCAATTGTCAGTTTTTCTGACGTCATACTATTATAATAAATATCGTCTGAAATTGCGATATCTGGTATTTCTTGTCCTGTAAACAGCATAACTTCGGTAATTGGGTTGTGAATGGAATACCAGTTATTGTTCGCAGTTGTATAATCATTACCAAATGAATTGAAACCCTGTCTGAACTCAGCAGTCTTGTCATAACGCACTCGCAAAGGCTCCCATTTCCAGATGCCAGAGTTATCCGCATTATAAGCAAATTCCACTATAGTATTATCAGTAAAAGTCTGCTTATCTATAGTAAACATTTGAGGATTGTTTGTTGCGTCTGACTCTAACATTACATTACATAATCCAGCTTGAGGATCAAATGGTTCCGAAGGATAGAACTGAACTGGTCTATAATTGTCTTCATTTTCACCCTCTTTTGTTACAGGCAATTTGTCATCTAGTACGTCTTGACAAGGATTAATGTAGCCGTGACGTTTCTCATCAAATCCCACTTTAAGAATCAGTGTTTTGTATTGGTTAAATTGCGTAGTCTCGTTCATATTGATTCCTGGCTCAAAAATTGGAGTCACAATATCATTGCCATCTGCTCCCTTCTTGGTGGATACTAAGAAGTCAATTGTGTTATATTGAGGTGGCTTCCACTTAAAAGAATAATCCCATCTTACCTTCTTCAAAGGCCCAGCTTCTAAGAAGTTATTACTGCCAACTCCTAATAAAGTGGGTGTAAATATGAGACCGTCTGTAAAGTAATTATAAAGCCCGCTTTCAATTCGTTGCTGAATATAATTACAGGCCTCAAAAATATTATATTTATCCGGTATTTCAGTTTCATCTTCGTCGTCATCTTGTTTTAAAGATCTTGACTTGAAGCGCGGATAGAAACTCTTTGAAATAATAGTAATAGGACTCTTATTCTCATCCTTATACATTTCTATTATTGATGCTGATGCGCGAGATTCTTTCTTTTCGGACGATTTGGACAAAATAGATACAGGCTTCAAAGTCTTAATAAATTCTTTTAACAATGGCAGACGACATCCTTCCTCAAAATACTTGGCATTCTTAGTAGGCACTTCTACAAAAGGTCTAGCTCGTACATCGTTACCAGATACAAAATAAATGTCAAACGCAGCAAATGTATTAATAAATTGTCTGCTAACTTTATCGTGTAGAATAAGCTCACCATCAATTAACGAATTGAAGCATTTCGGGTTTCCTGATTTTGCGCCGGTAAATAGCACATTCATATTCATATTAATCAAATAAATACGACCTTGATCATTAACATATAACAAATGTCTATCACCATCGGCCTTATCAGTCACAACATATGAATAGGGTGTTGTAATATTAGGAACCGTCATATCCGGATTAATTGGCGCAATGTTTTTGATTTGTAATGTTACTGAACTGGGTCCAATAAAATCATTTGGATAAATGCGTTCCTTGGGCACATACACTTGATTCTTCTTTTTAAATTCGGGCTCGTGAATCAGTTTCATATACTCAGTAAGTGTCTGCTTTTGCTCGGTATAAGATATAGGAAAGTTAGTACATTGGAGCCCTGATAAAACAATCTTTGCCATATGTTCCACACCTTTTGTTAATAAGTCGGCGCTGTTATATTTTATTTTAGCATCTGAATTAATAACCTCAATTTCAATCTCATAGGTTTCAGGGTTTTGAAACACATTGGAATCTTGGACATTGTAGGTTTTAATAAGACGCCCTCTTTCATCTTTGGATGAAGTCCTAACAATACTAAGATCTACACGAAAGGGATAATCATTATTTGTAAATGACATACGCTTGATATAACGAAACAACTTTCTAGATTTGTTCCAATTTTGAATTAGTTCTTGTCCAATTTTGCCATTTTTACTAATAGTCTCTTCAACTTTATAGGTCACTCTAAAATTGAATTCGTCAAAATCAGCACTTTGAACCACTTCGTCACCAACTTTGGCCTCTAATTTTTTCATAATAGATACATTATTATACTTAGTATCAACCAAGTGTCCAAGATTATTTGTTCGGCAATATTCTTGAATAACACCAAGGTCGTCAATTTCAATACGAAAACGATTAAAGTCGCCTGCGGTTCTAAACTCACCAGTCTTGAAGTCTAGAAACTCGGGTTGAATTTTTAAAGTATAAGATCCATTGGACGACGTAGTTTTAAAATTCATTTCTTTTAGTTTTTTGACAACATTATCATAATCAATCTTGGTAATATGTTTGATGCCCTTTGTTCCGAACTTGACTTCCATCTCATAACTATTGTATTTTCCTGGACTAGAGTCCAATAACTGTTTAGAAATGAATAACAGTTGTTGTCTTGGACTTATTTTATGGAGATTATATTGAGAATTTTTTTTACTAGGATCAACCAATTGTAAAATTGGCAACATTTCAGCCATTTTATAGGTGTCATATTTTGAGTTAGCATATGTCAACTTTTTCAAAATGCCTTTTTGATGATCAGTTGGAAGGTTAATAAATTCAATTCGGTATAATTCTTTTAATTCATTAATTTGAGCCTCTTCTGATTTTTGTAGTAATCTTTTTTTTTCTTCTTTACTCATATCGCTAAAAACGCGGTTGAGAGGAAAAGCAAACCTAGGTCTTACCTTTATTACCCCATCTGGTTGTACCTCTCTTATTAGAAAATCTAGTTCATCTGAATTTGACATAGTATATATATATAATGTATACTTATTTTTATATTCTTTATTCAATTTTTTCTAAAAATTTTGAACAAGAAGTTCATAAATGTCTTTTTTAGACATTTTTTTATTATTGCTTTTCATAGTAGAAACATCTATATCTAATTTCTTACATAACTCAAGAAGTTCATCGGCTTTGTATGAAGTCATTGATTTAAGCCCCGAATCAAAACCTTGTACTTTATAATACGTTTCTCTAAGCAATGTCAGTTTATCATCTGTCACATTAAATTCAATAGAATGTTCAAAACTGACACTATTTTTATGAACAACATTCATCTTAGAATCATCTGCTGTAATACTTTCATATATTTTTCTCTTATCAACTAACAAAATATTTATTTTCTCCATAATACACAAAGAAAAAAATGTTTTGATAGAAATTCTCTGATTATTTGCCAGATCATTCTCCAGTTCCGATAATGGTTTGATCTTGTTTATTTTTAATATGTCTTTGTTTTTCCTGAGTATTTCAATATACTTGAATTTTTCAGTCTTTTCAATTGCGAAATGTTGATTACCAACTTCCATTTCATATTTAGATAAGCCGTACTTCAATATATAAAAACACCAAAATAGTGAGTCAGTTTGTAACGGCTTGTAAATATTGTCTATGTCTTTCTTATTATTTTTCTCCTTCTTATCATCCACTAAAGAATTCGTAGGAACTCTACGATTCTGTTTTTGATCTAAACCTTTAACAATTAGTCCAAAATTGTGTTTATTGAACAGTTTCAAGTTATCACCTGTAAACATATAATCTTGTAATTCGGCTACAACGTTATATACTACAACATTTTTGTTCGTATCATTTGGTTTATTCGGATAATGTTTTAAATTATTATTAGAATTTTGAGGATATTTTCTATTGTTTGCCGACATATTTACTGTTATTAGTCATTGTCATATTATCTTTATTATCTTTTATAAAATAAATATCTTTATAACTCTGTTTCTGTTGCTCAATGTTATTCAATTCAAACTCCTGAGTGTTGACATATTTAATATAAACTAACAACTCATCCAAAATAACATCACACAATTCACTCAAATTAATATGAATACCATATTTATTCTCATTAATGATCACATTGTGCTTTGTTAATACTCGTAATACTTCTATTTGATTAAACTTTGACATACTCTCAATTTTGTCCCGAATACTATTAATCTTTGTAAAATCATCCTTGTGTTCTGTTATACTAACAACTGTTTCCATTATACAATATATACAGCAAATCTTTTTAATACTCTTTACTGTAAAACATTATTTTGGGCGCGAATTCGTTTATTTAGGAAAAAAATAATATTTTACATTGGGGTAAATCTAAACAATTTATCTGGTGCGCTTTATACTTCGGCGCCCAAATTGAGTCGCGGCTTCTTGGGAATATACTCCTTTTGCGGCACCAACTCCGCAATAATGGACACATATTTGTCATTCAGTTCAAAACGCTGTGCGATAACACGCGCTGTAAATTTCTCTTTTTCCTCAATAGAATTGAAATAATCACTAGCATAATAGTGATCTCGTGCGATGAATAATACAAAAGGTGATGGTGTTTCCTCTGAACTTTCAGCGCGAATACCAGCTTTAGTAATATTCTTTGCTATACAATTGAGCAACATTCCTGAAACCGGAAAACAAACAGAACATTCAAATACAACATTAAAAGTTACACTGTTACTTTTAACAAGCCCACTAGAATATGTGATGACCCGGACTGATTCCGTCTTTACAAACCCCTCAACAATACATTTGCCTTCTACCATAGCAGCAACTGTGCGCTCTATTGTCTGATGAAGCTCTTTACCAATCGCACCAATTGGTAGCGTAATACTCTTTGTTATTTGAGACAGACTATACACATTTTTCGCCTCCTTTGACTTATATTTAGGCTTGAATATTTTAGATACTTGGGGTTGTTGTTGTGATTCCATTATATATTTATATATGTATTATTTCTTTTAATTATTTTTTCAATTTTATTTAAATAATTAAAATACCCTATTTAGACGCCTTTTCACGTTTTTCAAATTGATTATATAACGCTGTTTCTGTATCTAGAAACCAGACAATTTTGAATGCGCTTTTGGCCTTAGTTTTTGTAACTGCTAACTTATTATTTTCTATCATTTGAAAACTTCTTAATGTAAACTCTTCACGAATACACAATTCAAATGCGCCATCTTTGGTCTTCTCTTCCTTTGATGATTTCTCTTCAATTGCTTCATTTACTTCCTTTGTCTTCTTTTTGACATACCGTGGTTCTTCCAGTTTATCACTCTCTATCTCATTTAACCGATCAATAATATTATTTTTACCCGATTGGTCGCAGCGAAACGCCGTATTTCTTTCCTCTGTTGTATCCTTGATCTTAAATGCCATATATTGCTTATTGCTTTCAAAACCAATAAACCCGACATACTTATTTAAATGATCATCCTTTGTTAGTTTATACTTCTTTTTAATAGCAGGCAAAAGTTCACGTTTATCTTCCGCTTCAGCTGGCACCCATATTTGCTCCCTTTGAATAAACAGGTTTAAATTGCCATTATTTGCCCCATCATTAAACAAACTTGAAGGTCCATTGAATACAACAATGCCTTTAAGAGTGCCTTTGCTTGAAACAATAATCTTTAAATATAAATACTCTCTGAGTTCCTTCATAAATGCCGAAAAAAGGATCCGAATTCGTTGTTTATTTTCTTCTATTGCTTTTTCCTTAACAATTTTCTGGAATTTTTGGAATAGGGACATTGTATTTGTTAGTATAGTTGGTGGAATTTGATCATCAATATCATTATTTGCTTCCAAATAATTCATTAACTCAATTCTATCAGACATCATTAAGTCGTCTGCTATGTGCTGTATTAGAAATACCTTTATATTCTCTTCACGTTCCTCATCATTAATACCCGGTACTATTTTATCATCAGTTATCATCTTTTTAATAATAAGTCCACAATATTCATACCAATTGTTTTCACCTTTTGACACCTTATTCTTCTTTGATGATAGTATTGCTGTTATATAACTGGAAAACATCTTATCAACTATATCTGAGCCACCTACACTTTCTTTATGTTCTTCTAAAACTGAAATATTCAAGTTTCGCTTGTCTAACACTGGCTTTACAATATCTGTTTTAATTTCAAAATTCAATAAATCGTGCTTATAATCCAGCGGTTTTGACCTGTCAAAAATAGATATGTTTGGGTAATTCAATTCACTCGGCTGAAAAAAATAGTACTCGCCAATATTAATTAAATGCCCCGTTCTACCATACTTGTCTGTTATATATTCCGAATTGTCTGTGATCATTTGTGTTAGTGCTGCGTAAATTTGATCTGTTGGATAATCACGTTCCTGTTTTATTAAACTCATTAGTGTCTTCTTCTTATAGAAAAATCGTCCATCTATTCTATCTGAAAAGAGTACTCTTATTTTTTGGATGATTTTATCCGAATTAACTAACATAAAGGTCTCATTATAAGTATTCAAATTGAACTTGTTGTCTTCAATGTGTACTTGAGTTGCGTCCGGTAAGCATTCAAAGTAGCACGATTGATAATCACACGTAGCCGAATTGTCTGCGTCTCCAACTAGAAATTCCGGTAACTTTTCATAATTGGACAATACTTGCTCCACTTTGGCGTCTTCTCCCAATTCTTTAAGAAAATTAGTTGTTGTTAGTTGGGTTTGCTCGTGATTAATATGACAATCCACAGATACTTGTTTTAAAATGCGAGTAACATTTCCTATTTTAACTGCTTTTTGCTCCGAAACTCGGTATACATATAAATCAACCGCTTCTTCCTCTTCATTTGTTAGTAATGTCCCATATAAGAAAATTTGAACATTTCTTTTCGCAAATTCAAGGTCCTTGTGCGAAAAATTACGAACACCTCTGCCAATAATTTGCTCAATACGACTCACGTTGTACCACGGATCCAATATATGAATTTGACGAATTGCTTTAAAATCTAAACCTTCTGAGCCTGCTTGTGAAAGCAATACGACCTTTACTTTGTCACCATTAATATTATCATCACCTGTAATTATTTTCAAGTCCGCATCATTATTTGGAGACAGACGACGATCACCTGTAATCATAGCATATTTTAGACCACGCAACACACCTTCACTGTCTGTTGTCTTGAACAACGATTTGTCACCATTTCCAAACCGCGTAAATCCCATTTCTTCTAATGTAAGAGCCATTGGAATTAGACCCGCGTCAATATAGGACGAATAAATAAGAATAATGCCTTCTGACACCTTTTTTTCTCCTGTTTTTGATCCTTTCTTAACAGAAGTGTTGCCATAAATATAATCACAAACATTCTTAATCTTTGCGCTATACTTGCCAATATTGGCTTGCTTGAAAATATGCTCCATTCCTGATCTGTATTCAAAATCGCCCTTAACCATTGGACTAATAGACTCGTTATATTTCATTATTCGCTTTAGACCATCTGTTCCTGTTAGTTCCTTTGGGTTTATATTTAATACACGACCTTCTTGTCTTTCTTCTATAACTGCTGCTTCTGCTGTTTGCGCTGCTTCTATTTGTACCTTCTTCTTTCTTCCACCACCTACAGAATTTATTCCACCTACAGAATTTATTCCACCTACAGAATCATCAGGTAAATCATTCTTAACCGTTTGCTCATTTGATATTGTACTACCTTCAATTTTATGAGTTCCTACTACTACTTGTGCTGCTGGTGCTACTACTTGTGCTACTTGTGCTGCTGGTGCTACTACTTGTGCTACTTGTGTATTTGATTGAGTTTTTAGAGTTGCTTGTAGTACTTCTTTAACTGGTTTTACACCCTCTTCTGACTCTACCTTAGCTTCAACTTTTACTTCTTTAGGACCATTTTCTTTGACATCCGCAATTTCTGCTGACATTGCATTTACAGCTGACTTCTGTGGAGCCAACACTTCTTCTTTTTCTTCTTCTTGTTCTTCTTTTTCTTCTTTTTCTTCTTTTTCTTTTCCCTCTTTTCCTTCTTGTAATTCTACAGTTGCTAAATCAGGATCCACTTCAGCAATTTCTTCCTCATCCTCGTCCAAATCTTCATATTCTTCCGCTTCTTCCTCTTCTTGAGACAACGGTTCAAATTTACAAATTTGCCTTGATAAAGCTTCTAGATCCGGATGTGGATAAACAATATTTAGCGCCTCAATCGGCAACTGTAAAACCGTATATCCAAACTGAGCTAATTTACCACTTTTTGATACCTGGCCTTTAATTTTCTCTCTCAATAGGCTAATAATATAATTATATCCCATCTCTTGTACTGAACCAATTTCCGTCAAAAACAAACTAAGTTTTTTAACAGTTTTCTTCTGACTAATTTTTTGTCCGTTTAGTTGATACTTAGGATAAGAAATAATATTTGTATTGAATGTTTTACTCGGCGCAAACTCATTTGGATATATGCGGAACGGAAATGTATACGGATTCTCGCCTCTTACATACGATATATAACCATTTGCTTTTCGTTTTAACATTTCTAGTCCATCTTCCGTCATATTTCCAGTTTTTGTATCAAAAATATCTGATATGTCTATTGTCGCGCGCCCATCATTCATATTCATCAGGTTTAAAAGCCAAACAATCTCCTTGTAACTATTGAACATCGGAGTCGCTGACAACAATAATAGCCGCAAATTGTCTACCGCGCCAACCAAATACATCAGGTTTTTAGCAACACTCTTATTATCATTATCATTCGCAATACGAATATTATGGACCTCATCAATCACTATTAGTCGGTCGCTATACTCATTTTGAAGGTTCTTGATCTTTACTGCTTCCGAATCGCCTTCTTTCCAGTGCCTAGCAATGTCATTTGAAAATTGTAAATAACCAACAAAATAATAAGAAGAACTAATTATGTTTTTCACCTGTTGTACAACTTTCTCCTTTGTTAGTCCCTTCATACCTGTAGGGTTGATTTCTTTTAACAATTTGTTACCAAGGCATCCCTTCATAGTCCATAATCCGTCCACGTTTTTCAACTTGCGCTCATCAAACAGCTGTAGCCTAAAATTGTCCTGGACGTTTGGACTTGCTACAATAATGATACGTTTGGATATCCCCATTTGTTTCAAATAGTCACGCATCTCCTCGCAAACACCAATCGCACTACACGTCTTACCGGAACCTAGGCCGTGGAACAAGAGCAGACTGTTATACGGTGTCTGAAAAGACATAAAATTCCGGACAAATGCCTGCTGAGGAAGCAGCTCGTACTCCACATTACTTAGCTCGTCGGCCCTTTGCGCAATTGGCACAATTTGTCCGTCATACTTAGCATCACTAAACTCTTTTTTATTTTGTATTTTTATATTGAAATTAGGATCATCCAGGTTGGGATATAAATATGGATTATTATTTGGACTAGTAGTCAGTTCATCCCAATTATCCTCTTCTATTTCCAATAACGCATCATTACTCATTGGTTCATCTTTTAATACCTTACTTGGTTTATCTGTTTTTAATTTTGTTGATACCGCCTTTTTCATTGCTTACTATATATTATTAATATAATCTATATTCTTGTAATACTTTATTAATATTTAATATTAATTGTTTTTTCTCTAAATTGTATGGTCTGATGGATTCTAAGCATTCCTCCAATGTTTTCCATTCCAATTTGCTCACTTCGGTTAATTGAAATTCAGGCAACAAATCTTCTTGTTCTTCCATTTGCGCCAGAAAATACTTGTGTTTATATGACTTGTGATTGGAGCCTATAAATATTTCCTCAAACGGCATTAAATTCTCTACTATATTTATTTGGCTTCTTGAATAACCAGTTTCCTCTTCAAATTCACGTAGAGCACAGTCTAGATCCTTTTCTTGGAAATTTCGCCGACCCTTTGGAAACTCCCATTCCGTCTCTACCCAATTTGTCGTACATCCATTTATAAGTGTATCCAATGTAACCAATTCACCTTCAATTTGGATGCCCGCTTTTAATGTGTCAAATTTCTTTTGAGAAGACATCTCTTCTGCTTTATATTGCGTGCCAATATTTGTATCTCCCCACATATTACGCCACAACGTTTCATAAGGATTTGTTTGAATATTTTGCCTTTCTAAAACAGACATTTCATTGAAAATTGCCTGTAATTGCTCTACATTGTGCTGAATATATTTGCCACGAATGAAATCAATATAACCAAAACTGTCTTTTCGCCGGATCATAAGATATTGTGTAGTATTTTCTATTTTGCGAAACACAATAACACCATAACTAGTAATGGGTAACTTACACTGGTGAAATAAGTGCCCTTGCTTGCCGCAATTATTACAAATATTATTTTTACTCATTTAGAATTAAACTATATGGGTTATTATACTCTTGTTTTTATGTTGTTTTAAAATAGATGCCTAATTCCAATGCTACACATAAGACATTCGGTCTAGATCCTACTGTTTGGGGACCTCATTATTGGTTTTTTTTACACACGATCGCAATGACCTATCCCAATCGGCCCAATGATGTTACCAAAAGAAAATATTACGAATTGATACAGAATTTGCCGATTTTTATTCCTGTGGAAGCGATGGGTAGCGAATTTAGTAAATTGTTGGATCAATATCCTGTGATGCCATATTTAGACTCCAGAGATTCATTTATTCGCTGGTTACATTTTATACATAACAAAATAAACGAAAAGCTGGAGAAACCCAAAATATCATTGAATGATTTTTATATTAAGTATTACGAAGAATACAAACCCAAAGATATTAAGATGAAGGAGTATTATCGTTGGCGTGAAAAAATAATTTATATTTTGGTTTTGTTAGGTGTAACGGGAGCAACAATGTATTTATACAATAAATAATAATATAAATAATATAATTATTATATATATAATTATTATATGAGTCACTTGGATACAAATAAAACAAATAAAACAAAAACAAAAAGGAAACACAATGTAGAGAGACGGATCCAAAGTAAAAAACTTTATAGTATGGATGGTGGAGCAATTTCACAGGAACAATCTACATCTATGACAAAACAGGAAGAAGGATGGATTACAACGATCAAGTCTTCTATAGATCCATATCAAGCATTTATGACGGATAAAATTAAATACGATTTGATTAATCAAGTTTTGGAAAAGTTAACAATGCCACACGATAAGGCTGGTATAATTAATCGGGCTGTTTCTATTGGGAAAACCCCAGCTTCTTTAACCAAGCGTCTAATAAATAATATAAAATTGGGGAATGATAAATATTCTTATTATAGGACAAAAGTTAGAGATTTATCTGAGGAATTTGAGGATAAATTACAAGATGCTAGAATACAATTAGCAAATGATCAATTATTTCAAAAAGGCAATAATATTAATGACGCCAAATACAAACTTGCGGTTTTTAATTTGACAAGAACTGTGGCAGTCTTGACGCAAATTAATAAACAGCTGGCTGATATGAGTCAGTTTATTCAAAACCAATCAACTAATATACAAGATCAATCCACTACTTTTAAGCAAGATACTCGCACAAAAGCAATTCAAGCTCGTCTTGAATGGATTTTAATAGATGGAACTGGATATGGGTTATCTAAAACTGCTGGAACACTACAAGGCAGTGATTTTAACCCTCTAGCACAAGAAGGTGACTTATTAACAAATTTGAATAACCTCAAAGCAGCATACAATGCAAAACTTGAGCGTTTTGATAAAGCAGTTTCAGGCTTTCAACGTATTAATTTTAAACAAATTTTAGACGACAGTAATGCTCTGCTAGAAAAACCGGAGAATAAGGACGACCGCGCTTTATTAAAATATTTGTCAATGGTGTATGTCATATTAAATTTAGGATATTATAGTCCTGGCGCTGAAACCAAATTTGATCGTGGAGAATATGCGCGAAATAGACAAATCACTCCAAATCATTGGGAAAAAGTTACTAAAATATTAGACTGGTTATATAATAATAACGGTAGCTCAAGCGCTATTGTGAAAGCAGATAATTTTGAGCATTTTTATGCTGAGATGACTTTACTTAATACTGGTGTAGATCCTGCTTCTATCCAAATAGAAGGTAATCCATTATTGAATTTTGGAATGACTTTTGATGAAATGACAAAATCCGTATTGAATAATATTGCCGATAAAACAGTTGTTTGTATTACTTATATTGATGAGACAAATACTGTTTATGGGTTAAATACTACTGCTGGTGATGCTAAACTTCTTAAATTAAACAATGAAGCAGATGTTCCTATTCAACAACCTGATGGCTCTGCTATAACAAGTGAAATAAAATGTATACGCAAGCTTTCAAATACATTAATTGTTGTTGCTTTTGCTACATTTGTTCAAATACGCGAGGTGAATGGTACTCTTATTAAAAAAGATACTATTACTCTAGCTGCCGCAGTTAACGATGTCCGATGTTCATCTGATGGATCTAAAATATGTGTGTTTTTTGATGCTAATAAGTTTCAAGTTTATACTATTACAGTTGATAAATCTAATAGTAATGTTACAAGTGCTATTGTAGGTGCTCCTCTAACTGTTCCAAATGCTAGTTTTTTTGATTATTCACCTCAAACAACTGGATTGGTCGTTTCTAAAACTAATAGAACAGTTGCTTTCTATGATTTAATAACTCGTAATGCAACTTTAAAAAATACATCAGACCCCCTTGCCACAGATCCTGCGAATGTTTCTAGTATTTCTTACAATCCAGACGGCTCACTTGTGGTCGTTTCAACCACCACTGTAGTAAATTATAAAGTTAAAAATAATGATCTGAGTGCGGACGCAAAAATACCATTACATCTTAACATAACAATTGAACCGTCCGTAGCAAATGAGCCACTTGAACCAAATGGTCAAAACATATCTGTATTCAATTCGGGATCAGCTGATAAATTATTTAATTTCTGGGCTACAGGTGGTGCCGTTCAAAATGTTAGATTTAGTCCAGATGGTCAAATGATTATGGCACTTGTAAATAATACAACATATTGCCCATTACACTATAAAGTGTCTGCTTATATTACAAAGTATGCTACACAATTGGCTGCTAATCAAGCTTTTATAACAGCTGTTAGAACTATGATGAATACTATGGATGATAATACTGCGACTGAAATTAAACGCCAATTTTTACTAATGATTGCTCCGGGTAATAATGATGATATTATTCCAGGTGTTCTAACACAACAAAATATAGAGGCTCTAGCTGAGATACCAGCATTTATATATTGTATAATAAATAAGCAAGATCTAAATATATATGAAAATGTTGCTACAGCGTTAATTGCGGTTTTAGCTGATGATACTAACCGAATTAATGGTGCTACTGTTAATGCTGTTGATGCTGGTAATAATGTTGCCAATTTAAACCGTCTTAAAGATCCAGTTCCTCCTTCAGAAGCTGCTAATGATAATATTATTACACAACCCGATTTAAAAACAGCATCAACCGCTATGATTCAACGTGGCAAAGCAAATGTTGATTCTTTGTTTAAAGAGTTGACTGAAATGGCTAAATGGAATGACCAAATAAACGCTGGCGTCATTACAAAAATAAACACACTAACATTGTTTTATGCCGCGTATGTTCAAGTTGAAACTGATTTAGTTGGATTTTCAAATATACAATTTTTTAGCTCAGTAAATGGCGCATATATTGGGTCGTTAGAAACTGATAACTCTTCATTAAGCGCAAATTTATTTACATATGGTAATACAAGCAGCCAACTAATTACTACAAATGCCACAGCAACTGGTATAGATACATATCAATGGAGTAAAGAATATAACGCGATTAAAACAATTTATGATGCTGAAGCTGATGCTAATCAAGTTAGTAATAAACAAAAACTAGGTATATTTTCAACCTTCTTCAATAGTTTTCAACAAAACCTAGACAGTTATCTAATGGATCAATCAGAGTTTTTTGAAGACAATGGTATTGGAACTATAATGATTACCGATTTACCCAAATTGGTTTTGGAATCGGACCCTCAGACACAGAATATGGCCACTGATATTAGTACTCAATTAACTGCGTACAACGGTAAATTTGTTGATGAGCCGAATAATGCTGATAGACATACTGATTACAGTCGCAATATAAATCAAAACCCAAATAGTCAACTCTATTTTCAAAACCCTTTTGACACAATGAATTATATTGTTGGTAGTCAAAAACGATTACGATTAGAAACAGCAACAGCAACAGCAACAGATATGTTAAAACTAGATACTAATTATTTTCCTGTTATTAGTAATGAAGCAATACAATATACTGGCGCATATTTTAGGGTATATGAAAAACACAAATTAGGAAATGTTGTAGGGATGTATGACCAAAAAAGTTATAGATATGTTTTTCACGGGTATGGTTGCGTATATTACAGACAAAGTCCTGAGATGCCCGAAGCCGAACAAGGAATGTCATATAAGGGGTTTTTTAGAAAGGGAAAATTTAATGGTTACGGTGAGTTAGCTTATGGTGAAAATACTTCTGCTTCAAATCCTAGTTTAGCATTTGTTAGAAGAGGATACTGGAAAAATAATGCGTTTGAAGGCCCGGGTATTGAATATGCTGGAAAATCCGCATTATCAAATAAAATTAAGTTTATTGGTAATTTTATAAATGATGTGAAATATGGAATGGGGATGGAGTTCTCCGATGATTATGATTTTACTAAGAATAAGAATACCGGCAAAATTACGTCTGGATATTGGGTTGCTGATAATATTGGTTGGCTCAATGACTTGTATACCATAAAAGCACCTGTAACCATTACACAATATGCGGAAGGTAAACCACTCAGTCAATATACTGGGTTTGTTCGCGTAGTTAATGATACAACTGGAGCAGTTGTTGAAGACGGAAAAGGAGTAAAAACTGTTACGGAATACAATAATACTGATGTAAAAACTACAACTACATATTCCGGTAATTTTATTAAAGGCAAATTATCTGGTGATGGAGAAGAAACAAAACGAAATGGTACTGAAAATACATTACTTGTAAAAAAAGGTACGTTTTTGGATGGTGAACCAGTTGATGTAACTGAATATACAACAGATCTTGATGGTAAAAAAACAAGTGCTGATGCCGTAAAAAAAGTCCGTTCATTTGATAAAGATGGGAAGCCGGAAGTAGAAGTTGTTGATGGTAAATCGGTTCCTAAGTTAATTTCGGAGACTGCTTTACAACCTTTACAAAGTGATACTTCTGAGGAAACTGAGGCAAAAAAAACAGTTACTGACAATATTCAAAAAGCAAAAGACACTGTGGATCGCAAAGTAAATGACCAAGCCATTGTTTTAAAACGTGACGTAGCCAAAATTAAAGGCGCTGAATTGCCAACCGAAAAGACAAGTCAAGAAGTAGAAGACGAAATAACAGCTAAAAAAAGCACTGTGGACGCACGCCTAAAAGCGTTGAATGAAGCATCAGCTAAAAGTGAAACCGCAATGAAAGTTGGTCAAGATATTGCTAATGGCAAATTTGTTAAACTTGATATCGCGGCAGATACTGTGAAAGAAATGGGTATGATTATATTTCAAAATGAAACCAGATACATTGGTCCTGTTATTAGAGATGGAAACACTCTTAAAATTTCAAATAAATTAGGGCGATTAGAAAATGACAACGGAAAAATATTAATTCCACCTGATAGTAATGTCAGTGTTTGGACAAATGTAGTTCTTGATAGTAATACAGAAAAATATGCTAATAAAGATAAACAATTACCTAATCAATGGATAACTTACAGACCTGATGCTATTTTTAATATTATACCGCAAAATTCAGCGGCTAGTAAGGTTTTTGGACAAGATGTAACTGACGCATTGTGGGCGGTTTCTGGCGCAAAAACAAATAATTTTATTGGTGACGAAAAAACACTGAAACAAATGCAATTAATTATTTTTAGAGACATTGGGATCTATGTTGAGGCATTTATTATGGTTATTAGTTCTATACTACCACCTGGTACGCCGGGTGTAGAGTCTACAGCTTTAAAGTGTGGTCTGCCTGTTGCTAGTGCTAGTGCTAGTACTAGTGCTAGTGCTAGTACTGGTACTGGTACTGGTACTGGTACTGGTACTGTACATCCGAATGCGAATGCGAGTGCGAGTGCGAATGCGAGTGCGAGTGTGAAACCGAGTGCGAAACCGAAACTGAATCCGAATCCGAATCTGAATCCGAATCCGAGTGCGAGTGCGATTCCGAATGCTGATGAGGCTGCTGCTGAAAATAACAACAACAGCAATAGCAAAATCGTCAGTAATAATAACGACATCAACAGCGACAGCGGCAGCAACAGCGGCAGCAACAGCGGCAGCAACAGCGGCAGCAACAGCGGCAGCAACAGCGGCGAAGGCAAAGGCAACGGCGAAGTCAAAGGCGACAACAGCAAAACCCAAATCGTCAACATCAACAGCGGCACACCAATAACACCAATCAAAGGCATCAACAATAATAATAATAATAATAATAATAATAATAGTAATAATAATAACGACACCGTCCCGAAATTAGGAATGAACAACGACAACAAAGAAAAAACATCAATCAGCGGCAGCAACAGCGGCAGCGACAGCGGCACACCAATCAACAAAGGCAACGATGACGTAGTCAACAACAACGGCAACGATGACGTAGTCAACAACAACAACAACGACGACGATGATGACGATGATGATGATGATGATGATGATGCTGCTAAGAAAAATAAAGGCGGAGGCAAAAGAGGCCAAATAGGAGGCCGTCCTCCAACAGACGCAGATCTACAAAAACTTCAAAAATATATAACGATGGTTGAAAGTTGGAAGGCTAGTAATCAGGCAACCGATAACACACATGTGGATGAACAATTGTCAAAATTACAAGCAGAGTTAGAGAAAGGAAGAGCAGAGTTAAAAAATCCAAGTTCTAGTTCTAGTTCTAGTTCTAGTTCTAGTTCTAAGCCATTAGATCTCAGTCCAATAATAACTCTAGAAAAACTGTTTTATCCTTCTTCGTCTTCTTCGTCTCCTTCTGATTCAATTACATTTGATAATTTAGATAGTCGGACTGACGCACTTAAAACAATAGTAGACAAAGCTATTTCTTCTTCTAATAACAATAACAATAACAATAACAATAATAACAATAACAATAATAATAATAATAATAATAATAGCAGTAGCAGTAGTAGTAATAGTAGTAGTAATAATAATAGTAGTAGTAGTAGTAGTTCTGATAAAGAATCTAATTATTTTGAAGGACAACTTGACGGTTTAAAGCTAAAAGGTGTTATTAAAGGGGAAACTCTTGATTTAGACAAACAATTAAAAGCTATGTTAGAAATAAATACTAAGATAATTAACCAATGTGCTGATAATATTAACAAAGGTCAATCAAAAAGCGCAACAGATTACAAAGCAAATCAAAAAAAAAAAAAAAAAAGAGAAAAATAAGAAAATGAAAAAAAAAAAAAAGAGAAAAAAAAAAC